>Ga0308159_1000586_pt1 | contig 77214 bp, 77 predicted proteins | sample PhyCR1_FD_201040 | JGI IMG/M metagenome (GOLD analysis project Ga0308159, IMG submission 201040) | Phyllosphere microbial communities from UC Gill Tract Community Farm, Albany, California, United States - DLSLC.R1 | ecosystem: Host-associated > Plants > Phyllosphere > Unclassified | place: USA...
GTAGTGCCATTTCTACTATTGTACACCTGTTTTTTTGATTTCTCCGGCCCTTGGGATTGACGGCGTTCTTCGGTAAGGCCTATGCTTAATTAAAGTTGGTCAGCAAAATGCATAAATAACGTTGCCTAGAAGATGTGTCAACACGATAGTCCAAAGGAGGGGAATGATAAAATTTCGAAAAACTACTTTTCTATCTTAAACTTCCCTTCCAGCCTCACCTGATCTGAAGAGGATGAAATCATTACCATGTATTCTCCTGCTTCAACTGCCCACTTCATTTGGGCATTATAAATTTCCAGGTCATCTTTATTCAGTACAAAAGTTAAATTCTTTTGTTCACCAGCTTTTAAAGCAATTCTTTTGAACTGCTTTAACTGCTTAGTCGGCAATACTACAGATGAAGTTTTCATCCTTAAATAAAGTTGAACTACCTCTTCCCCATCCAAATTGCCTGTATTTTTTAAATCAAAACTCACCGTAGCTGATCCATTCTCATATTTGATTTGAAGATTTTGATAACCGAAAGTGGTATAACTTAAACCATAACCGAAGCTATACAAAGGTTTAGCATCCATTTCAATATAATCGTGTTTCTCCGGAAAGCGGGCATTGTAGTACACGGGTAATTGTCCGACAGATTTAGGAACAGAAATAGGCAAACGCCCGGCTGGATTATAATCTCCGAAAAGAACATCAGCAATGGCATTTCCCCCTTCCTGACCGGGATACCAGGCATCCAGAATGGCAGGAACATTTTCAGCAGCCCAGTTTAAATTTAGCGGACGCCCCTTGATCAGCACCAGAACCACTGGCTTTCCGGTTTTAACTACAGCTTTTAAAAGCTTGATCTGGTCACCCAGCAAATCTAAAGTTGCCCTATCGTAACCTTCACCACTTTCCATATCGCTGAGCTGATTGCCTCCGGCTTGAATTTTTGCTGCCCCGGTTTCAATGTATTCAGTTTTAAAATCCCTCGCACTCGAACCACCCAAAACAATCACCACTGCATCGGCTTTTTTTGCCACACTAACCGCTTCCTCAATGTTGCTGGAAGTGGTATCGCGGATGGCGCAACCTTTTACGTAGTTGATTTTGGTATTATTACGAAGTTTATTTTTGATCCCCTGTAAAACGGTTACCACATTGCCTTCACTTTGCGGTGCAGAATAATCGCCAATCTGGTTGTAAAACTGATCCGCATTCGGGCCTATTACAGCAAGGGTTTTTAACGATTTACTTAGCGGAAGGAGCTTATCCCGATTTTTTAATAAAATAATGGATTCACGTGCAACCTGCCTTGCCAAAGCTACTTTTTCTGCACTTCTCACTTTTTGCTTTGCCAGCTGAGGGTTTACATAAGGTTTTTCAAAAAGCCCCATATTAAATTTAATGCGCAATACCCTGCTCACAGCGGTATCCAAAACCTGAGAACTCACTTTACCAGATTTAATCGCGGACAGCAAAGCTTTACCGTAACCAAAGCCACTTAAATCAGCATCCAAACCAGCATTGATGGAAAGTTCTGCTGCCTCTGCCCCACTTTCAGCGATGTGGTGATTGGCTTTCAATCCGGAAATGCTGTTTAAATCAGAAACCACAAAGCCTTTAAAGCCCCAGTCTTTTCTCAAAATATCTTTCAGCAGCATTTCATTGGAAGAACACGGAATACCGTCAATAGAATTGTAAGCCGTCATCACAGATAGTGCGCCGGCCTTTACAGCAGCTTTAAAAGGTGGCAAATAAAACTGATGCAAACTGCGTAAACCTACATTTATACTGCTTCCATTATGGCCACCTTCAGGCGCACCATAAGCTGCAAAATGTTTTAAAGTGGCTACCAAATTTACACCGCTATTGATATTTTTACCCTGAAAACCTTTCACCATGGCTTCACCCATCCGGCTATTGAGCACCTGATCTTCGCCATAAGTTTCTTCCACTCTTGACCACCGTGGTTCGCGAGCTAAATCCAATACCGGACCATAACCTACATGTCCACCTTGTAAACGGGTTTCTTCGGCAATTGCAGCAGCCATTTTTTGAATCAGTTCCGGATCAAAGGTACTGCCCTGACCAATTGAAGTTGGAAAAACTGTGGTGCCAATGGCCATATGCCCATGCGGAGCTTCTTCAGATAGCAAAACCGGGATCCCCAGGCGGCTATTTTCTATCGCATATTTTTGAATGGCATTGGTAGCTTCGGCAGCAAGCTCCGGATTTAAACCATTGGCTAAAGTCTTTTTCGTCCAGGGATCAGCACGAAGCGTTGCCCAAAGCATTCCGGTATATTCTTCTTTTAATGATTTTTTAAAGGCTTCACTAACTTCTACTTCATTTCCATTTTTAGTGTACATCGGCCAGCCTAGTGGCATGGAAATCTGTCCAACTTTTTCTTCAACAGTCATTCTGGAAAGCAAATCTTTAATCCTGCGCTCTACAGGTACTTTCGCATTTTTATACAAGGGACGTTTTGCTGTATTTTGCGCAAGAGCAGTAATATTCATCATGATAAAACCAAGGATAAGGCTCCAGGTCCATCGTGTATTTATCTTCATATCCATTAAATTATGTCCTTGCTTCTTAAGGAAATGCAACCAGTTGCCATGCATCAGGTTCCGGACATTAGTATCAGTAATAACCTCTTTTATTAAATTTTATTAAATAAATCAGGAACTTTTTGTAAATCGGCAATGGTTTCCAGATCACGCAGATGTTACTTTCTTCCAAAATCACTATCTAGATTAAACCAATACGTACCACATCTTCTATATGATACATCTCTGGCAAGTTGATAACCGTAATTGTTCCATGATTTGAAATATACAATGTAAATACAGCGAAAAGATTCCTGATTCCCCATTTTAAAGGAGTTCCATTCGATATAACAGAATTTATGATGCAGGTTTTTCTAATAGGCATAGCAATATTTCGTTCTACTAACATAATAAAAATATGCCAGTAAAACGTATTACCAAATCGTTTTACGGATCAAAAGCTTGAAAACATTCAGCTGGTAAATGTAACACATGCTAATAGGATGAAAAGACATTGAAGATAATGTTATTGAAATTTATTCATCAGATTTATTTAGGCGTCTTGCAGGTGATCAGAAATACATCAATAAAATTCAACATTTAAGGGGTATATTTTTAATTTGCTTTCACCTTCCACCAATCCAGACTGAAGCTACCACCTTTGAAAACCAAATAAAGATCGTGTTTGCCTTTGACGGTTTTGATGCTGCTGGAAACGGTTTCCCATTTTGGAGATTTAACATTCAGCGTGCCCAATAAAGTGCCCGCCTGATCATCAATTCTAATTTCCAGGCTTCCTCTGGTAATAGCTGCCATACCGGCTTCAAATTTTTTAGCACCTTTTCCAAAATCGACACCACGTACTTTAATATATGCTCCAGTATTTTTATTACTTGCAAAAAGCTGCCCGGTTTTAATATCTTTTGCTGTATTAATGCCTTCAGCCCAGTTGATGGTTTCTGCTTCTGTACGTTTAAACGGATCAAGGCTCCTTAGCTGTTGAACTCCAGTTTCAGACCACCACGGCAGTTCAGGAATCGTTCCATCAGCATTGTATTCCAGTTCTTCCACGCAAACAGAACGTCGCTCATGGTGTTGCTCGGTAAGCATAAAATTTAACCTGAAATTAAAACCAAATACGTAAGATTTTCCTTTATAATCAATAATTCCAGGGTGGTTACCTGATGATTTTCCATTTGGTTTCATGATATAGCCTTTATATTCCCAAGGGCCGGTAGCACTATTGCTCATGGCATAGCCAATCCCTTCCGGACAACAGGTAGATGCATAAGCCAGGTAATAATGTCCATTTCGTTTGTAAGTCCATGGCCCTTCCTGGTAGTGATATACATCTTCTGTAGTCTGCCCTTTTTCTTTACCTACATTCGGAATTTTAGTAACTTCACCAGTATAGGAAATCATATCTTCATTTAGCTTAACGTACCAAAGGCTTGGATTACCCCAATACAAATAAGCTTTCCCGTCGTCATCAATAAATACCGAAGGATCAATATCGTTCCACAAATGATCGGTATCCACCAGCCTTTTACCTATGGGGTCTTTAAATGGCCCATAAGGGCTATCAGCAACTAACACACCAATTCCACTTCCTTGTACAGCACAATAAAGGTAAAACTTTCCATTACGCTCAATACACTGGTGCGCCCAGGCACCGTTATCCTGCCTTCCCCAGGCAAAATCTTTTAAAGATGCCACTACACCATGATCTGTCCAGTTTACCATATCGGTAGAGGTATAAAGAAGCCAGTCTTTCATCAGGAATTTTCCCATACCGGGCCCAGCATTATTCTCATCATGAGTGGTATATAAATATACGGTATCCTTGTAAACCAACGGAGCCGGATCTGCCGTGAACTTGGTTTGAATAATCGGATTCTGTGCAACGGATATCGAAGATATTATGCTCAAAAAAATGATGGTGAGTACGCTAAATTTCTTTGTCATTTTTATCAAGGTAGATTTAAGCTTATGATATTTTATTTGGATTTACAGCAACTGGCATTCTAATTATAGTTTGATAAAAGCACACTTAGCTACTGTAGATTATTACTGGTTAGAAAAAATATGCATTAAAACAGGTTTGCAATGTATTAAAAAACAAGTTTTTATCATGCTGATTAAACATATGTACCATCATTACATCAAAATTTATAAATCTGGGCTGTGCGGAAATTGTTTTATGATATACCGAACGTCATTTCAAAACACCAGTCAGAGAAAAAAATGCCCATACAATAAAGTAGGAAAATCTTAAAACCTAGCGGTGGACTGTGAATAATACACGTTAGAATACTATTTAAACAGGTTATTTATTTGAACCACCCACCCTTTGGTCACCCCGCCAAAGCAGAACAATGATGATCTTAATTCCCGTCTTTCAGAGAGTTGATCGCAGAACGGGGGTATTAAAATCAGTAAATAGTTATTGAACTTAGTTTAATATTTTTCTCGCTTTATTTGCATCATATGCAAATACTTAAATAGCTTAATAAGCTGTAAACCAAAGATTATAGTTTAACCTTTACAAAGTATAAACGGTTTCGGTCTAAAGCTTTAGTTAGCGGCAAAATCTTTTGAGCAAAGCCACGGCGCCATTATCTACTACACCAAAATCATCATCATTAGAAATAACAAGGATGTTTCCAGGCAATTGTGCGGGTCCTTCTGCCTTATCATTTGGGGAAACTGAGGGTAAATCTTTTAGCAAATCCAAAACAAGCGTTTTGAAACAGGAGCAATTCCCGCGGCTGTAATTCCAGCTTGATTATTCAATTCTTCTACCATTTTTCAACCATAAAGTTTTCCTGTTGCACCATCGGCTGCATCAGAAATGTCTTTGGAATCCAGCAACAAGTAATTTCCATGCTTTATATTAATGCCCCATTGATTGATTAAAATTTAACATTTTGATCATACAAATCGATGATATAACTTTTATATTCACAGGTATGTATTGGTATGAAGATGAAGTGAAGCGCTTAGAACAGGTTTCTCCAGATAAAAGAATTAATTATTCTTCCATATTTTATGGAAGTTCATCTATTCGTCTCTGGCAAAGCCTTCAAGATGATTTTCCTGACAAAAGAGTTATTAACCTTGGGTTTGGAGGTTCAACACTCGCGGCATGTGCATGGTTCTTTGATCGGATTATGACAGGCTATGAGCCTGATGAACTCATCTTTTACGCGGGCGATAATGATTTAGGTGATGGACGAAACCCTGAAGAGATATTTTTGTTTTTTCTTCAGCTGATGGCAAAAGCTGATGAACACTTCGGCCCTATCCCTTGTTATTTCATCTCGCTAAAACCAAGCCTTTCCAGATGGCACATGGCCGATCAGTTTAAGTATACCAATAACCTGATCGAGAACGAGCTAATTAAACGGAATGGGAACTGGCATTTTATAGACGTATTCAAAAAAATGCTGGATAAGGCTGGAAATCCAGATCCAAATTATTATGATCACGACGGACTTCATTTGAGCAAGGCCGGGTATGATTTGTGGCAAATGATTATTCAGGAAAAATTAGGATAATCATGATCATTTGTTAATGTTGAAATAATACCGCTAATGTAATTTCCACAAACAATCAGACATGCATAGGGAATATCACAAATGGTACAGTAATCACCTGGAGCGCGACATGGAACTCCTGGTTTTCGGGCATGCGGGCAGGGCGGTATTAATGTTCCCAACCAGAATGGCCAGATTTTACGACTATGAAAACTGGGGGATTGTGAATTCATTATCTGACAAGATTGAAAGAGGCGAACTGCAGCTTTTTTGTGTGGATAGCGTAGATGCAGAGAGTTTCTATAATCAGTCAGTTTTTCCATCAGTACGTATAGCGAGGCACCTGCAATATGAAAGATACCTGCTGGATGAAGTAATTCCATTAATGTACCAAAAGGGTACCTCTAACTGGATCGAAACGGTTGGCTTTAGTATGGGCGCCTATCATGCCATTAACCTTTCCTTAAAATATCCCCAGCTTTTCAATAAGACCGTGGGCATTAGTGGAAGGTATGATCTTACCCAGGCACCCGATCCTTTTATAGACCTGATGGGTGGCTTTCGTGATGAACTTGTTTATTTCAATATGCCAGAGCAATACCTGCCAAACCTTCAGGATGTTAATCTTATTGCCAGCTTAAAATCCATGGAAATCATCCTGGCCGTTGGAGAAACAGATCCCTTTTATGAAAGCAATAACAGGTTAAGCCAGCTGCTTTGGGAAAAGGGCATCACAAATCAATTATATAAATGGGACAATGATGCGCACCGCCCGCATTACTGGCGAAGAATGGCGCCACTCTACATCTAATAACCTACAGCGTAGCCGCTTAACGCTAAAGATAACGCAATACATTAATTATTTAACATTGAGGATATATACACATCACTTCTTTTGTGGTACTTTGATGCTGTGCCTACCCTTAATCTTTACTTTATTATATGTCTTCTTTAAGCGTTATACTTCCCTTTGTGGGCGATACCCATTTAAGCACTCCCCTGTTATTAATATTTTTGTTATGCTTGCTGGCTGTTGTAGCCTTTGAGTTTGTTAACGGGTTTCATGATACCGCTAATGCAGTGGCTACCGTAATTTATACGAAGGCATTAAAACCAGTTATCGCCATTCCCTGGTCGGGATTTTGGAATTTTATGGGCGTTTTTACCGGAGGGATTGCAGTTGCCATGGGGATTCTTAAACTCGTTCCGCTTGATGCCCTTATGAACTTACCTATTGGCGTGGGCGCCTGCATGGTGCTTGCTGTATTACTAGCCTCAATCGCATGGAATTTAGGTACCTGGTACCTGGGCATTCCTTGTTCCAGTTCACATACCATGATCGGAGCTATGATTGGTGCCGGATTGGCTTTTACCTGGTACTACGGCGGGGCGGGTGTAAACTGGGGAAAGGCAGAAGAGATTGGTTTATCGCTCATTTTATCGCCCATTATCGGTTTTGGTTTGGCCATACTGCTGATGTATTTCCTCAAACATGTAATTAAATACCACGCCTTATTTCATATTCCACAGGGTGAAAATGACAGACCACCGCTATTAATCAGAGGTTTGCTGATTATGACCTGCACATTGGTTAGTTTCTTTCATGGCAGTAATGATGGCCAAAAAGGAGTTGGCCTTTTAATGCTGATCCTCATTGCCTTTTTACCAGCTAAATTTGCAGTGAACCACCATATTGCCAAAGAAAAAGTACTTACCGAACTCAACAGCAGTGAAGTGCTGCTAAAAAAGATTGCTGTATTAAATCACAATGAAGGGATTAATATGGCAGAATTTATCAAGCGAACCCATCAAACCAAAATTCATCTTGCTAAAAAAAATGAGACGGATAAGGAAAATACCTATCAGTTCAGGAAGCAGATTGAAGGCGTTATTGATATGATGGGTAAGGTAGAAGCAGATCAACACCTAAAGATGAATGTTTCAGACAAGAAACAACTTTCGGAAATTAAAGGTGAGCTTTCAAAGTTGGTTGATTTTGCTCCGCTTTGGGTAATTTTAATCATATCTATTTCATTAGGACTGGGCACCATGATTGGCTGGAAACGGATTGTAGTCACCATAGGCGAAAAAATTGGCAATGAACATCTCAATTATGCCCAGGGGGCTACTTCTGAAATTGTAGCAGCATCAACTATTGGCCTGAGTACAGCATTTGGCCTTCCGGTAAGTACTACGCATGTATTATCCAGCGGTATTGCCGGTGCCATGGTTGCTTCAGGTGGTAGGAATAATTTAAATAATAACACATTAAAAAGCATTGGTTTGGCTTGGGTACTCACCCTGCCTGTATCAATTGTTCTGGCTATATTGCTTTTCATGCTGTTCCACTTATTCATATAGTTTCAAACCTTAAATCACATCAAAATGAAACAGATACTGGTTGCCACAGATTTTTCAAAAAGTGCTGCAAATGCATTTGCTTATGCACTGGCGATGGCCAAAGTGTTACAAATGGAAGTGGCTGCAATTCATGCCATTCACCCTACAGAAGGGATCAATAACAGTACCTATAATGCCATTTTTATTGAATCTTATTATCAGAATAAAAAAATGGCACTTGAGCAATGGGCAAATAATATTCGCGAAGAACAACAGCTGCAGCAAATTAAAATTTCAACCACCTGTGATGTTGGTTTCTTAAAAACAGTAATTACCAAATACACCAAAACCAAGCCAGTAGAATTACTGATTATGGGCATTACCGGAGCAACAGGAATAAGTGGCATTGTAGGCAGTAATGCGAGTATGGTGGTTACCAAAATGCGCATTCCAACTTTAATTGTTCCCTTAGAAAGTAATTTCCCAGCAAGTCCAATCATTACGCTGGCTACAGATTATGAAACTAAGCTTTCTCAAAAAGATGTATTGGCATTGGTAGAAATGCTGAAGGCTTCTGGCTCACAAAAAATGCAGGTGTTATATGTTGCAGAAAACTCCGACCAACAGCATATTGAAACTGGTGAAAAAAGCATCAGGGAACTTTTACCAGGTACAAAAATCGAATTTAATTACATTAAACACAATAGTGCACCCAACGGGATAATGGATTTTATAGAACAAAACCATACCGATATTCTTTGCCTTGTTAAACATCACCATAACATTATTTACCGCCTGTTTACCAGTAGCACGGTAAATCAGGTCATCAATAAAACAGTGAAGGCTATTCTGGTGCTTCATGAATAAATTAGTAGCCGGATGAATATAGTCTATAAAACAATATTCATCCGCCGCCTAAAAAATTTGTTACTCACAGATCATTACCACGGACTAATACCTGTTTCATCTTCTATATCATTACTATAAAACTGTCCTGAAAGCGCACCATCATCAGTTAAGGTATGTTTGATAATAAATGAGGCTGCACTTTCTACCGTACCAGGGCCACTATGATGGTTAAAGTCAGTTGCTGTATAACCAGGATCAATCACATTCACTTTGAAAGGAAGGTCTTTCAATTCATAGGCCAGCACAATGGTATATGCATTTAGGGCAGCTTTTGATGTTCCATACGCAGCCGTTTTAACCTGGTAGTATTTCCATAATGGATCACTATGAAGCGTTAAAGATCCAAGTCCCGAAGTAATGTTGCTGATTCTCGGACTATCAGATTTTTTAAGTAAATCCAAAAAGGCCTGTGTCACACTGATCACCCCAAAAAAATTCGTATCAAACACTTCCTGTATGTGACTTATAGGCGTATCAACAGCCATTTGAGGGCTATCCCCAAGAATACCTGCATTGTTTATCAGGATATCAAGTTTCCCTTGTTCCTTTTCTATGCTATCTTTAGCTGCAGATATTGATTCAGCCTGAGTGACATCAATTGCTATCGCTTTGATATTTTTAAATCCTTGTTTTAAAAGATCAGCCACAACGGCTTCTCCTTTTTCCAGATTACGGCTGCCTAAATACACAAATAATCCTTTTTCCGATAGCTGTTTTGCAACTTCCAGGCCAATGCTTCTGTTGGCCCCTGTTATTAGTACTGATTTCATTTTTCTTTTGATTTTAATTGATGATGTAAAGTTGCATCAACAGATTGGGGAATCATTTGCCATTTGGCAAAAAGTGTTTTACCTGATATTTTTTCTAATCCTGCTTAACGAGGATTGTGTAACACCAAGATAAGAAGCAATATATGAAAGCGGAATCCGGTTGACCACTGTTGGATAAATTTCCAGAAATTTCAGGTATCGGGTAGTGGCATCTTCCGTTACCAGCGGACTTCTTCGCTCTACTTTTTGCATCAGTGCCCTTGAAATGATTTTATTCACCATCGTTTCAAAGCCAACAATGGTTTGTAACAGCTCCTGCCAGTCTTTTTTAGAGAATACAATTAAGGTACAATCGGTAACGGCTTGCACATAAGCACTCGAGCAGATTTCGAGATCAAAGCTTTCCAAGTCGACCACCAAATTATTTTCTTCAATAAAATATTTCGTAACCTCTTCGCCTTTATTACTATAATAGCATACCCGCACAATTCCTTCCACTACGAAACCAACCTGCCTGGCAATTTTTCCAGCTTCTGAAAAGTATGCATTATTAGGAAGCTGCATTTTAACAGCCTTGCTGGATATAAAATCCATCTGCTGCTGATTGAGATTCCCAAACCTCAGCATAAATTCAAATAATTCTTTCATGCGTGTAAGTTAGGCAAAGTAAGCCTGAGCACATTTGCCATTTGGCAAAAAAATATCATCCCAAAAAGCCTGTGCCTAAGCATCAATATTTTATGGCAGGTAATAATTTTGCAGGCTTGCCAGCTTATTTCTAATTTAGCAATTGCTCATGGGCATTTGTTATTTTTAATATGGGAACATCAATAGATACCTTACAGGAATTATTGTTTGATTTAGCGGGTGTGTTACCGGCAGATACAGCACCTTTATTTGCCATGACTACTCCGTTATTGCTGGAAACCAATGAGGCCTACATTCGCGAAGGAGAAAACAGCCGACGACTTGCTTTTATTGAACAAGGCGTAATCAGGGCATATACTATAAAGGAAAATGGTGATGAAGCCACACTTCTCCTTCGTTGGGAGGGCCAGTTTATTGCTTCGCATGATACCATTATCAACCGCCAACCTTCCAGGTTTATTTACCGGGCGCTTGAACCGGTAAAGTTGCTACAGATCGATTATGATGTTTTAGAAGAGATTCTAAAAACCCACCCGGAATACGAACCCCTCCGTAATTTTTTCCTGATGAAAATGCTGGCAGAATCCCTAAAAATGCTGGAATCTTTTGTTACACAATCGCCTGAAGAGCGTTATCGGGAACTCCTGGCAGAACGGTTTGACCTGGTAAACCGGGTGCCTGATAAATACATTGCTTCCATGCTTGGTATTACACCAGTATCCCTAAGCAGAATCCGAAAAAGGATGCATACAAAAGGAAAAACATCAACATAAATTATCCTTTGTTAAGCCACTAAATTATCTTTTGTTAACGGAGCTAAATACATCTGCTTTATACTTTTGGAGTATAAAAATGATATAGATATGGAAAAGATAATAGAAGCCACCATTAATATTTTTAGTCTTTCGGCCATCCGATATTTTATACTTGCCGGAATCCCTTTTGCATTGTTTTATCTGTTGATGCCTGCCAAGCTAGGCAAATTCAAGATTCAGCAAAAAATAGCCAACAAAAAAGACTTTGTACGTGAGGTATGGCATTCCATGCAAAGCACGCTGATATTTTCAATCATTGCGGTTGGCTTAGCTTTCACACCTTTACGTCAATACACCAGAATTTATGCGCATATTAATGATTTCCCAATTTGGTACATTGGCGTTGCATTAGTGCTGAGTTTGATTATACATGACACTTACTTTTATTGGATGCACCGTTTGTTACACCATAAAAAATTGTTCAAACTAACGCACCTGGTTCACCATAAGAGTACAAACCCCTCTCCATGGACCTCATATAGTTTTCACATTCTGGAAGCTATTACCGAGGGTTTGGTTCTGGTGCCAATTGTGATCCTGCTGCCAATGCACCCGTTAACCATATTACTGTTTACCATAACCGGTTTCATTATTAATGTGTACGGACACTTAGGATATGAAATTATGCCTAAAGGGTTCCGTCATACCTGGGCATTTGAAATACTTAATACTTCGGTACACCATAACCTGCACCATAGTAAATTTAAAGGTAACTACGGCTTGTATTTTAGAATCTGGGACCGGGTAATGGGTACAGAGCATCCGGATTATGTAAAGGAATATGACCGCTTGCAAGATCAGCGCTTTAGACACATATCACCAAAAGAAAAGGATCATAAGGCCCAGGCTGCCTGAAAAAAATACCTCCATCTGATTACTGAAGTCTTTCCTTTTGAAGGGAAGGGTCTTGAAAAATATTTCTCTCAAAACTAACAATATCATAAAATTATATCCCCTCCTTTTTTTACTAGGGGTGCCTGCAGGGCGGGGTGGTTAAACCTCATAAGTCTTAAATTAACTTACGAAGTTTCAAAGGCCAGGAGAGCGGCAGAACTTCGTCAGTTTCATTATGAACCCCTATCTTTTGAGATTAACGCCTATCATAAAATCATATTTCCCTCCTTGACAATTATTTACCATTATTTAATTACCTCACTCCTGCAAATACTTTTTCAATCTTATTAAATTATTTACAGGTGAAAATGATTGGATTAACAGTCTTAAATCCCGATATATTATAAGCACAATTATCTATATCTTTGCGAAAACATACCATTTGTTCATGAGCATCATCGAAAGAAATAATGTAACCATTAGAGGAACAGGCCATCAGGTGATGATGTTTGCCCATGGTTTTGGCTGCGATCAGCACATGTGGCGCTACATCGTTCCTGCTTTTGAAGATGATTATAAGGTAGTTATGTTCGACCATGTAGGTGCCGGAAATTCTGATCTTTCTGCCTATAGTTATGAAAAGTATGACCGTTTGGATGGTTATGCGACAGATATCGTAGAAATCGCAACGGAGCTCCAACTTCAGGATGTTATTTTTGTAGGACACTCAGTAAGCGCTATTATAGGGCTCATGGCTGCAGAAATGGCACCTAACATATTCAAGAGCCTTATTTTGGTAGCGCCCTCCCCTTGTTACATTAATGACGAGGGATATATTGGCGGATTTAGTAAAGATGAAATAGATGAGTTACTGGAATCTCTTAACAGTAACCATTTAGGTTGGTCTATGGCGATGGGGCCAGTGATTATGGGCAATTCAGAACGGAAGGAATTAGGTGAAGAATTATCTAACAGTTTCTGTAAAACAAATCCGGAGATTGCTAAACATTTTGCCCGCACCACATTCTTAACAGATAAACGACAAATATTACCTCACGTTAAATTACCATCGTTGATTCTGCAATGCAGCAACGATGTGATTGCTCCGGTTGAGGTAGGTGAATACATGCACCAAAACATGCCCAACAGCATACTAGTGATCATGAATGCCACAGGCCACTGTCCTAATCTCAGCGCGCCGGATGAAACTACCGCAGCCATTAAAGCTTTTTTATTAAATGAACAGTAAAACACCATCATCTATCTCGCCTTTAGCTGAAGATTTTGAGGATTTTTTCGACAATTCCATATGTGGCTTTATCATTACGGATGCGGAAAGTAATATCCAACGAATTAATAAAACGGCTGCGAAATGGTTGAATGGTTTGCCAGATGAATTTCGGAACAAACGTTTTTCAGATCTTTTGGCGGTGGGTGGTAAAATTTACTTTGAAACACATCTATGGCCCCTGCTACGAATGCAAGGTCATTTTGATGAGGTTACGGTAGAGTTAGCTAATACGGGCAACGGAAAAATGCCAATATACCTGAATGGTTTAGAACGAAAAACAAATACCGGCCAGCCAGTATTTATGCGGTTTGTACTGTTTCGTGCAACAGATCGTCGCCTGTATGAACAGAATCTGCAAATGGCTAAACAGGTGGCAGAAAGCGAACTGTCTGGAGAAAAACAAAATGCAATGATTCGTGAGCAATTTATAGCCGTACTTGGTCATGATTTACGCAATCCGCTTGGAGCGATTATGAGTGCAGCTCAAATGCTGGCCCGTACAGCATTGGCTAAGAATGAAGAAAGATTGGTAAAAGTTCTTCAAACCAGCTCTAAAAGGATGCATGAAATGATTGACAATATCATGGATCTTGCACGTGGACGTCTTGGTAGTGGTATTACCATTAATCCGACAACTGTAGATCTGGATGATTTGCTAAAAGAAGTGGCCGAAGAACTGAAACTGGCTTGGCCGGAAAGAATCATTGAATTCGACTTTGACATTGAGGTGGGTGTAAATTGTGATCGGGGAAGGATTGCCCAGCTAACATCTAACCTACTCGCCAACGCACTAACGCATGGTTCAAAAGATGCACCAGTCATATTAAAGGCGGTTTCGAATGATTCATATTGGGAAATCTCTATTTCCAACCAGGGAAAACCTATCCCAGAACATTCATTTGCAAATTTGTTTCACCCATTTCATAGACAAAATGCACACTCCAGTCAGAATGGATTGGGGCTAGGCCTTTATATTGCTTCTGAAATTGCGAAAGCACATCAGGGACAAATTACAGTACTATCTAATGAACAAATAACCTCATTTACCTTCAAGGTAATAGTGGATTAAATGATCGGACATCAATCATTCATTAACACCACATCAGCTTAATTGAATTTATAATCAGTACATTACACAAAAATATACTCCAAAAGCAAGGTAAACTGAATTTCACCCATATTGTCGCAACCTTGCGAAACCACCTTAAACTGTATTATTTACACTAATTTACAATATCGCTTAGGGCTTGAAATATATTCATCGGATATTCAGCTATTCTGTTACATAGATATAAATACCATTCCTTACCATAAACAAAATAAAGCTTCGTCTGATAACCCTGATCTTTTAGTGAAAAGATTTGATTATTGCAGATACCGTATAGACTTTCAAACTCATAAATATCCTTGGTAGATTGATGCTTTTGGATTAATAGCTGGGCCCGTGCCTGTATTTTTTCATCATGTGTTGCAATTGAACATTTATGGTTTTGTGCAAGTAATTGATCAATATAGTCCAGATAAATTTCGTCCAGTTTATCTCCTCTGGGAATAGAAAGCCCCTCAACTGTTTCAAACGCACCTTTTACAATTCTGATTCTGCCATTTTCCTTTTTAACTTCTTCGAAATCGTCTTTTGTTCTATATAAATATGCCTGCAGGGTAAGTGCCAGATGATTATATTTTTTTATTTCTTGTTTATAAATATCAATTATAGCATTTGTTCTTTCAGTTCCCTCTGCACTGATGATCACTTCAATATTTGATTTAGCAGCCTCAACACAAATAGATTGTAGATTACTTAAACAAAGATCTTTTGATAATGCCAAACCTATATGAGACAGATCTAGAGAAACTGTAGCATTTAAATTTTGAAGTCTTATTTGTTCACAAATTCGGATAAATTCTTGTGTTGCCTCATTTGACTGCTGCTCTGTTCGCGTACTTTCGCCCATGAACTCCATGGAGAATTTTTGGTTATCAAAAGTCATTGCTTTAGCAATTGTTTCTTCCAATGTTTCACCCCCAATATATCTGTCAGCTGCCTTTTTAAACAGCTGGAATAAGGCAGGATTCGTTAATACATAAGCTTTTGCATCTTCATTTAATGCAGCTTTTCTTAGCGCTTGAGCACCAATTTGCAAGAGTTTATCCATATTTTTTATTGATGTTGAATTGCAATGATAGTATTTATACGCAACCTCCATTTCACCTAAAAGTCAATTTTGATAAAAACGGTAACAGCTAGAATATTTAAGACTCATGTATATACAACATCCATAAGTGTTCATCATTCAAATATTATGTTTGGCTCGTTTGCTACATTGGTTTTAAAAGCTCAAGTAAAACTTTTCGCTTTTCATTTGTTTAGTGTAATCATTGTCTGACATAAACTATTTTAGAAATCAAAATGCAAAAAGCGCAGCTCAATCTCCTCCGTACCATGGTATTATTTTTTATAGGGCTTACAAGTATGGTTTTGGCATCTTGCCATACCAAAGAAACTACTAAAAGCACAGAAGTTGGCCTTGCTCATGTTGAAACGCAACAATCACAGCCTACAAAATTCAGTAATTACCTGGCTATTATCCCTGATGTAAAGCTGCCTTATCATTTTGATTTTGATGGCATGACCACGAAAGATGACACCACAAGGCTCGATATAACAAAACTAAACAATCGAAAAGATGAAGGCAAATATTATGAGCCAGATCCTGATGCCTCCTATGCGCAATTACCGGGAGCCTATCAAGGCGGAATTGCATTCGCATTATTTAAGTTTAAAGTCAACAATGAATTAACAGCGATTGCTTATACGTTTCAAAAAAATAATCCCAATATCATGTATTATCCATTTGTAGAATTGCTGATTTTTAACAATCAGGGGAGTATAAAAGGAAGACAGGTGATAGCAAGTGGGATGCTTGATGCAGAACATACTGAACGCACCGTTTTCACCATTTCAACGACAGATCTAATCAATACGATGCATACGATAAATGAATATGCTGACAGTACACGCACCGGAACACCTTTGAACGCACTTCAAGATAAAGCGCTATATCATATTCAGCCAGATGGTAAAATTATTGAAAACAAAAAAAGATAATTTAAGCATGATGATGGAAAAGCTGGCAGGTAAATAGCAAGAAATTGATAATTTAAATGCTATACTTTAACCAACTAAGTCTCATCTTAAGTTTTATTAATGAAGACAAAGAAATTATTTCTGATCACATCTGCTACAATAAATTCTTACACAAAAAGTACCTTCGTTAATATTTCATTTAAAATATTATGATTGATTTCATTAAACAACCATGGCCTTGGTATTTTTCAGGTACAATGATCGTGATCATCATGCTGATATTGCTCTTTTTTGGCAAGTCTTTTGGTTTCTCTACTAACCTACGAACCATTTGCAGCATGGCAGGAGCAGGCAAAAAAGTAAAATTCTTTGATTTTAAGTGGAAAGACCAAGTCTGGAACCTAATGTTCTTAGCAGGTTCTATTTTAGGTGGGTTTATTGCTACCCATTACCTGAGTGAACCAACGCCACTTCAGCTCTCCGAAGCAACAATAGCCGATTTGAGACAATTGGGTGTAAAATTTGATGGTGGCCTAAATCCAGCTGATCTCTTCTCTCTCGAAGCCATGAAAGATTTAAAAGCACTCGGCATCTTACTCGTTGGAGGACTCCTCGTAGGTTTTGGCTCCCGCTATGCTGGTGGATGTACATCAGGCCATGCCATATCCGGGCTCTCCAACCTGCAGCTACCTTCACTCGTTGCCGTAATTGGTTTTTTTATAGGAGGCCTCATCATGACTTTCCTAATCATGCCATTCATCCTCTAAACCCACAACAATGAAATTCATCAAATATATTTTAGCCGGAACACTTTTCGGCATCGTCATGACTAAATCTGAAGCTGTTTCCTGGTACAGAATACAGGAAATGTTTCGTTTCCAATCCTTCCACATGTATGGAATTATCGGTACTGCAATCATACTTGGTGTAATCGCTGTGTTCGCCATTAAAAAATTCAAGATCAATGATCTTTATGGAAAGCCGATCGTCTTTCATGATAAAGACAAAGCGTACCGCAAATACCTGATTGGAGGAACCATTTTTGGTTTAGGTTGGGCGCTAACAGGTGCTTGTCCGGGACCGATGTTTGTTAACCTCGGCATTGGATATGCCGGGATGGCAGTGGTTATCCTGGGCGCCCTCCTGGGAACATATTTATACGGTGTGATGAAAAACAAGCTGCCTCATTAATTATTAACATCGCCTGATGACAAAGCTTATTGTAATAATAGACCAGAACGATCCAGGTCACACTATATCAATGGGTCTGAAATAGGATTTACCAGATGAAACCTGAAATGAACGCTGAAGAAAAGCTTAAGGCCTTTTCAAGTCTTGGAAATATCTGTCATGGATCGGATTGATATCCGTTGGCGTGATGTGTTGCCTGGTTCTTTCGCTAATATGCTTTCATTTTCCGAAAACGCTTTACACGAATACAAACGATCAATTATCTTCAAAAAATAAATTAAAACCTGAAACCGGGCATGTTTCAGGACCTCGCGATTGGATGGCGCCTGACACGATTAAAATACAAGATAAACCCGATGCAGACCTGATCAGATATGGGAGAAATTTAATTGTGAATACGGCATCATATTTAGGGCCACAAGGTACAGTAGGAAAGCTCGCAAATGGTATGAATTGTCAAAATTGCCATTTGGATGCCGGAACCAGGCCTTTTGCAAATAATTTTTCCGTTTTTTATGTAAGTTATCCCAAATGGACTGCAAGAAAAGGCAGAAAAGAAGAAGCCGTTGAACGAATTGATGAGCTTTGAGAGAAGCATGAACGGGATAGCACCAAAAAGAAATTCAAAAGAAATGCAGGCCATGTTGGCCTATTTAAAATGGGTTGGAGAAAAAGTAAATTCAAAAACGCCGCTTGCTGATCATTCGGTAAAAAAGGTTCCCTATTTAGATATTCCTGCAGATCCGATTAAAGGAAAAATTGTTTATACTTCTAAATGCATGAGCTGCCATGGTGGCGAAGGTAAAGGAATGGTAGCTCCTGGCAGAAAAGGCTATATTTATCCACCGCTTGGGGGGCCTGACAGTTATAATGATGGTGCAGGGATGTTCAGACTTGGAAATTTTGCTGGTTTCCCAAGGTCATTTTTAAACTGCAGTTCTGCCTGGCTCAAAGCAAGTTCTTGCTGCCTGAGTGTGACCAGAAAAGTTAAGTATTCTGATTGTTTATAAATATTATTTCTGGTTAAGGTTTTGAGCAAAGCTTCCTCCTTTCGCAATAAGCTAACCACTTCACGATTAAATTCAACTTGATCCTGACTGGCAAAACCAAAAATATATTGGTCAGCAATAGCACGATTTAAGTCGAAAACTGAGATTTGAGCAGCATATCTAAGGGAATCGCTTTGCAACTTTATGCCCTGCAGCTGATTATTAATACGTTTTTTGTTCAGTAGATCATAGTTTACATTTAGCAGTGCATCTAAAGATTGGCCGTTGCTAAGCACCTCATCATAACCATAACCGTGAATAATGGGTGCATAAAGTCCGCTTGATGTCCCGGTAACCTGCGGTTTTGCTGTAGCCCTGACAATCAAACTATCAATACCTGCAGATTTACGCTGATTCGCCAGATCTTTAATTATTGGACTTGATGTTTTGGCCTGACCAAGATAAAAATCGAGATTTTTAATCTGCTCTTGTGCTTTTACCAAAATAGAATAACAGAAGAGTGCAAAAAGAAGAAAATACTTCAATCTCATTTTCATTTGCTAAAAATTGATCTCAGCTAAATAAAGCTTTATCATAAGCTTCAGCTGATTTGGATGCCTGAGTAATGCTGTACCCGTATTTTAGAATTGTCCTGAACCGATTTTACAACCGCCCCGAAAGCATCAAGCCCGATGCACCTGGTTGATAAAATGGCACCAAGGTAAATTTGCTATCCTTTTTCTTGTTGAAAATCTGTTTCATATATGGGTAAATCAGATAGGCTATTTTAGTTGAGGCAATCCCGAATCCGGCGCCAGCAACCACATCACTAAACCAATGTTTGTTGTTGTACATCCGAAGTGTACCTGTAGCGGTTGCCACAAAATAGCCTGTATAGCCGATCCAGGGATTTACATCTTTATACTCCTGATGCAAAAATTCTGCAGCCATAAAAGCGGATGCAGTATGCCCCGAAGGAAAAGAGTTTTCACCATTTCCGTTAGGCCTTTCCTTGCCCACACCTTGTTTCACAAAATGAGTAGAAACACCCATAATCGCAGCTGAAGTTGCATAAAGCATAGTCGCATCGAAGAGATTATGTTTTCCTTTTATGCCTGAAAGATTTAATGCATACACTGCTGCCGCAGGTGCAAACTGCAGGTAATCATCTACATGCGCGGCAAAGAGTGGGTGATCTTCCTGCAGTTCAGCCTTCGTACTCACATCAAGCTGTTTAAGTGCACCTTTATCATAAACTGCGGCAAAACCATAACCCATAAGAACTGCCGGGGCAATAAATGTGGCTACTCTAAATTTATTTTTTGGGACAGGATTACCTGCATACCACCTACCCAGCGAATCTGGTGTAAGGACATTTTTTAAAGAATCTGCATTTTGGGCAAATGAAGATAATGTTACTGCCATAAACAGCAACATTAAGGTGATTAACTTGGCCATACTAAGGTTTTAAAGCGTTTCCTTTTGTACCGCACATCAATAAAAAAATCCCTAAAAGCTTTTTCATAGTTTTTATTTTTAATCAAAACTATCAAGCAATTATGTAGGAATTCTGTAGTTAGGATTCAGGATCAAAAAAAATAGAAAATTGGTGCATGCCGTTCATTTGCTCATAATTTATATGATATCCGTAGAGGTTACAAACTTGTTTGGTTATGGCTAAACCAAGTCCCATGCCTTCAGATTCGGTTGATTTTGAGAACCTATCAAAGAGCCGCCCTGTATCATTAACGTTCTTTCCAGTATTAGAAATCACCAGCGCAGTTTTAGAGAGTGCTATCAGAATTCTTCCATCTCTGAGGTTATGCCTTACCGCATTACTGAAAAGATTATTCAATACTATATCTGCAAGATAGCGACTCATGATTACCGTTTTATTTCTCAATCTAACTTCAGCAGTTAAACCATACCTTTCAAAAAGCTCCTGAAATTGCCTCACTTTAGACTCAACGAGATCTTTAAAATCTAGCTCCTGAGCATCTGTAATTAAGTTATTTTCGATTTTGGCTAGCAGTAAAAGGGATTGATGAAGACGTGCAAGCCTTCCAGTTGCCTGATAGATATCTTCTAATAATGTGCCCTGCTGAGCAGTGAAAGATTCAGTCTGCAAAAGCGAATCAAGTTTCGAGTTAATAACAGCGAGTGGAGTCATCATTTCATGCGAGGCATTATCAGTGAAACTTTTGAGCTCCCTGTAATCCTGTTTCACACGGTCCGCCATAGCATTTACCGATTGGTTAAGCTCAATAAATTCATCTATTTCTGTAAGATCCTGGCCTACTTCCTCTATTTTAGTCACTTCAAAAGATTTCATCTTTTTCAGCGTACTATAAAAAGGCATCCAGAGTCTGTTCAGCACAAACCGATTAATTATAAAAAGTGAAACCAGTAAAATTAAGGTAACGCCCAATGTGATGAGCAAAATTACCCGAACCAGATCTTCAGATTCAACCCTTGATTTTATAATGGTAACCCGGATGTTTTTGCCTTTTAAATGAACAGTTGTTACCAAACTCCTTCCCGGTTCCTGCTCATTTTCTTCTTGATTTAAATAGGTAGTATAGCTGAATTCGCGAATATCATTTGTATTACCCGGTAATTCACAATAGGAAACCTGCTGATCGAGGTAGCTTGCCGGTAGTGGCAGCTTTTGGTAAGTTCGCGTGTATTGCCTGATCTCATCCTCCTCAACAGCCAAATCCTTATCCAGTTTATTGGTTAGAATGAGGTGGATAAAAAAGTAATAGATTATACCGGTTATAATCAGGATAATGGAGGAAGTAAGGATATTAACCCTGTTGTAGCGGGTGGATAACTTCATGCTTCTGTAAATTTATAACCAATGCCATAAACCGATTTAACATAATCTTTTGCACCTGCCTCCCCTAGTTTCTTTTTCAAATTTTTAACGTGGGTGTAAAGAAAATCGAAGTCATCAGACAGATCCATTTCATCACCCCAAAGATGTTCTGCCATCGCATTTTTTGTCACCACCTTGTTTTTATTTGATAAGAAGTAAACGAATAAATCAAACTCTTTTTTGGTAAGCGTTACCGGATTATTGTTTACTGTAATGTTCATGGCAGATACATCTACATTAATTTCATTAAACTTGATTACATTATCTCCATCAAAATTTTTCCTCCTTACAATTGCGGTAACCCGGGCCTTTAGTTCAGAAAGATGAAAGGGCTTAACTAAATAATCATCGGCTCCGAGATCAAGTCCTGAAAGCCTGTCGTCCAGCGAATGTCTCGCGGAGATAATAAGTACACCATCGTTTTTCTTAGATTTCTTTAACTGTGAGAGGAGATCTAGCCCCTCGCCATCCGGTAGACCAAGATCTAAAAGAATACAATCGTAACTATATAATTGAATTTTTTCACTTGCCGTATTAAAATCTGCAGCATGTTCGCATATATTTCCCTCTCCGGTGAAATAATCAAAAATGCTTTCATATAAGGCATGCTCATCTTCAACAATCAGTATTTTCATGATAATCTAATTTTTATGCATCATAACCAAACAGATAACATTCCTAATTTTTGATATATGCCACTGGAAGCTCCCATTAACGTATTTTAAAGTGTTTCTTATTGTGTTGAATATAACTTTAGCATTTCAGCAATTATTAAAATTTCATATATTTTGTTGCCCGGCAATGTGCTAAACCATCTAAATGTTGATCTACAAGCTGCGCCAAAGCTTAGGTAAGTTGATAAGGTTAATCAGTTATATCAAAGATAATGATAAATAACAGGATAGAATCTGAGTGTTATGGTATATTCATTTGTTGTTTTCTGATAAATTTTCTTTTTAAGCACCAATTATCTATCTTAAGATTTTAAAGCTACCGAAATGGACTTTACCAGAATTACGCCACATCCTGATTTAGATGAATTTATCGAATGTTATTGGATGATGTACAGTGATGATTCAGTCTCCATAATTGAAAAGATTATTCCCGATGGTTTTACAGAGATCATTTTCAATTACAGAGATGTTTATAAATCCAAAATTAGTGGAGCCTGGAATTTACAATCGCCAAACTTACTAGCAGGGCAGCTCAAAACTTTTTTTTATCTTCAAAATACAGGTACTACCGGTTCTATAGCCATTAAATTTAAACCTGCAGCTTTAACCCAGTTATTTGGTTTCCACATGGATCAGTATGTGGATAAAATTGTCGACCTGGATACCTTTCAAAATTTAGAACTTAAACTATTAAAAGAAAAAATACTGGCAGATGTTAGCCCTGGTATTAAAATACAAGCGCAACACATTAAACAAATTTTAGACGATTATTTCATTTTACTGATTCAGCATGCACCAGCCAATCCTTTAAAAATACCTTTGGAACTTATATTTAATTCTAATGGAATGGTTACCGTAGCCGAAATGGCTGCTATGGCCAACGTTGGCGAACGACAGCTGGAACGTTTATTTAAAAAATATATCGGCCTTCCTCCAAAATACTATGCCCGGATTATCCGGTTCAATTATATTTTTGAATTAATGAAATCAAAAACCAATACCTGGGCAGAAATTGTTTATCTATCCGGATATTATGATCAATCGCATTTTATTCAAAATTTTAAAGCTTTTACAGGCGAAGATCCTTCATCCTACTTTTTTGAGGAAAAAAACATGGCAAACTTCTTTTTGAACAAATTGTAACCAAAGTCGGATTTTTACAATACCACAAGGAAAGACAAACTTATTTTTGATAAAAAAAAACAAAATGAGCATAAAAAAACTACTCCTTCTTATTCCCTTGCTTTTATGGATACATACCAGCAATGCGCAGGAAAGCAATAAACAAAAATTTAAAAAACTAGAATGGCTAACAGGAAAGTGGATCCGGACTAACTCAGAAGCAGGACATTCCGGTTATGAAACCTGGAATAAAATTTCCAATTTGAAACTCAGCGGTAAAGGCGTAACGCTTAAAGGAAATGAAGTAATTTTTATGGAGGAACTGGAATTCATTGTAAAAGGAGTTGATATTTTTTATGTGGTGAAATTAACAGGGGATAAAAACCCCGTATACTTTAAGCTAACCGCAATAGATAATAATGGCTTTACATGTGAAAACCCAACACATGATTTCCCAAAAAAGATAACCTATAAACGTAACGGCAATCATGCTAAAGCAGTGATATCAGGTAGTAGGGAGAGCATTGATTATATTTTTATGCGAGAGGGATCTAAGTAAGAGTTTCCCTGTCACTAGATTTGCTTGGAATTTATAATTTCTGAATCTTTAAGGAGGTGCTTTTAAACTTTTATAGCAACAATCTTCACCCCTCCTTTACCCAATTTTAGTGTTAATTTTATTTGTGACGAAATAGGCAACGAGCAGATTTGGGATCCACGACAACCAAGCCACAATGACATAAGCTGTGTTGTAGTTGCCAATGATCAAAATCAAAATGGGCAGCCAGATTCTTAGCGTAACAGCCGCAAAACAAGCTGCATAACTGTAAATCATCAATACTTGATGTTTAACAATCTGATGATTCCAAATGGTTAAGTAAGCCATTAAGGTGGTACAAAACCAGATGATACCCAGACAGCTAAATCCTAGCGATGCCCAGAACCCTCCATCTGCAAATAGCGCAATATAAGAACCAGAAAATGAACTAAATAAAGCTGAAACCACATAAATTTTCCCAATGTACCGGTGTATTTTTACATTTCTGGATCTAAGTTTAGCGCTAAATTGAAGCCAACCCACCAATAATGAAACTCCTCCCAAAATAATATGGATGTAAAATGCAATATACCAGGCTACGTGATTTAAAAGCCATTCGGGTTTAGCATTCAGTATGCCAACCTTTCCATTCATTAAGAAATACTTAAGTGGATATAAGCCAATAGTAGTAGAGAAAAAACCAAATAAAACCCAAAAAATCTTTTTTTTCATGTCAGCTTACCTTAAATGAATGAGCTTTGCAAATACGGCATGCCCAAATATTATTTCAACAAAAATGCATATTAAGGTGTTAAAAATGGTTCCACTTTGTAAGGTGGCACCTCATTATGGGCTAGATGGTAGCTTGGAGATGGATCTTCTGCTGTTTTAAATAAGCGGTTGGTGAATATCCTGTCTTCTTTTTGAAATTTCTATTGAATGAAGTTTTAGAATTAAAGCCAGCTTCATATGCCAGGGCCAGTAAGGTGAACTTTTGATTTTCTGCCCGCATCAGCATTCGCTTAAATTCTTCAATTCTAAGTTCATTGATATAATCATAGAAGTTTTTATTTTCTATGGTATTAATGACCTGCGACAAAGCATTTGGATGAATGTTCAATCGTTCTGCAAGATCATTCAAACCCAGTTCGGGATCTTTAAATAATTTTTCTTGCCGCATCAGCTGTGTAACTTGTGCGTGTATTTCTGACAGGTACTCATCTCCTATTGTTGATTTTTGATATTTCACTCTGGCCGTTATTAAAGGTGTATTTTCACTGACACCTAAAAATTTCATATCAAAATCGTTAGCAGGCAAAGGAATGGCCGTGTTGCTAAACAGTCCCACCTGTTTGATGCCAAAATAACCGATAAACAGGATATACAGATCTACCAATGTAAAAGTGGAAATGTCATTACCAAACAGAATGGATAACCAGATCATAGACATACCGATCATCAGGTTTCTCAACCAGTTCAGATTGATCTTTTCCAGTTGAGAAACCAGGTTTGAGATATTTTTGCGATGTTTTCCAATCAGATCAAGCGACATGATAATACAAGCAATACCAGAAGGTAAGATGGCAAAATGGATAATTTTTAAAAGGCCCAGATAACCAACACCATTATTTTCATAAATAAATATCTTTTCGGCTGTTGATAATAAAAAGAACTTTGACAAAGCGATATAGACCAAGGCTGCAGGAAGAAAATGAAAATACCTGTGTGATTTATGGATCGTTTTTCCGGTCAACAAAGTGGTATACCAAAAGAAAAATGGACCATGAAGCAATGGCATGGCGATTTCTAGTCCCAAAAAGTATGGAAATTCCCGAATTTTATCTGATGCAAGTAAATAATAGCAAAACAGGTGTAAAGAGATTAAAAAGAGCCAGAAGGCCAATACCAGATCAGCACGGGATTTACCCTGTTTGGTAAAAAGTAGTATGGAAAGGAATAAAGAAATGACAATTCCTATAATATGTAGCATGACCTAAAACAAAAGTATAGGCTAAATATAAAGAAAACACTTAGATTTTGAATTTAAATACACCTTATCACTTCTGATAATAACCGGGGAAAGAAATATAATTAAGTCGCAACAAATCATTTTTAAGAACGATGATATTCATTCGGAATATTTCCTAATCTTTTTTAAGCGCTTGATAAAGTGATGTGAGTATTTAAATTCTAATTTTTATGCTATTTCATTTATACGCTTATTACTCAAGCATTTCAACAGCCTGATCACCATATTGCTGATGGTAGGTACAGAAATGGTAAAGACAAAACTCAATCTAAATGCCGGACAGCATTCGATGCTTACAATTATGATGACATTTACCATTTGCCAGATGCTATGATGGACTGTAGGTTTAAGTTAATCAAGCAAAAAATGTCGCTTTAAGAAACGGCTTGACAGAACAGATCACCCTGCCAGGTTATAAAAGTGAAGCTTTGCCCTGGCTGGAAGTAAGCGATAACCCTTTTTACCATAGGTACTGATTTCACCCCCATATGATCAAACCAATGTTAATGGCATTGGCTTTTATTCATATGCCTTCTACCCTCTTTAATTAAACGAATGCCTGAACTCCAAAGGCGAAACATTGGTCTTTGTTTTGAAAAGTTTGCTAAACGATTGTGAATGTTCAAAGCCAAGTTCATAAGCAATTTCAGAAACAGATAGATTTGTAGTTGATAATTTTTCTTTGGCTTTTTCTATAATTACATTCTGAATGTATTGTTGTGTGTTTAGCCCTGTCAATGAACTCAACATGTCACTCAAATAGCGTTGTGATAGCTTTAAAGCTGTACTGATATATTTCACTGATGGCAAACCGTTTTTCAGACTGTTTTCTCCGTCAAAATAACTACTTAAAAGTTCATCCAAAGAAGTGATGATGTCGTGATTGATGGCTTTCCTCGTAATAAATTGCCTGTTGTAAAAACGGTTGCTATAATTCAATAACAATTCTATTTGCGACACCAACACATCCTGGCTGAAACTGTCAATGTTGTTCTCCAATTCATTGGTTATTGTAGCAAATAAATTAGCTATGATTTCTTTTTCTTTTGCCGATAGAAATAAGGCCTCTGAAACATGGTAGGAGAAAAATCCATACTGATTGATTGTTTTTCCTAATGGATAATTCCGGATAAAGTCCGGATGGAAATACAAAGCAATTCCTTCATAGCTTTCTGTATCTTCCGGTGAAAAAACGATTTGTCTGGGCTTCAGGAATGCCAATCCGCCTTCTTCAAAATCGTAATATCCCTGTCCGTATTTTATTTGTCCTGTGAAAGTAGGCTTAAAAGAAATTTTATAAAAATCAAGACTTACTTTTTGCCCTTTCGGAAACATTTCAATCGAAACATTATTATAATCAACCAATGCAATCAATGGGTGCAATGGCGCAGGAAACCCCAGGATACGCACCAATTGCGATATACTTTTTAGGTGAGTGATGTTAGATTGTTGCTGCATTTTCTTTTACGAATTTAATCAATTTTGCTTTGATGGACGAATCACAATATCGCCAATTTCAACATCCTCGGGTTGGCTTACTGCATAAATCACCGCATTAGCGATGGCTCTCGGATTGATGGCAATTTGTTCCATTCCTTGTTTAATAGCTGTTTTCATTTCTTCGTTTTTGATATTGTCTGCAAAATCTGTTTTCACAAATCCTGGCGAAATACCTGTAATGCGTATTTTTTCGTCTGACTCCTGACGAAACGCTTCTCCGATAGTGCGAATGGCATTTTTAGTTCCTGCATAAACGCCTTGCATGGGCGCAATCTTTATTCCTGAAGTTGAAATGATATTGATGATATGTCCAGATTGTTGTTGTTTAAAAACGGGAATTGCAGCCGCCATCCCATACAAAACGCCTTTGAGGTTAATGTCGATCATTTCTTCCCAACCTTCAATGTCCAATTCGTCAATACGACTTAACTGACTAACACCTGCGTTATTTACAATCACATTTAATTCTCCGTATTGCTCAACTGCTATATTGACTAGCCGAACTAAATCGCCTTTATTCTTTACATCAATTTGAGCACAGGTGGCTTCACCACCTGTGCTTTTAATTTCTGCAACAATTTGTTGTAATAGTTCTGTTCGTCTGGCACCCAAAACAACCTTGGCACCCTTTTTTGCTAATGCTATGGCGATGGCTTTACCCATTCCGCTGCTTGCACCTGTAATAGCAACTACTTTTCCTTTAATATTTTCCATTGCTATTTGTTTTTATCTGTCAATTTGTTTTTCTAAAAATTCAGGATAGCGGTTACCCACAAGTGTAATTCCATTTACTGTTGTATCAATTTTTCCAATTTCATCAGCGGTTAATACAATATTTGTACTGCCAATGTTTTCGACTAAACGATGCAATTTTGTGGTTCCGGGGATGGGTGCTATCCAAGGCTTTTGAGCTAAGAGCCAGGCCAACGCTAATTGTGCGGTAGTGATGTTTTTTTGTTGAGCAATTTCAGAAAGTGCGTCCACTAAAACCAAATTGGCCTTTATATTTTCTTCGCTGAAACGAGGAATAATATTTCTACGGTCCACATCCGCTAATTTTTTATTGATGATACCGGTAAGGAAGCCCTTGCCCAAAGGACTGAATGGAACGAAACCAATTCCTAACGCTTCTAAAGTAGATATAATTTCATCTTCCGGTTCTCGCCAAAACAGTGAGTATTCGCTTTGTAATGCTGATACAGGTTGAATTGAATGTGCTTTCCGAATAGTTGTAGCACTTGCTTCCGATAATCCGAAATATTTTACTTTGCCCTCTTGGATCAGGTCTTTTACAGTTCCCGCAACATCTTCTATCGGAACATTAGGGTCAACCCTATGCTGATAAAGCAAATCAATGTAATCTGTTTTTAATCTTTTTAAAGATGCTTCGGTTACAGATCTGATGGTTTCGGGTCTGCTGTCCAATCCTACTGCCGGTCTTGCATCCTTACAACCAAATTTTGTGGCGATCACTACATCTTTTCTATATGGCAGTAATGCCTCGCCAACAATTTCTTCATTGGTGTAAGGTCCGTAAGCTTCTGCAGTATCAAAAAATGTAATCCCTCTTTCAACTGCGTTGTGCAATAGCGTGATGGCATTTTTTTTATCAAGACCTTTGCCATCCAGAAAGTTTAAACCCATACAACCAAAGCCTAATGCGGAAACTTCTAATCCACTATTTCCTAATTTTCTCTTTTGCATCATTTTTTATTTAATTATTTCTAAAACTGAATAAATTTCAAGTACAAAATTCTTGATTGCCGCGCTATAAAAAGTAGCCCGATTGGTAATTGTTGTAGTCAGATTTTCAAACCTTTTCTGGGAAGATGGTAAAATTTACGATCCTTACAGTGGCAAAACCTACAGTTGCACGATGAAGATTTCAGAAGGGAAGTTGAATATCAGAGGATATATTGGTATTTCTCTGCTGGGAAGGACAGCTGTTTGGGAAAGAGCCAAATAATTAAAATTGAATAGGCAAGTTTAAGGGCGCAAAGCGATTCTTTTTGCTAAATCGGTGATAAGACATTAAATCAGCAATTTGTAGACACCACATATCCCTTGGCCCTAGATAGATAAATTTAGCACGCTCATAAAGAAGTCACCAAAATACTTGTAATTAATTAGATTTTATGAAAAAAAGAACAATCAATGCCCTTTACTGGGTCTCTACGATTTTTGTACTATTTGTGTGCTTTGGCAGTGGAGTCTTTAATATATTGCAAACTAAAGAAATTAAGGCCATTTATTTAAGTGATAAATTACCTTTATACCTTTCTCTATTTTTAGGGGTAATAAAAATTCTAGGTGCTATAACTATAATGTTGCCATTTTTAAAACGCTTTCATGAAGCTGCTTATGCAGGGTTAATATTCTATTTTACCGGTGCAACCTATGTAGGAATTGCCGGTGGTGAGCCCGTAGCAACCTACGGCACGACCTCTTTCATTCTAATTATGATCATTATTTCATATTTAACCTCTTTAATGAGAAATAAAACAATCCTATAGTTTAAATTTCCTATAACCGTAAAAAGAGATATGGTTGTAACGGGTCTTTCGGTAAATGTAGTCACCGAAAGACACACTGGTCAAAGATTCCCTCCCTTACTGTTACTCGCATCCTCGCAGGGTTTAAGGCTGCAAATCGTTAATTATCAAATTGACATTTGTTTTTAGTTTTACCTAAGCGCTTTTATGAGCCCTTTAAATCTTCGACGGTACTATAGCAATGAACATCTGTTTCTTTCAATCATTCGCTGAAAGCAGGGACTATCATTATCAAATAAGGGTGAAATAATGATAATGACTTAACGGATACCTTAGTTCTTGTGTAGCACATCAAAGGCTTACAGTATCAAGACTTGTATAACCAGTCAATTTATTTTGAACAGATTTGATTTCCTAATGAACTCAGTTGTTCGTTTGAGGGATCTGAAAATCCTGCTTTTGAAGCAAAAAAAAACCTTTGAACATTATCCAAAGGTCTTAACATAAATTTTAAAAATCTTTCCCACATGGGAAAGATTTTTGTACCCGGAGCCGGAGTCGAACCGGCACGGTTTCCCACAGGTGTTTGAGACCAGCGCGTCTACCAATTCCGCCATCCGGGCATGTATTAGACGGGGTTGCAAATGTAGATAACGAAAGCTTAAATCACAAAATTATTTTGAAATAATTCATAATCCGTTAACTATATGCCATTTGCAGATTCAGCACGTTCATCTTTTAACTTTCTATCCACGATAAATGGTGCAAAAGGCAGTAATGATGCCAGGAAGATCAGCACCGCTTTCCCGAATTTCCATTTTTGTTCCTGCCAGGCCATAATCAAGGTAGCCGCATACATCACGAACAATAATCCATGTGCCCATCCTGTATATTTCACATATAAGGGCAGGTGAGCCCAGTATTTTAAGGGCATGGCTACAAATAACAAAAGCAAATAGGAAATCCCCTCTGCCACAGCAACTTTTCGAAAAACGGATAGTGAACTCATGAATCTGATTTTTTTCCGAAAATAGTGTAAAACAGATATTTCAACGAATACAAAAAAATGATTTGACAATCAGGTGTTGTTGTGGAACAGCTAAAAGAAGAAATGAAACACAACCCATTGTTATAGAAACCTGAAATGTGGGTTTCAAGTTTAAAAGAATACTCAACACAAAACAATTGCCGCTGTTTTTTTGATGTGTGTAAGGTTTTTGAAGGGGAATGGCGATAGTAATTCCCCTCTTTCAGAGGGGTCGTCGCAGACCGGGGTGTTGCGAAATGGAGATATCTTTGAAATCAGGTTTATTGATCAATCTAATTTACGATTTCAAAGGTTGCGCCAAAGGCAATGACCAGCTTTTCGAAGCGATTAACCCACCTCGCCTGTAGCTTCGATAAATATTTTTTCAAAGCCTTTCCCTTTCAGGGGGAAAGTGCAGATAGGGGTTAATTCACTCAAAGTTCGTCTTCTCGACTGGAGCGCCTGCCTTTTTCAGGCAGCAGCGAAACGGAGAGATCTTTGAAATCAGGTTTATTGATCAATCTAATTTACGATTTCAAAGGTTGCGCCAAATATTATCAATCGAACGCTCAGGTTATAGAAAATAATTTAATTATTCTCCATATATTTAAGGTAGGGTAAAATCACGGAAAGACAAATCTCAAAAAATCGACTTCTTCACTCCGCCTCCACCCCGCATTAACTCCACCTATAATCCGCCTTCTAGCCACAATTACCTTGCACATAACTATAGTATGCTTGTTAATTTAAGCGATGATAACTGATTAAGATCCTCTATCCAGTGATAAGTTAATCACTAAACATTAAATGAAAGCTAGAAATATGATTTCGTACCCCACTTGATCACTTTGATAAGCGTTCACGAATTCTTGCGGTGTATTTTTGACGATAAAATATATCTTTTATAGCAGGTAAGAACTTTTCTGAATCATCCGGATGACGATCAAATGCCTCAACCAAATGATTTAATTCATCCTCCAGCTGCTTTTCAATAAGATCAATATCTTTTTCAACCTCAGCCAATTTCGCCGCATCAGGTTCGAATTCCAGGTCCATCAAAGCCTCATTCACATCCATCATTTCCATCAGAAAAGATTGCGGTAATTGGTAACCCTCATCCGTTTCTACAATCCCTTTCAGCTCAAGCACGTATTTTAATCGCTTTTTAGCATGACTAAGCGTTTGATAAGCTTTATTATTCAAGGTAGATAATTCCAGTACCTCCTGCTGCTTTTCATCGCCCTCGTTAGCGTAAAAATCTGGATGATACTGCTTACTCAAAGCGTAGAACTTCGCTTTTACAGCATTTTGATCTGGATTAAATTGAACCGGTAATTCGTAAAACTCGAAATAATTAGGTTGCTGTGTGTTTTCGCTCATGATAGGTATAAATAAAAAAAAGCCGCAGCTGATCAGATTACAATCTATCCAGCTGCGGCAATAATATAAATTTGGTTTTACTTCCCGAAAGATTTTAAGATATCATTACCAAAAGCAAACACCATCAGGCAAATTAAGATAACGAAACCTACAATTTGAGCTTTCTCCAATACTTTTTCGCTTACAGGTTTACGTTGTACCATCTCAATTAATAAGAACACCACGTGCCCGCCATCTAAACCCGGGATAGGTAATAAATTCATAAAAGCCAAAGCCATAGAAATTAAGCCTGTTAAAGTCCAGAATTTTACCCAATCAAAAGTGCTTCCGTAAACTTTTGCTATACCAATCGGACTGCTGATATTCCTCGCACTCAATTTACCAGTAATCATTTTACCAATGCCTTTTGCATTATCTACAAAAGTACTCCAGGCCATGCCCGCCCCTACCGGAAGCGATTCTGCAAAGCCGAAATCAACATGAGCAGTTTCAGGTGCTTTTAAATTTGGCGCAATCCCTATGGTACCATCAGCACCTACTTTCAAATTAAAGTTAATCGGTTTCCCCTGGCGCAATGCCTGAACAGAAATTGCCTTATTTTTATTGGATGAAACCTCATCTTTAAACTGATCGAAAAAAGTAACGGCTTTACCATTTACCGCCAGGATACTGTCACCAGGTTTAATGCCTGCAGCATAAGCCGGATAAACAGGCTTAACATATTTCCTGCCGAAAATACGATCCAGGAAAGATTGCTGATCTGCTTTTTCATCCGGTGCCAATACTGTGGCTACACTGGCCATGCGGTAACGCGGACTGATAAAATTTTCCTTATCGTTTTTAGATAACTTATTTAAAATCGTATCCGGAACAGAAACATAAAGGGTTTGACTACCCCTTAAAATGGTAAGTTGCGCACCATCAAACAATACCTTGCTTGAAATCGCATCTTCAAAACGAATTAATTTATTGCCATTAATCGCTAAAATGCGGTCTCCGTTTTTTAAGCCAATTTCTTTACCCAGTGTACCAACTGAAATACCATCGTTTAATTTTCCATTTACCGTATAATTTTGGCCAACATTAAAAGTGAGCATCCAGAAGATGAAAATACCCACAATAACATTTACGATAATCCCGCCAAGCATCACAATTAAACGTTGCCAGGCCGGTTTAGATCTAAATTCCCAAGGTTGAGCAGGAAGAGCCATTTGCTCTGTATCCATACTTTCATCAATCATTCCGGCAATTTTAACATAGCCACCGAGTGGTAGCCAGCCCACACCATATTCAACATCACCTTTTTTGAAGCTGAAGAGTTTAAAACCCCATGCATCAAAAAACAAATAAAACTTCTCTACTTTAATACCAAATGCCCTGGCTGCCAAAAAATGCCCTAATTCGTGTAATATTACCAATAAAGACAATCCGAGCAACAGCTGCCCCGCCATAATCAATCCATTCATATGCTATACTAATATTTTTATTTTAGATGTTAAATGCTACTTTTTGTTACTAATTCGCCGGCTAAGATACGGCTATGTTTGTCAGTTTCTAAATAATCAGTCAATTGTGGTTTTTCTGTAAAGCTGATTTCTTCCATACATTGCTCAATTACATCACTCATTTCCAGGAAACCAATCTTATCATTTAAAAATGCCTCCACCACAATTTCATTGGCAGCATTTAAGATACAAGGCATATTCCCTCCCCTTCTTAAAGCTTTAAAAGCTAAATCCAGATTTCTGAACGTTTCCCTATCCGCTTGCTGAAAACTAAAATTAGGATAGTTTAGAAAGTTAAAACGTTTAAAATTGTTTTTTAGCCTGTCAGGATAATTTATAGCATACTGAATGGGCAATTTCATATCAGGGACACCCATCTGTGCTTTCATAGAACCATCTGTAAACTGTACAATAGAATGAATAATGGATTGGGGATGAACAATTACGTCAATCTGATCCACATCAAGATCAAATAACCATTTGGCTTCGATCACTTCCAGCCCCTTATTCATCAAAGTAGCAGAATCAATGGTGATTTTTGCACCCATTACCCAGTTGGGATGTTTTAGAGCCTGCTCCTTTTTAATGGTAGATAAGAAATCTTTCCCCTTTCCAAGAAAAGGACCGCCGGATGCAGTAAGGTAAATCTTTTCAATCTCGTTCTGTTCCTCACCTACCAGGCACTGAAAAATGGCAGAATGCTCTGAATCAACCGGAAGAATTTTTACCTGATGTTCGGCCGCTAAGGCGGTAATGTATTCACCCGCAACCACTAATGTTTCCTTATTCGCCAAAGCAATGTTTTTACCTGCTTTAATGGCTGCTATAGTGGGTTTAAGTCCTACAGACCCCATCAAGGCGGTAAGTACGATATCGCTTTGTGGATAGCTGGCTACTTCCGATAAAGATTCCTCTCCTGCCAGTACTTTTATGTTTAAAGAAGACAATGCATCTTTAACAGTCTGATACTGGTGTTCATCGCAAATTACCACTACTTCAGGCTTAAACTCTTTTGCCTGTTGGATCAGTAATTCCGAATTTTTTAATGCCGATAATACAGAAACCTTAAAAATCGATGGATTATCTCGCACTACTTCAAGTGCCTGCGTACCGATGCTTCCTGTAGAACCTAATATGGTTATGTATTTCAAATCGTCTTAATATAATCATGCTTAAAATGTAATTAAGCATTTTATTTATTCATTATTATAGTTTTCGTCATTGCGAAGATGGGCCTGAGCGAGCTGAAGCAATGTGATTTGTTCAAATGAGATTGCCGCGTCGTGCCTCCTCGCAATGACGAATTAGTGAACAATATACCGTTCCAACCCATCCGCCAACTTCCTGTCATTACTCAATCTAGGTACTTTATTTTGTCCACCCAACTTTCCTTCACTTTTCATATAATTTACAAAAGCATCCTTTTGCAACATACGTATAATTAAGGGCTGAAGGATGTTCCCCTCAATTAAATCAAAATAGTAAATATTTTTCTTTTGCAAAGCTTCATCTACCTTTTTACTGAAAGCTGCCATATCTTTAGGAGCAGCAGAAAACTCCACAAACCACTCATGATAAGGTAATTCGCCGCCTGTAGGATTTACCTGAGGTGCCACCGTAAATTCTGTAATTTCTACCTCCTCAGCATTGGCCACACTCAATAAAGCCTGCTCCACCTCCTCACCAATCACATGTTCTCCAAATGCAGATATAAAGTGTTTAATCCGTCCGGTAACCACAATTTTATATGGATTTTTAGAAACAAATTTTACCGTATCGCCAATGCTATAACCCCATAAACCTGCATTGGTATTCAAAACTAAAGCATAGTTCACATCCAGTTCTATTTCTCCGAGCGATAGCCGGGTTGGATGCTCATTATAATATTCATCTGCCGGAATAAATTCATAAAATATCCCTGCATTTGCCAGTAACAACAAGCCTTTATCATTTTGAGCATCCTGATAGGCAATAAATCCTTCTGATGCCGGATAAGTTTCAATGGAATCTATTTTACGCCCAATACTCTGCTCAATCTTTGCACGGTAAGGCTCAAAATTTACCCCCCCATAAATAAACAGACTAAAGTTTTTAAAAATCTCGCCTATTTTTTTTCCGTTTGTTTTTTCCGTAAGCTTATCAAAATACATTTGCACCCAAGGTGGAATCCCGGAAATCAGTGTCATATCCTCACGAAGGGTTTCCTCAACAATCGCATCTACTTTCTCCTCCCAATCTTCAATAATATTGGTTTCATACGAAGGCAATCGATTCTTTTGCAAATAGGCCGGAACATGATGCGCTACTATTCCCGATAAACGCCCTACATTAATTCCATTTTTTACATTCAACACAGGGCTTCCTTGTAAAAAAATCATTTTGCCATTAACAAAATCGGCCTTTCCTGTTTCATGAATATAGGTAAGGATGGCATTCCGGGCAGCTTTTATATGCTCTGGCATTGATTCTTTGGAAAGCGGAATGTACTTTACACCTGATGTGGTACCAGATGTTTTAGCGAAATAAAGCGGTTTGCCTTTCCAAAGCACATCTGCCTCGCCGTTTACCACACGATCGACATAAGGCTTCAGTCCCTCATAATCTTGTACGGGTACCTGCTGTTTAAAATCATGATAGTCTTTGATTTCAGCAAAATGATGGTCCTTGCCAAAGGCTGTTTCCTTCGCTTCAAAGACAAGGGTTTTCAGAATTTTATCTTGGGCAACAACGGCATTCTTCTTCCATTTGTCGATCTGCCATACTGCAAATGCCGCAAATGGTTTACTTAATGCTGCTTTTACTCCCATAATTAATGATTGATTTTTGGATGATTAATCGATTGAATACTATTTCCGTTAAACGATGTTATGCAAAATATCTGGATGTTCATCGCCTTTATATTCTCCTGCAATTTTGCGGTAAGCTACCGTTAAGGCTACGCTAGATAAGGGAACAATAATAAATGAACTTAAAATGTTAACTACAAAAGCAACAAATGGCCAGTGCAACAGGTTAAAGAATAAGTAAATTAAATATCCTCCTCCCAAAACCAACAACAACAGCAAAATTTTTGTGAAGTTACCTTTAGTGATGGCCAGACTGAGTTTAATAGATTCAAATGGTGGAGCATTTTTATCAATAATAAAAAAAGGAAAAAAGGAGATCCTTAACCAGGTGATGAATAAAGCCAGAATCGCAATTCCTACGGCAATTTGCGTAATAACAACACCAGTGGTTTGAAAACTTTCTACCCAGCCAATCTTAACCAGATAACGCAAAACCGGATCCAGTACATACAGAATAGGAAAAAGGATTAATCCGATAAATAAGATACAGCCTATAAAATATAATGTGGCTACTAAAAACCTGATAATCTGTTGCCTGGTTGGGAGCGTACCAACAATGGTAACGTCTTCATCTTCATTATCAATAAGGTGAAAAATGTACTTAAAAAGCGAAAGATTGATGGTAAAGTATAACATGATGAAAATAATCACCATAAAGAAACTAAGTACCTTGCTCACATCTTTAATAAAAAAAGCCATTAAACTAGATGCGCTCGCTGTGATAAACATCAGAAAACATAGCGTAGCAATAGAAAAATAATGCTTTGTCATGATGCTCCAGGCTTTGCGGATTACATCATTAACAGCAAATGTACTTTCTTTTAGATAGTTGATCATTTTAATTTCTGATTCTTATTTTTTTGTTGAAAGGTGTTCGACTTTCCATATCATTTCTTCAATTTCCACTTAATATCCCCTTCCCTCTATTTCCCTATTTTTCTTCTCTATTTATTTCCCAAAAAAATCACTCTCTTAAATAAATCCTGCATAAATCCTAAACCATAGGCAGTTAATTGGATGAACGAAGATATAATGCTCAAAAATGCAACTTTTAAAGATTTATTTACAGACCAGGAGTGAAAAAATATCAACATAAAATATAATAACACCATGAAATCTAAAACATAAGCCAAAGGTGGATAGATGAGGTTACACAATATGGTGAAACCGAGACCTAAAGTAAAAATAGCTGGAAAAAAATGAACAAGCTTTAGCTCTTTTGGAAAGTGTTTATAAATATTAATTCTTGCCCTTCCAAAAAAGTGCAATTGTTTGTAAAACTGACTGAAGCTTGTCCGGCGTTTGTGGTATACTTTAGCTTCGGGGATTAAGCCGATTTTAAAACCATTTTCATGAATGCGAATGCTGTATTCAATATCCTCCCCTAACCGGGTTAAAATAAATCCGCCAACCTTTTCCCATGCCTGACGGGAAACCCCCATGTTAAAACTACGTGGATGAAATTGCCCCACATGCTTTTTATTACCCCTGATTCCTCCCGTTGTAAATGGGGAAGTCATGGCGTAACTAATCGCCTTTTGTACCGGAGTAAAACTTTCATGTGCCGCATCCGGACCGCCATAGGCATCCAGCTTATGCTCATAAAGATAATTCTTTACAATTTCCAGGTAATCCGAAGGAACCAGGATATCCGAATCAAATATGATAAAATAATCTCCGTTGGCTCTTTCAAAAGCATAATTGCGGGCAAACCCCTGTCCGGCGTTTTCCTTGAAATAATATTTAATATCAAGCCGATCGGCATAACTGTCTACAATTGCTTTCGCATCATGGATGGAACCATCTTCAATAACCAGTACTTCAAACTGTAAATACGTTTGTTTGGTTAAAGTATACAAAAGCTCATCAATTTCTTGTGGACGGTTGTAGAGCGGAATAATGATAGAGAAAAACATGTCTTGAAGCTGAAAGCGAAAAGACTAAAGACCAAAGCAATTTTGCTTTAAGCTTTAGTCTTCAAGCTTATTTAAGTTCTTTTTCAATTAAGTACTGATTTCTTTCTGGTGCATTCCGCGACAAAAGTTCGGCAATAAAACCAGCCAGAAACATTTGAGAACCCACCACTATAGCCACTAACGACAAGTAAAATAGCGGTTGTTGGGTTACATCACGGTAGGCTAAACCATTCCAAATCAAATATTGCTTTTCAATTAAGGTATAAAGCGACATGATAATCCCGACAAAGAAACTCAATACACCCAGAGAGCCAAAAAAGTGCATGGGGCGTTTTCCAAATTTGCCAACAAAGAAGATAGAAAGCAAATCTAAAAAGCCATTAATGAATCGGCTGAATCCAAATTTAGTGGTGCCATATTTACGGGCCCTATGCTCTACAACTTGTTCGGAAATTTTATTAAAACCCGCCCATTTTGCAATAACCGGAATGTATCGGTGCATTTCTCCGTAAACCTCGATGGTTTTGATCACATCGCTACGGTAGGCTTTTAAGCCACAATTAAAATCATTTAACTCAATGCCACTCATTTTTCGGGTTGCGGCATTAAATAATTTTGTAGGTACGGTTTTAGTAATGGGATCGTAACGTTTCTTTTTCCAACCAGAAATCAGATCTAACTTTTCTTCCTTAATGCGACGATACAATTCAGGAATTTCATCCGGACTGTCTTGTAAATCTGCATCCATGGTAATTACTACATCACCCTGTGTAGCTTCAAAACCAACATTTAGTGCAGCAGATTTTCCATAATTCCTCCTAAATTTAATTCCTTTTATCGCTGGATTTTGCAACCTTAATGCTTCAATAACTTCCCAGGATTTATCGGTACTGCCATCATCAATTAAAACGATTTCATAACTGAAATTATTTTCCGTCATCACTTTATCAATCCATGCCGTTAATTCTGGCAGGGACTCATCTTCATTGAATAAGGGTACTACAACTGATATATCCATTTATTGGGCTTTTTCGTCATTGCGAAGACGTATGACGAAGCAATCTGTTAAAATAAGATTGCCGCATACCCTGCTCATCCCTACACTTCGTTCGCAATGACGTATTATTGAAAAACGTGCAAATTTCATCAAATTAAATGATAAAACCTGCACGTTCAAAAATTTTGATCTATATTATAATTTTATGTCCTTCGCTGCTACTTTAACAATCTTTCCCTGGTCAGAAAAAACCATATATCCATCGTTTTTTGCTTTGTAAGCAACAAGTTTTTTTAGTGCGAGACTTAAGCCATTTCTGATCTTCTCTCTTATTATAGAATTATCAGTTGTAATTGCCATTCGATATTAAATTTAGTTTTGACCATACAGCCTTTTCAAATATAGTGATTTCTTTATTGAGATTTCCTTCTGCTATAAATTGTAATTCAGTATCAGAACTATTGATCACTAACCAATAATTCGAAATTGCAGCAAACTCCTCTAAATTTTGGATTCCTTTACTATATCTTCTTCTAATTACTTCCTCAGCAGTGTGATGTCCGCCTTCTGAAACTCTAGTTTTAACTCTCTCAATTGCTAATTCAACATCATTTAACCAAAAGAACAATAGTCACCTGATATCCAAGCGTTTTTGCTTTGGCAATGGTGTTGATATATGATTTTGTAGTAAGCGTAGTTTCAATTGCAAAATCCATTTGGTTGGCCAATAAGTCTTCAATTCTATTGAGCATTATTTTGCCAGCTTGTATAGCCACACTTTCAGGCTTGAAAGGAGAAATTTCTCGAGCAATTTCATCTGCGTTTACAAACTCTCTACAACCCAGCATTTCGGGTAGAACTGTGAAAGAAGCTGTGGTTTTACCGCTCCATTACAACCTGAAATGATGTATAAATTTGGCATTTAGATTTTAAATAAAACGTGCAAATTTCATCAAATTAAATGATAAAACCTGCACGTTCAAAATTTTATAAAAATTAACCTTCCGTGGGGAAAGTATTAAAAGTAACCGGTGGTTTCTTTTTCAAGATCGCAGCCAGGATTAATGAAATTACACCGTATGATGCAATAGAAACACCAAAACTGGTGAAAGTATTTTTGAAACTAGGCTCTAATTTCTCCTGCATATTGCCAGCCTTTGCCATTGCCTCATCAATTTCATCATTACCTAAACCAAATTTTGCCATCATCGCTCTTTGAGCTTCTTCAATAGCGGCCGCAGCTTTTGCCGGAAGATCAGGATCAATTAATTTCATTAAGATGAAATTATAAAGTGTAGCTGTAATCGCAAGAATTAATGAAATAATCAAAAAAGCTTTAAATGCTTCTCCGAATGTCCAAAAACCGCCTATTTCCTTACGGATATTGATACCTGAAACCACCAAGAGCGCTATAAAAACAACAAAAATACCAATTGAGGCCATTACATTAGTGTAAACCAAAACCGGATTGATGAAATGCATGGTGAGAGAAATTACCACTGAAACAGCGGCAAGTATAAAACCATACTTAAGAGATAACTGGGAAATCTGAGCACTTTTGTCCATTGTAATGAAGTTTACTTTAGTTATTAATCGTTGTAATTAATATATAAGTAGCAGAATCGAACGATTTGTTACTGCTAAATTGAATTATTTCTTTGGTGGTCGTTGCGCTTCCCTCTACGTCAAGGAAAAATGCCATAAAAGGAACAAATAATTCCTGCATTTCTTCACTGATATTTAACGTCGGCGCAGTTTTGCAAATTTCCTCAACACTACCTTCAGCCAATTGCTGGTTGCTGATCATTTCTTCATAAATTTCAAATTCATCTTGAAATTCATCATCTTCAACTAGTAAAAATTCTTTAAGGAAATCACCCAATTCAGGATCGATATCTTCGTCCTTACACTCTTTGATGTAAAGTAAAAGATTCAATAATTCTGTACCCCTGTCAATGGTTTCTTCTTCAATTTTCGCCCATTCATCACTTTCCAGATAGTCATCTTCCAGTTTCTGAACATCGCTGCTGAAGAAATTCACCATCAGTAAATCGAAAAATACTTCACGTAATTCTTCAAATTTAGGATAAGTATCAAAAACCGCATCAAATGCAATTACTTTATCCAAAAATTTGGTTTCAAGCTCAAACGCAGCCAGTAATTCCGTTTCAAAACCTTCAACATTAATTGCTGCAACTTCAGCATATTTATTTAATGACGCGACCAGCGCTTTTTTTACTCTATTGTCCATATTAATTAGTATCAGGTATTTAGTATCAAGTCCCAGGCAAATGCCTTAATTTTTTTGTTCTAATCTTTTTGCTTTAGACCCCTTAGCTTTCACCTTTAGTCTTTGCTTTGAGCTTTACCTCTTAGCTTTCTTTATATTGATTGTTATTATAAACCAGAATTACTTTTCCGGTAAGTTCTGTACCTAACAAGGGGCTATTTGCTGATTTAGAAAAATTGCTTGATGAATTATATAACCATTTTTCATTCGGACTGAAAACCGTAAAGTTTGCTGCTGTACCTTCTTCAATCACTGGAATATCTAAATTTAACAATTTACGTGGATTAATGGCTAATTTCTCAGCGATGATTCCCACCTCTAAACCAGCCTTTAGTAATAATGGAAGTACCGTTTGCAGCGCAATGATTCCATAATGGGCGATCTCAAATTCAACATTTTTAAATTCTATTTCCTCCGGACGGTGTTGTGAAGTAATAGCATCAATGGTTCCATCTTTTAAGCCTGCAATAAGTGCCTTTACATCAGTTTTACCACGCAATGGCGGCTTCACTTTATAATTGCTATCAAAGTCGGCCAAAAGTTCTTCGGTAAATACCAGATGATGCGCTGTAACATCGCAGGAAACCTGAACACCCTCTTTTTTTGCTTTCCGAATTAAAGCCACAGCGCCAGCGGTAGAAACATTGCTAATGTGGATTTTTGTTTCATTATAAGTAGCGAGAAAAATATCACGGGCAATGTGCATTTCCTCTGCCAAAGCGGGCAAGCCCTTCATCCCAAGAAGGACAGAATTTTTACTTTCGTTAATTTGCGATTTACCTGCAATGGATTTATTTTCAGGATAAACCATCAATAAAGCGTCTAAACCTTTAGCGTATTGAAGTGCACGGCTCATAAAGCCATCATCCTGTAAAGCTTTATCACCATCAGAAAAAGCAACTGCTCCCGCTTGTTGCATATCAAAAAGTTCGGCCAGTTCCTTTGCTTCTCTGTTTTGGCTGATGGCCCCAACAGGTAAAACATCAACCAGGTTATTTTTGGTTTTATTAATAATATATTCTACCTGTGATTTAGATTGCACCACCGGATAGGCCTGCGGCAGTAAGGCAAGGCCAGTAAATCCACCAGCCTTTGCAGCCGAGGTAAGGGTTTCAAGATCTTCCTTGGTTTCAAAGCCAGGATCTCCGGCTACACAATTCAGGTCAAAAAAACCTGGTGTAAGGAATGCACCTGATGCATCAAAAATAGCTTCGCCCTCTTGAGCAGTTAATTTACCTATGTTTTTAATTTGACCATCAACTACCCTAACATCACATTCTTGTTTATTGAATTGACTTTGAGGATCGGCAATGATTACATTCTTAACCAGGAGATTCATATTGTTCTTTTAGTGTTGTTAAAAAATCGGATAAGGAAAATTTCTGCTGCAATAAAAATCAGTGACAAAATTAAACAAAGTTTCCATAAAGTTTGCCCGATTTTATCCGCTCCGGAAGTTAGCTTTATGGCATCCTGATCAGTATCAAATATTTTTAATTGACTGTTTCCAGCCAGGTTATTAAGTTCAGCTTTACTCAGGTAATGCATATCAGATTCTTTTCTTGAACTATTAAAAGCATACACAGCAAGAATAGAATCAGCAAGGCTGAGGTTATAAAAACCAGCATCTTTAATTTGATCTGCGGTATAAATTAATGTCTTACCATCCATCTGGCGGATTTCAGGAATGGTTTCAAAGTCATCCGCTTTTAGCTTAAGTGTTTGGTTTTTACCTATAACCATCTTCTTTCCCGATAGCACATTATCACTTCCAAGATAATGATAAAGCGCATCTGCCGTACTACCACTTAAAGCAACACGATACATTAATGGCACAAAAACCGGATGACGAGCTAAATTACCATCCGTAGCACTTAAACCAGTTGCCGATAGATAAATGGAACCATTCTCCATGCCATATTTGGCAAAAAACAGTTTCCGGCCAGGAAGGGATAAAATATTTTCTTTGTTTACAGCATTGCGCTCGATGAAACTATAATATCGGTTTATTAAAGGCAAATCAAGGTTTTTAGGTATTTCCTCAAAAACAGTTTTGAAAATCGGGTGCTGAAGATCTATGTGATCTACCTTGGTTTCAGTTTTCTCTAAGCTTTGAATAGCGGGCAAAGATAGGCCTGTTAGGAATGTATTGTAAGTCTGAATATCTGCATCAAGATCTGGAAAGATGACCACCAAACCGCCAGCATTTAAATAAGTTTTTAATTGCTGGGCCAAACCTGTAGATGGATTTTGCAACCCATTCAGTACAATTAAGCTATAATTCGGAAAGCCATTATAATTAACATTACGCTCATCATTTTCCGTAAGATTATAATAGTTATCAGCCCCAAAAAGTGCCTTAATATAATTTCCTGCACGGGTACCATTAATGCTTAATACCAGCAAGCTTTTATCAACCTTAAAACTAAAAGACAGTGCATCATCAAAGGTAACTGGAAAATCTTTTATACTCACTATTCCCTTTTGCCAACCTGCACTTAACCCTGAAAAGTTTAAGGTATCACGTTTAGTTTGTTCTGCAGGAATGGTAATTGATCCTAAACCTTTTTGCTGATTATTAATGGTTAATTTGAGGGGAATATTTTTGGCTGCTTCCGGCGAATAGTTTTTTAGTTGAACCACCAACCTTTCATTTGCACCAGGCTGATGATTGGGAGATAACATCCATACACTATCCACCGCAACATTAGGCAATGTTGTGGCATTTAACTTAACGAATGCATATTGGATATCAGGTTTTGTACTTAGCTTTTTAGCTGATGTAATGCTTTTCTGAAAATCAGATAGTACAAAAGCATATTGATTAGCTGTGCCACTGAACACATTTTCCTGTCTGTTTAAAATTTGTTGAAGATTGCGGGTGGTTGCTGAAATTTTCACCTCATCAAGGGCTTTAAGAAATTCTTCCTGATTTAATAATCGCTGATGCTTGCCTTCAAAATCATTGGTTAGTAACTGAAACCGATCATTTATACCAAAGCCTTTTACGATTTCTTTTGCCCTTCGCCTCGCTTCATCAAACAGGCTACCATCTTTATTAATGGCTTCCATGCTGTAAGAATTATCAATATATATGCTGACTATATTATTTTGAAGATTTCCTTTTTGTGAATTTACCGGAATATAGGGTTGTGAAAAGGCCAATACCAAGAATATAATGGCTAAAATCCGTGATAAAAGGATCAATAAGTTTTTAAGCTTTTCTCTTGATGAATGCTGCTGCTCTACCGCTTTCAGAAATTGAACATTAGAGAAATAAACTTTTTTAAATTTCCTGAAATTGAATAAATGAATGATAACCGGAATGGCAACCGATAATAGTGCGAAAAGAAAGCCTGGATACAGGAAATTCATTAAAAACCAAAGATAGAAAAATTATGGAATTGGACATAATATTCCTGATTTATTATCAATGTTATGCACTGATTGGCAATGATGCCAGCTTAAAGGGATTGTCTTTTATTGACAGATTTACGAAAAAATTTGCCGAGTGTAGCAGAATAGAGCGTGTTTAGAATTTTTAATTTAGCTATATTATTTAGAGACCAGTTTAATTCTTTAGGATAGAGATTTTATGATTTATTTATTACCATAATGGCCAGCAGCCGATAAAACCAATACGCTTATCATTTCTCCATTTATTTGATAAACCAATCTATGTTTCTGTGTTATCCTTCTAGAATAGAAACCAGATAAATTGTATTTTTTTATTTCCGGCTTAACAGTACCAGTGGTTGGATGCTCAATAAGTTCTAATAACAATTTCTGAACCTTATTATAAGCAATTTGATCAGTTTTCTTGAGCCACTTTAAATCCTCTACTACTTGATTAGTAAACTCAAGGATATATATTACAAATTTTTAAGAAATTTAACTAAATCATCTTTCCCAGTAAACTTTGTAATTTCTCCATTTTTAGCCTGCAAAAGTGATTTTTCGATTTTATCAATCATCTCTTTTGAAAAATAGATATCATCATTTTTGATTGGCGTGATTGAATATGCTTTATTCTTTCCCCTTTGTACAATAATTTGTTCCCCACTATCAGCCATATCCATGTATTCAGCCAGCTTTTCCCTAAATTCTCTACTGCTTACTACTAACATTTCTCCATTTTTAGTGTACCAATATGGTACAAATATAAAGATTTATATTTTAGTATAAATGCTTACCAATAGTTTTAATTGATATGATAATAAATTTTATTCCGGCAATTTTAATAACTAAACCCCGGAAACTCAATATTAACAATTTTCCAGCGGCCGTTTTGCAACGCAAAGTATAACTTAAACGGACCACTTATAATTTTGGATTCTTTCTTCAGCACCGCCCTGAAGCCAGCAACACCTTCTACAAAGCCCATTCCTTTGCCACCATCAAGCAATTCATAATGGGCATCAATGATGTCGTATCTTCCTCCAACATACTCATCAGATTGGCCAAAAACACCTTTAAGTTTGGCGATAATCACCTGCTTATCCATTACTTTTCCCCCTGGAAGAATGAAAAAATCGCTCAGCTCTTCCGTAATCGTTTTAGATTGTTTAAACCATGCGTTAGTAAATCTGATCGCACTGTTTACGATATCGGCTCCATGATTGAAAGTTGATTTTTCTTGCATTTTTTTGAAGGTGTCTTTCATAATTTAACCGACCAACGCTGATGCTGATCGGTTAAAAACTTGGCGAAGTTAACTATTCTTTAGCCTTTCTCTAATTTCAGCGAGAGAATAATCAATCAATAAACGTCCATCCTTAAAAACTTCCTTCAATTCTCCCTGTGCTTCTTCTGCCCAGGTACATTGATCTTTCAGTTCATATTCGCCTTGAGCATTTTTGAAAATCTGCAATAAACCTTTTGCAGATTTCTTAGTACCATCGTCGGTAATCGGATCCTTGAATATTTCTCGTCCAACGCCATCCACTTCTCCATACGTGGCTTTCATGGCAAAGCCGAAAGTATCCCGGGTATTGTACTGGTAAGTGAAGGAACCGATACCAAATACAACATTGGTTGATGCAAAGCCTTTGGCTTTCAATCGTTCACAAATTTGGGTAGCACGTTCTGTTGTAATACTATCACCGTAAATTGCACCGATTTGCGGAACCAATTCTTTATAGCCCTTATCATTTGTTTTCCCACCAAAAACATCCCAAAGCAATTCGATTACACCTTTTTTCTCATTTTCATTTTTACCATCAGGATTCCCACAAATAATATCAACCGGATCTCCAGAATCCGGCCTGATCACCACTTTTCCGTCTCTACTGATGATATCTTCTTTTAAAGCAGGTAAATATTCGGTGAGTACCTTCCATAAATCCCAGGTATCAGATACGATAGACACGACTCCTTTTGGATATACTTCTAAAATTAACCGTTTAAAAGTTTCCAACTCACCGGTATTTGTACCCATGCACATTACAGAATGCTCTGTAGCAGCAACAGAGCCACCAATTAATTCATGATCTGAATCTGCATTATAATATGTTTCCAGAAAATCAATTGCCGGGATAGTATCTGTTCCTGTAAAACTTAATAAGTGTCCGGCTGCAGAAGTTACGGCAGCTTCTATCCCACCCATGCCACGCATAGAGAAATCATGACCTTGCCAATCTACAAATTCTGGTACTGATGAAGTTTCTGCCGCATATTTATCCATAATTGCCCGATATTGTTTAGCAATGGTAGCAGAATTACAAGGCAACCAAACCACAGCCGATAGCAGTGTTTCAAAATAATTGGTTAGCCAGAAGAACTCGGGCAAGGTATTGTACATGGTAAACATGGGTACGCGAAGCGGCACTTCAGCACCTTCTGGCAGTGATTTGAAAACCATTGGAATATAACCCAGATCGTGCAAATCAGCTATGTGTTGCGTTCCAACTAAATTTTCGCCGAGATAATTATTGATTCTGCGGGCATATTTCTTTAAAATTTCTGCTTTAGGCTGTTTAAAGAAATTCTGATTGAAATCTTCAATAATGTATTTTTTAATAAAGTATTGCAAACCAAATAGTACAATATGGTCTACATTTTCAAGCCTGCTTTTTCTAGGTGTCCAATTGGAATAAACCAGGGTTGTATTTTCAGGATATTGCCTGCGGTGATCTACTTTGTATCCGTCTGTTAATAATAATGGATTCATCATGATATATATTTTATAGTTTAACGTTTATTTCTACCTTTTTCATTTGGATAAAGGCTTTGTAGGGTATCGCTCTGCCAGAAAGCCTTTGTTTGAATATCTAAACAACTTAGTTTTCCGCTGAAAGCAGCACCGGTATCAATGTTCCAAACATTGCATCCATTCATGGGTACTTCCATATTGTAATATAGGGTTGGCGTATGGCCAATGTAGATCTCATGATAAAGCAATAAGCGCTTAGGATAAATCGCAGAATTTTTTGCTATTCTGTTATCCATAGTTAGTGCCATTTCCCACAGCGTTCTGTCCCATGAATAATTGGATGAATAACGTTCTTTCTCAGGCCCATGCATAGAAGAAAAGCCAGCATGAATAAAAAGGTTGTTTTCTTCATCTACATGATAATCTTTCATTCTTCTAAAAAAAATTAAATGTTCCTGCATTTCTGAATCAGAAATTTCCCGATAACTTTCCATGGTTAACCGGCCGCCATGAACAAACCAAACCTCATTAACGATTTCTTCTTCCAGCCAATCGATACACCAGGCATCATGATTTCCCTTGATAAAAACACAGTTATATTTTTTTTCCAATTGTATCAGATAATTAATCACTTGGGCTGATTCACTCCATCCATCTACATAATCGCCAAGAAAAACCAACTTATCATTTGTGGAAATTCCAACACGTTCGAGCAACTGGATCAAACCTCTTAATCCTCCGTGAATATCTCCTATTACTAATGTTCTCATAGATTAATTTTAACAAAAATGATGTAGAACTGTTCAAATATTAAGTTTATAAATCAACATGTAAGTCATTAAGTTTCATTTTATCCCTCACCTCCATCAGTGCAAAACCCAGAAGATTTAAGCCTCTCCATTTTTCTGGAATCGTTGCATCTTCATGATCTTCTGCCAAACCAATTCCCCAAATTCCATCTACCGGACTGGCCTCAACCAAAACTTTTTCTCCGGTACAGATTAAAAATTCTCTGAGTTTCTGATTTTGGCTAAATTTATGAGAGTTACCATCTTTAACAATCTGATACCTATGTTCCAACCAAACTGCTTCATTATAATTTTTAACCTGTCGACCTAAGTTTTTTACTTCTTCAGGAGATTTTGACACCAAAATTTTCTCTAAAGTTTCCTGGTCATCAAACAATTCTGCCTTTTTACTCATCATCCAATGCTCAGCCGTTCTATACTTAACCTGATCAACAATAAAAGGTGCATCCCACCACTGGGTTAAACAAGATTTAGTGAGTATTCCATCTTCCGGCACCTGATGTTCCCAAAAGAAAAAATATTCTAGTTTTTTCTGTTTTGAAACCAGCTTTTCAACCGTATAAGTTGGCGATTGATTATATTTATTTTCTAATGCTGCGCATAACGCCTCAATATCTGATCGCCGAACCAGCAGGTTTTTCCATTTTTCTGGAATGGCATCAAAATCATAAATTAAACCAGCCAGGCCACCAGCAATGGCAGCTGTTGTATCGGTATCTTCGCCAAGGTTAACTGCTTTCAGAACCGCATCTTCGTAAGATTGCGTAGTGAGGACACACCATAAACTGGCTTCAAGACTATGCAAAACATAACCAGATGAATAAATTTCATGATCAGGAACTGTTGTTATATCACTATTTAAGATTCTTTCAAAGAGATTAATTTCATTCGTATCGAAAGCATTTTGTGAAATGAACTTTTTAACAGTGACCTGCATGTTTTGATATGCGACCTTTTTATCGCAGCCCTTTAATAATTCCAAACCGTAAATAATGTAGATAAAACAGGCAAAAACAGAACGAAAATGTGCGTGGGTAATAGCAGAAACTTCCTGAACCTTATTGAATATTACCTGAAGATTATCCTCATTTCGAAGATAAAAAAGCAGGGGTAAAATCCGCATTAATGATCCATTCCCATTATCGGCTTCGTTGTTTCCACCACATAAAACGGGGTCAGTTCCATTAGCAATCTTATTAATAGCTTTACTGGTTGCGATTCCAATATCAAAAACCTCACCATGTGGCGTCCAAATCTCAGCACGGTACCATTGGAAAAATTTGTAGCTAATATCTTTCAAATTATAACCTGAACAAAGACTTTCTGCCAGACAAAAGGTTAGCGAGCTATCATCACTCCAGGTTCCAATAGGCTGATTATGGGTTCCATAACCATTCATATCTTTAACAGGATTTTGTGTTAGGGATGGTCTAGATTGAAACTCTACAGGTACACCAAGTGCATCGCCAATGGCTAAACCAAAAAGTGCACCTTGAACAACTTTGCTTTTCATTTGATATTGATTTGGTAAGTATAACTTGTGATTCGATTAATAATATGAATTAGAATATCCTTTAAACATCATATTTTTCAGTTTTTAACCACCCAGCCCTTTGGGCACCTCTGCAAAGGAGTGGAATGGCAACCGTAATTCCCCTCGTCGCAGACTAGGGTGTAAAGAACTGTAAATAATGATTGAACCGTGATATTAAATTTCAAATTACTGAATAGCCTGGAGTTTGATTTGTGTTACGCAATGATGTTCCACTTCTTTTATAGAATCTGTAGTAAAAATCTGTTCGAAATATTTACTCAGCTCATCAAAGCCTTTACTAAAAATACCGTGACTGATAGCCAGGTATAGCTTTCCTGCGTTTTTTGCTTTAAGTGCTTCAGCTAAACCGTTAAATGTTCCCCCACCATCACAAATATCATCAACAATCAGGCAATCTGCACCACCGAGGTCATCTGTATAAACTTTAAATCCAGAAAGTTTTCCGGTTTTCACGTCTCTACTTTTTGAACATTCCACCACTTCTGCGCCACCTAAAAATTCTGAAACTTTATAAATTTTCTTCAGTGCTCCACCATCAGGAGAGATAAGTTTTACTTCTGATCCGATTTTAGCAATCACATGTTTAATAAATTCGTGGTTAGAAACGGTGATACAGTTGTTGAGCAATGCAGGTGTTACTTCACTGTGTGGATCAAAAATAATTACACTAGCTAAAACCATGCTGTTGATGATATCCGCATATACTTTTACGGATAAGGGTTCACCTGGGATCATCACCCGATCTTGTCTGGCTGCCGGAAAGTATGGAATATAAAGGTGAATTTCTTTTACCCCCATTCTTTTCAAAGCATCAACCGTGATACAAATTAGACCTAAATCATTGAAGGAATTAATTCTTTGGGTAATGGTTACAGGTTCATTCTGATTGAAATTTCCATCAATTTTAATGTGTGGTTCGCCACCTGCAAACAGGAAAGATTTGTAGTTTATGGAGTTATTTTCGCCTAGCGGAGTAAAACCCGGATCTAAATTTATCATATATTTGCGTATTATTTACACAAATATAGAAATGATTTTTATAATCCAAAAATAATTTGTGTTTATTTTACGCAAACCTAATATCAAATTGAAAATTCTCTTTAAGCAATTGATTATATTTGAGCTTATCAAAAGTAAAAAGTTTACCTGGTCTACCGCTAGCACCTATTTTAACTACCTTATCAGTTTCATTAACAATTCCGAAACTCAGAATTTTTTTTCTGAAATTTCTTCTGTCGATATCCCTTTCGAGAATGCAGCAGTATAAATTTTCCAGATCCGAAAATAAAAATTCATCACCTAAAAGATCAAAACCTATAGGCTGATAAGTAAGCTTATTTTTTAACCGCTGATGTGCCAGTGTTACCATATCATGGTGATCATAACCTAAAGCCGGAAGTTGATTAACTGGAAACCATTTGGCATCTTTAGCATCAGTATCTGCTTTTAAAACAAAATTTTGAGGATTCACCAATGCAAAATAGGCGACTGAAATTACCCTAAATCGGTCATCTCTGTGAATATCATCACCAAAAGTGTTGAGTTGCTCGAGATAATTGACCGTTATACCTGCTTCTTCCTTCAATTCACGTTCAACAGCTGCCAATAAAGGCTCATTATCTTTAACAAAACCTCCTGGCAATACCCATTGATCAGTCAGTTTTCCAAACCGCTGCTGTACAGCCAGTACGTAAAGAATTCCTTTCTCATAGCCAAATACTATACCATCAACAGCTATTTTGATATTTTGATTGATCATCCCTTATTTGTGTAAAAACAACACAAAGTTAAGAAATTTATATATTTAGTAACTTTTCATAACTACTAACATTAAATTCAACTAACTTATTTAACTCGAACTATCTAAACTTTTTCATCGCCACCCAAAGCTTTTCATCCATTTGATAAATATCAGGACGATACTCAATTTTATTATTCTGAGACCAGGCTGTGATATAAGTAATGATAATTGGCACTTGTTTTTTTGGTCCGAACCATGCAGGTTTTAACTGAAAAGACTTGGATGTATCTGCCTTGGCAGCCATCCTTTTTTTATACCATTTGATATGCGTACTATCGATCGGAGGTAGATCAACTTCAGCTCTTAACTTATCATATGTATATGAATCGCCAACTAATTTTTCTGCAAATTCCAAAGGTTTTTCTACGCGCACACAACCATGGCTAATGGCCCGGTTACTGAGGTTAAAACCATTCTTATTATTGGTATCATGAAGGTAAATACTAGAGCTATTATCAAAGATAAATTTAAACTTTCCTAAGGCGTTTCCACCGCCTGATCCCTGCTTAAATTTAAAGGGTAGTTTATCTCTTGAATACCGACTCCAATTGATCGTATCAGGCTCACCAATCAGCTTATCTTTATAGTAAACTTTGATATTGCTATTCGACAAATAATAAGGATCTTTTCTTGCCATCCAATAGATCTCACTCTGCGCAATACTCACCGGAATATTCCATACCGGATTGGCTTGAATAGAATTAATTTTACTGAACAATAAAGGTGTCTCGTGGTTCTTTGGCTTATCATCTAAATTTCCTGATTTAGCAAAGGCTTTCAGCTTCTCTTCATAACCATTTTGCCGCTTTCCACCTACGCAAACTTTCATACTAATTACCGTATCTGCTTTATTGAACCAGGTAAGCTTAAAATCAGGAATATTAACCTGAACATAATTTGATCCGGTTTCGGGCATCTGCCACCTGAAACGCTCCATATTCACCAATAATATCTGCCTTTCACGCGCATCATTCGCATTGAGATAGGCTTTCTGAAGCGCCTTGTATTGCACAGATGATGGTTGCACGGCTCTTAAAGTATCCAGAATATTTTCAGAAGAAAGCAATCTGATCATTCCAGCACTATCCGGACGTTTAACTTTAATATAATATCTCGAAAAGATATTCCTTGGATTTACTGCCCCATACTTTAGAAAATTATTATAATTTAAATACGCATTGGCAGAAAGTAATTCCAAACGGGCAATCACAGGATAACTTTCTTCAACTTTCTTAAATTTATTATCAGAAAGCTCCTTTAATAGCGCCTTAATCTGGCTAACCTTAAAAATTTCTGGGTTAAATCCATGCACTTTGCTATTATCCAAATAAGTGGCAAGGGAATCCAATTCCCCATTAGTGTAGAATTTTGTAACCAATTCTGGTGCACCACGGTGTTCAAGGTAAAAGGCTTTAACAGTTTTTGGATTGATGAACCCCTGATCGAGGCTATCCATTGTTTTCACGAAAACGCTATCATAAGCAATTGTATCAAAATCTTTATAAATCTTGTTTTTAAAGTGTTCTGATAGCACTTTTCCAATTTCAGGTGGCGATTTAAACCAGTTACAAGCCGAAACAGATATAATAAGTGGAATGATTAGAAAGCGAAAGTTTTTCAACACGTAATAAGTTAATATAAAATAGATTTAATTATCTAAAGCCTAAATGGCAAATTAAGTGCCATTATTTTTTGATTTACCGTTGCAAACGTTATATTTGCCAACGCTAGTCAGCTAAAGCATTGATATAGGCAGAAATAAATATATGGAATTAACTTTGAACCATCACTTACATTTGCACCATCGCCGTTAGGCGATATGATATGTTTGTTTTGTACTTCAAAACTTTTTTTCCGTAAAATTATTTCTTGTTCACTCTATATTCAATACTTTGAAAACACTTAAAATTGCTATCCAGAAATCGGGTAGACTAAACGAAAAATCTGTAGAAATATTAAAAAATTGTGGTCTTTCATTCGAAAACTACAAAAGCTCCTTAATATCTACCGTTACCAACTTCCCCTTAGAAATACTTTTCCTTCGTGATGACGACATTCCTGAGTATGTGCAGGATGGCATTGCCGATCTTGGTATTGTTGGCGAAAACGTCATCGTTGAAACAAAAGCTGAGGTAAGTTATTTACAAAAATTAGGCTTCGGAAAATGCACTTTAAAAATTGCCGTTCAGGCCACCAGCAACATTCAAAATCTGGAAGAGTTAAACGGCAAAGCCATTGCCACTTCTTATCCCGTTATTCTCGAAAAATTCTTACAAGAAAAAGGAATAAAATCTGATATCAGAACCATTTCAGGTTCGGTAGAAATTGGCCCGGGTTTAGGATTAAGTGATGCCATTTTCGACATCGTTTCCACAGGCGGAACATTAAAAAGTAATGGACTAAAACCTTTCGCAGATGTGATGCAATCCGAGGCAGTTTTAATTGGAAATAAATCAATTGCCGACAACCCTGAGGTAGCAGAATTATTGCAAAGAATCCGCTCAGTATTAAGTGCAAAATCAAATAAATATGTGGTACTTAATGTATCAAAAGATAACCTTCAAAAAGTTGTTGATTTGCTGCCTGGCGTTAAAAGTCCAACAGTTGTTCCGCTATTCGAACCAGGCTGGGTTGCTGTTCATTCTGTAATTGCTGAAGAAGATTTCTGGGATAAAATTAACAGCTTAAAAGCTGCTGGTGCAGAGGGAATTTTAGTCATGCCAATTGAGAAAATCATCACATAAAAAGTGATAAAATCACAACAAAATACATTAACTAATAGTTAATTTTAAATCATAACACATTGAAAATCTACAATTATAGAGATTTATCTAAATCAAAAATTAAAGAACTCTGTTCGAGACAAATTGATGATGATAAATTGATAGAAGAGCGTGTAGCAGACATCATTGAAACGGTAAAAAAAGATGGAGATGATGCACTCTTTAATTTTGCAAAAACCTTTGATCAAGTAACACTGAAAAAGCTTTTTTTAGATACTGAAGAATTAGAAGCGATTGCTTCCAAGATTCCCGACAAAGCGAAAAAGGCAATCAATACCGCGTATCAAAACATTAAAACCTTTCATCAGTCTCAACTAAAAACTGAAGACAAAGTGGAAACCATGACTGGTGTAGTTTGCTGGCGTGAATCAAGAGCAATTGAGAAGGTTGGTCTCTATATTCCAGGAGGAACAGCTGTTTTACCTAGTACGTTTTTAATGCTTGCAACTCCTGCAATTATTGCGGGATGTAAAGAGATTGTGGTATGCTCTCCACCACAAAGTGATGGTAAAACAAATTGCTATCTTGCCTACTGTGCAATTCTATTAGGTATAGATAAAATATACCTTGCCGGAGGCGCTCAGGCAGTGGCTGCAATGGCATTTGGAACGGAAAGTATTCCACAGGTATATAAGATTTTCGGACCAGGTAACCGCTATGTAACCACAGCTAAAACAATGGTACAAAATAAGGTGGCTATTGATATGCCAGCTGGCCCTTCAGAGGTTTTAGTAATTGCTGATCAGACTGCCAATCCGTCATTCGTCGCTGCAGACCTACTTGCACAAGCTGAGCATGGTATTGATAGTCAGTCTATTTTAGTTTCTACTTCAAATGAAATTATAGATGAAACATTAAAAGAGATTGAAAATCAGATAGCTGAACTACCTAGAAAAGAGATAGCAACCAAAGCAATAGCAAACTCATACGCCATATTAGCCACTGATTTACAGGAGTCTATGGATTTTTCAAATCAGTATGCCCCGGAACATTTAATTCTGGCCACTGATCAATTTGAAAGCCTTATTCCATCGATCATCAATGCGGGATCTGTATTCTTAGGAAACCTAACGCCAGAGAGCGCTGGTGATTATGCTTCAGGAACCAACCATACTTTACCTACAAGTGGCTTTGCAAAGGCTTATTCGGGTGTTTCACTTGATGCCTTTGTTAAAAAAATCACCTTCCAACACTTGTCTAAGGATGGATTAAAGCATATAGGTGAAACTGTTGAAACGCTTGCTACTGCTGAAGGACTGCAAGCACATAAAAATGCCGTCACCATCAGATTAAAGACTTTATAAAGCATAAAATAGAAACTAAGGGCTGTATTCTAATCCCTTTTACCTTTTACCTTTTACCTTAAAACATGGATATCAACGATTTAGTTAGAGAAAATATAAAAAACCTTAAACCATACTCCACAGCCAGAGATGAGTTTAAGGGACAGGCATCAGTTTTTTTAGATGCCAATGAGAACAGCTATGGTTCTCCCCTACCCGCCAATTACAACCGCTACCCTGATCCTTTACAGCTGGATTTGAAAGATGCCATCAGTAAAATTAAGGGTGTACCGATTGAAAATACCTTTTTAGGAAACGGGAGTGATGAAGCCATAGATTTATTGTTTCGAGCCTTTTGTAATCCAGGAAAAGACAATGTAATTGTGCTTCCGCCAACCTATGGAATGTATGAAGTTTCGGCTAACATTAACGACGTTGAAATCCGTAAAGTAAGCCTGCTTCCGAACTTCCAGTTGGACATGGAAAAAATTGCAGAAACTATTGATCAAAACACAAAATTAATCTTCATTTGCTCACCTAATAATCCAACAGGAAATTCCATAAATCGCGAAGATATTGAAACCATCTTAACCAACTTTAAAGGTCTGGTTGTAGTGGATGAAGCGTACATAAATTATGCCAGACAGAAGACCTTTATTCAGGAGCTAACCGAGTATGCAAACCTTGTAATTTTACAAACTTTTTCTAAGGCTTGGGGGCTTGCAGCTTTGCGTTTAGGTATGGCATTTTCTTCTAGAAAAGTAATCGATATTTTAAACAAAATCAAGCCACCTTACAACATCAATCAGGCCACTCAGGATTTAGCTTTTGAAGCATTAAAAAATATCGGTCAGGTGAATGATTGGATCAAAGAATCTGTTGCGGAAAGACAGCGTTTATCTGATGCATTAAACGACCTTAAAATTGTTACAAAAGTATACCCTTCTGATGCAAATTTTATTTTGGTTGAAGTAACTAATGCACTCCAGATTTATGACACTTTGGTTAACCAGGGAATCATCGTTAGAGACCGGTCTAAAGTAACCTTATGCGAAGGGTGTTTACGCATTACCGTAGGCACGAAAGAGGAGAATAATCATTTATTAAATGTGCTAAAAAACATATCATGAAAAAAGTATTATTTATCGACCGGGATGGCACACTAAACATCGAACCAGAAGATGAACAGGTGGACAGTTTTGCGAAGTTAAAATTTTATCCGCGCTCGCTTTATTACCTTTCTAAAATTGCCAATGAAATGGATTATGAATTGGTGATGGTAACCAACCAGGATGGCTTGGGCACACCATCAAATCTGGAAGAAAATTTTTGGCCAATTCATAATTTCATGTTAGATACTTTTGCAGGCGAAGGCGTGAACTTTAGTGAGATTGTTATCGACAGAACATTTGCAAGAGACAATGCACCTACCCGTAAACCAGGTACCGCTTTGTTAACAAAATATTTCAGTGCAGATTACGACTTAAAAAATTCTTATGTTATCGGAGATCGTTTAAATGATGTGGTCTTGGCTAAAAACCTTGGCGCCAAAGCGATTTTCCTTCGTCAGAATGATGCACTAGGATCTACCGAGGCTTTGGACAAACATGAAACTTTGCTTGATATTATCGTGCTTGAGACCAAAAAATGGGAAGAGATCTATAACCTATTGAAGGCTGGAAGCAGAAAAATTAACCATGTTCGTAAAACGAATGAAACCGATATCACCATCAATTTAGATTTGGATGGAACTGGCAAAGCAAAAATTGAAACTGGTTTAAACTTCTTTGATCACATGCTAGATCAGATTGCGAGGCACGGCAGCATTGATTTAGAAGTGATTGCCAAAGGCGATCTTCATATTGATGAACACCACACCATTGAAGATACAGGGATTGCCCTTGGTGAGGCTTTTGCCAAAGGTTTAGGCAACAAGCTGGGAATTGAGCGATATGGTTTCTGCCTGCCGATGGATGATTGTTTAGCACAAGTAGCGATAGATTTTGGTGGCCGCAACTGGATTGTTTGGGATGCTGCGTTTAAACGGGAGAAAGTCGGCGATATGCCTACAGAGATGTTTTACCACTTCTTTAAGTCGTTCAGTGATGCCGCAAAGTGTAATTTAAACATTAAAGCAGAAGGTGATAACGAACATCATAAAATTGAAGCTATCTTTAAGGCTTTTGCAAAAGCCATTAAAATGGCCATCAAGCGTGATGCAGAGAAAATGGTATTGCCGAGTACGAAAGGGGTCTTGTAACCCCCTAGTCTCCTAAAGGGAGAGCTACAGGCGAAACGAAAATAGAAATTGTAAAAGTCTTAGGTAATTTTAAATATGACTGATAGTAACACTGACATTAAGGTATCTAATTTGAGCGATAGCACTTCAACTCCCCCTTCAGATGGCCGGGGGGTTGGAATAGTAAACTACGGCGCCGGGAATATCTTCTCTCTTACTGCTGCATTAGATCGCTTAAATGTGAACTACGGCATGGTAAATACAGAAAACGACCTCGAAAAATACAGCCACATCATCATCCCTGGTGTTGGGCATGCTGGTGCAGCAATGGAAAAACTAAAGCATACCGGATTAATCAGCGCGATAAGGGCACTCACTAAACCTGTTTTGGGAATCTGCGTAGGTATGCAGTTGATTACTGAACATTCTGAAGAAGGTGATGCCACTTTATTAGATATTGTTCCGGTAAAGACTAAAAAATTCGACAAGTCACTGAATATCAAAATCCCACACATGGGATGGAATGCGGTGCAACATCAAAACAATGCTCTATTTGAAGGTATTGAAGATAATGCACAATTTTACTTCGTTCATTCGTACTTTATTGAATATAACCCTATTTTTGACATCGCCGCTGCAAATTATGGGTTAAAATTTTCAGCAGCAGTGCAAAAGGATAACTTTTATGGCGTTCAGTTCCACCCGGAAAAATCGGGAAAAGCTGGCGAACAGATATTAAAAAATTTTTCAAACTTAAGCTTATAAAATGTACATAATTCCTGCTATTGATATTCTGGATGGAAAAGTTGTTCGCCTTCGTGAAGGTGATTACAATCAGAAAACTGAGTATGATGTTTCTATTGCCGACATGATAGAAAAATACCGTTCAAACGGAACAGATTTCATCCATATTATTGACTTAAATGGCGCTAAGGGTGATTTTAGCAATCAGAAATCATTGTTTGAAATCATCAAGAAAACCGAAATGAAGGTGCAGTATGGTGGAGGCATTCGTACCATTGAGCAGGTTACAAATTTGCTCGATGCCGGAATTCACCGAGTTATTGTAGGTACTCAGGCCATCACTAATCCTGACTTTTTACAGCAATTAAGTGAGGCTTTTGCCAAAAAGGATGATTATGCCAACCGCATTGTTATTGCCATTGATGTTTTAGATGAAGTGATCAAATATTCTGGATGGATGGAAAGTTCACCCATTAAATTAATGGATTATGTGGATAAGTGTTTGGCATTGGGCTTCTTCCGTTTCTTATGTACAGATATCAGTAAAGATGGAAAGTTAGGTGGTGCAGCTGTTGAATTATATAAAAAACTGCTGGAGCATTCTCCAATGATTAAGTTAATTGCTTCAGGCGGTGTGAGTTCGATGGAAGATATTTACGAATTGGCGAAATATCCAATCAGAAGTGTAGTAGTTGGAAAAGCAATTTACGAAGATAGAATTACCATTGAAGAGATTAAAGAATGGAATTTGAAAGCGTTGAGTTCGATTTAAGCAGAGAATTTTTAATACACTCGTCATTGCGAGGCACGAAGCAATCTATTTTGCAAGAAAGATTGCTTCGTGCCTCGCAATGACGAAAACCCAAACAAATGTTAAGTAAAAGAATAATTCCTTGTTTAGATGTTAAAGACGGCCGCACGGTAAAAGGTGTTAACTTTGTCGATTTACGTGATGCAGGCGATCCGGTAGAATTAGCGGCTCAATATGCACAACAAGGTGCAGATGAACTGGTTTTTTTAGACATTACCGCCACCCACGAGCGTAGAAAAACGATGATTGAAATGGTAAAATCTGTTGCCCGTCAGCTCAATATTCCTTTCACCATTGGTGGAGGCATCACTGAAATTGCTGATGCAGAGGCTTTATTAAATGCGGGAGCCGATAAAATCAGCATCAATTCTGCAGCGGTAAGAAATCCAAAACTCATTGAAGAACTGGCGAAAGCTTTTGGCGTTCAGTTTGTGGTTTTGGCTGTTGATACTAAATACGTCGACGGCAAAAATATGGTTCACTTAAATGGAGGACGATTAATTACAGAACTGGAAACTGAAAACTGGATTAAACAGGCTGAAGATTTGGGTGCAGGAGAAATTTTGTTAACTTCTATGGATCACGATGGCACTAAAGCTGGTTTCGATTGCGGTTTGTTGGGCCGGATTAACCAAATGATCAACATTCCAATTATAGCTTCTGGTGGAGCAGGTAGCATTTCACACTTTACGGAGGTTTTCCAAAAAGCCAACGTGGATGCAGCGTTAGCAGCATCCGTATTTCACTACGGCGAAATTTTAATACCTGATTTAAAGAAAGATTTGCGAGGACATGGAATCCCCGTAAGATTATAAATTAATAAATACACTCGTCATTGCGAGGCAACATCATAAAAATGAACATCGATATACAATCTCTTGATTGGGATAAAACAGCCGGCTTACTTCCTGTTATTATTCAGGATTATAAAACTCTTGAAGTTTTAATGCTGGGTTATATGAATGCTGAAGCTTTGGAAAAAACACAAACCGAAGGCAAAGTAACTTTCTTCTCACGCTCCAAAAACCGCCTTTGGACGAAAGGAGAAACCAGCAACAATTTCTTGTATGTAAAAGAACTTTTTGTAGATTGTGATAACGACACTATCTTAATAAAAGCAGATGCTATTGGACCAACATGCCATACCGGTAGCCGCAGCTGTTTTAAAACAGATTTTAATCAGAATTTTATTTTTGAACTCGAAAACATCATTACTGATCGATACGAAAATCCTGTTGAAGGCTCTTACATTAATAAGATGCGCAGCAAAGGTTTGAACAAAATTGCTCAAAAAGTTGGTGAAGAAGGGGTAGAAACAGTTATCGCCGCACTTGCTGAAAGCGAAGAAGAATTGATTGGCGAGGCCTCTGATTTAGTTTTTCACCTGCTATTTTTATTAAAAGAAAAAGGTTTGTCTATTCAGGATATTGCGAAGAATTTAGAAAAGAGACATCAATAAGTTGTGAGTTACCAGTTATAAGTTACATGTCAAATTGCTTAAGAAATGACAAATACTATTGAAGGTACTTTAAATACTAAAACCAAAATCTGGCATCTTCTTTTAGTATTTGCAATTTCTATTTTCATCTGTTTCTTTTCATACATATGGATCATTCCTCTTATTTATTGGAGTGTCTATAGAGAGTGCGCAAAATCAGCAAGAATTGAGGCTTTACCAATCAATATATTTATTGTTGAATGAGGTGCCTTAATTTTTACTGTGTTGATTTTAATTATTTTGATAGGATTTAATTTAAAAAAACATAAAATTAACAGGACAAAGTCATTCAATATTAACATTATTGATCATAATACCGCTTTTCTTCTTTAGAAATCCAATTATTGATTTATTAATTGAACTAGGAATTTATTAAGCTATCTGCACCTGACTTGCAACTTGTAACCCACAACCTTCAACTCTTATGCTTAAACACTTAAAAACCCTTTCGGGTCATCAAAATCCAATATACGCTCTAGCCAATTCAGATCAGGATGAAACATTCTTTAGTGCAGGGAATGATAAAGGCGTAGTGGAATGGTCATTAAATACCATGGCTTTTGTAAAGGTTAAAATGCCGGTACAAAGTTCAGTTTACTGTCTTCATTATTACAACAATCAGCTTTTTGTTGGAGAGCGTAGTGGCGCCTTCAGCGTTTATGATTTAAAGGAAGAAAAAGTAATTGCCAGAATTAATGCACACACCAAGCCCATCTTCAATATTCAAACGGTTAAAAGTAAAAACGAACTGCTAACAACAGGTGAAGATGGGACTGTAGCAGTTTGGTCATTAAAAGATTTTACGGAAGTTTATCGTTTCCAAGCGGCATATGATACGGTAAGGGCTATTGCCATTTCACCTGATGAAAAGGAAATTGCTTTTGGCTGCAAAGATCACTTGGTAAAAATCTATCATCTTGCAGACTACAGCACTAAACAAAATTTAGATAGTCATACTTTACCTGTTACTTCTTTGGCTTATCATCCCAATGGAAAATATTTAATTTCTGGCAGCAGAGATGCGCAATTGAAGATTTGGACTTTACCTGCCTATGAATTGATTAACACCATTCCGGCGCACATGTTTACTGTATATGATATTGCCTTCCACCCTACCCTACCTTACTTTGCCACGAGCAGTCAGGATAAAAGCATTAAACTTTGGGATGCGGAAAATTTTAAACTATATAAAATTTTAAGTCTTGAAAAAGCCGGGGTTGGTCATACACATTCCATCAATAAAATCATCTGGAGCAAGGAAGGGAAATTTTTGATTTCAACTGGCGATGACAGAAAAGTAATGGTTTGGGAGATGGAAAATTAAGACTTTTTTCTTTTCAAAGAAGCAATATCGCCTAAATCTTTTTTTCTTCCAGAAGCTTTTTTATTAGCTATAAAATCATCGATATTTATAAAATTGATTTGTAAGCCATCAACCTCTGTATTTATTCTATTACTAAACGCTTCTCCAAATTCGACTCCGGAAATTGCATTTAAAATATCAATTCTAAGTGGTGGATAGCCTAACTGGGTGACATAATTATCATTTTGGAAATCTTCTTTTTTTTATCCTAAAGAAGCAAAACCAAATTCCTCAATAACTTTAAGCATCCTTTCAGCATTTTCGATAGATGGATTGATCCAGATATCTAAGTCTCCAGTATGACGAGGACGACCATGGAAAGCTAATGCGTGAGCTCCAATACCATATATTCAAGATTATATGCATTTAAGAGTTCAATAAATTCAATAAAATCCTGCTCAAACATTACAGTTTCCTTCTATTTACAACTTTTATTATCTTATCTGGGAAGGATCCATTAAGCCATGTGAAATAATGTTTACGCAAAGAAACCACATTTTCGAGGCGTGCTAAAATAGGTTGATTCAACCAAAAAAGAACATCAAGTTCATCTTCATCCTCCATTTTAACCCTGTTAACAACCATTGCTATTTTTCTAACTTTAGGCTCCATAAGCTAAATATTGATACTAACAAATATAACGAAATTTACATGATTTCTCTACCGTTTAGGTGTAAAAAGCTATTTCACAAAACGTTTAATAATCCTTAATTTGTGGCTGTAAACGCCTAGTTCTCTATTAAAAATCCCCTCATCATCAATCGGATCTATCTTTACTTTTGCAGAGGCATGAATAATCTCGTTCGGCCCCAGCATTATACCCACATGGGTAATTTTTCCTTCTGCATTATCAAAAAAAGCTACATCGCCAGGCCTGCATTCTGCTAAAAAACCAACCAGTTCACCTTGTTCTGCCTGCTGAGAAGCATCTCTGTTTAATTTGATATTTAACATTTTAAACACCGTTTGCACAAAGCCAGAGCAATCCATCCCGAACAAGTGTCGTCCTCCCCATAGATAAGGTACATTTTGGAAGAATTTGGCTGTTGCTTCAACCTGCTGCGCAAAATCGGTTTTCGAACTATCATAAGGCTCAAAATTTAACTTGAACTGCTCTTTTCCAATATAACATTTTCCATCGTTGAAATAAGGGAGATTACTTCCCGGACTTAAATGATAAATACTTCCGTCAGCCGCAATGAGTTCATTAGTAAAACTCAAGGGAGACAACAAATTACCATCCTGAAGATCTACAAACTGACTCTGTGTAATGGCCGCCAACTGTCTGAAATCCATCCAACCCTGGTAGCCATCATAGCCATTTTGGATTAACCACCAACGTTCATCTTTCTGGATAACCTCTATCTGTTCACCAAATAAAAGTTGCGACACCATTTCTGCCCGGTCTGAAGGTTCTGCTCTTAAAGGGGCCACTGCTACCCTGCAAATCCCGTATTGGTTTTCCATCTGATTGTGCTTATTAAAGATTGAGTAAAACTAATAAATTACATCTATAGCATAACATTTTGGGCGCAAAATTGTTATTTTTATGATGATCACTTAATCCATTCGTTATGAATTTTAAGAAAATATTAATTGCTGTTGATAACAGCACCTGCTCAGAAAAAGCGGCTAAAACCGGTTATGACATGGCTGAGAAATTTCAGGCAGAAGTGGCGCTCGTAAATATTATTGAACCTGTTCCGGCGAATGTAAATCCAGACCTAACCCTGGCTCCGGTGTTCTTGGAAACTTATGATAACAGCGAGGAAAACAGCCACATCCTTTTAAAGGAAATTGAAAATAAGTATGGTAACGGCATCCAAACAACTTATTTAAGTGTGGTAGATACTGCAGCTCATGGTATTATCCAACAATCGGATGAATGGGGATCAGACCTGATCGTTATCGGAACTTATGGCAGATCAGGTTTATATCATTTTTTAATGGGCAGTGTTGCGGAGCATGTGGCCAGGAAATCTGCATGTCCGGTATTGATTATTCCAAATAAATGGGACGTATCTGCAGAATAATTCACGAAAGCCAATGAGAAAAATAATTTATTTCCGGTTCCTGTTTGTATTATTTACTTGCCAGTTAACACAGGCACAAACCAACAGCACATCTTTTTTCGTTTCTAAAAAAAAGATCCGGCAGATCGATCAACTCTTTAAACAATACCTGGATAGCGGCTGGATAAAAGGGATTACCGCAAACATTGCCATTGATGGCAAAACGGTTTACAACAAGGCATTTGGCAATCAAGTAGGAAGACCATTCAAAACCGATGATATTTTAAGAATTGCCTCACAAACTAAGGCGATTACCAGTGTTGCGGTAATGATGCTTCTGGAAGAAGGCAAATTTTCACTTGATGATCCCATTTCCAAATACCTCCCTACCTTTAAAAATCCTGAAATTTTAGTAAAATTTAATCCGAAAGATTCCACCTATACCACCAGACCTGCAAAAAATGAAATCACCATCCGTGAATTGCTTACTCACACCTCCGGACTTGGATATGCACAAATTGGCTCACCTGAAATGCAGGCCATTTACGCTAAGGCAGATATTTCAGCAGGATTTGTAGATCATAAAAAACTATTGAAAACCGATATTGATAAATTGGGTAAGCTTCCACTTTCTTCTGAGCCAGGCCAAAAATGGCAATATAGCTTAGGCATGGATGTATTAGGCAGATTGGTTGAGGTAACATCTGGTTTAAATCTTGATCAGTTTTTTAGAGATAGGATCTTCATTCCGCTGGGCATGACCGACACTTATTTCGCTTTGCCAAAAAATAAACAGCCGAGATTATCATCCGTTTATACCGAAAATCCAAAAACCAAAGTAGTTATACCCTGGGTAGATGGTGTAGTTAAGGGATCATCCATTAATTACCCGATCAATGAAAATGGTTATTTTGCAGGTGGTGCCGGGTTAGTGTCTACCTCTAAAGATTATGGAACCTTTTTGCAGATGCTTTTAAATGGTGGTGAATGCAAGGGTAAAAGAATTTTATCAAAAAATAGCGTAGCCTTAATGACGAAAAATCAAATTGGCAATATCCCATTCGGAGATAATTATTTTGGATTGGGTTTTGAGGTGGTTTCTGATAAGGGAAGTAAAAAATTGGGACAAACAGCCGGCTCTTATGGATGGGGTGGATTTTTCGGCTCTACTTACTGGGTAGACCCGAAAAAGAAGATGGTTGCGCAAATCTATGTTCAGCAATCACCATTGTCTCACGGACAACTGCCTAATCAGTTTAAAGCATTAATTTATCAAGATAATAAATAAATGATATAAGCCTTTTAACTAAAGCGATAACATATAATCTGTTTTACAAGGCAATACCCCTGTACTTAAATATCAGTTTCATAGCTTTTGGAATATTCCAAATAAATGCGATTTTTGAGATTAGGTTTTTCAATCAAACAAAATGAAAATTCATTTATTTGGGGCTTCTGCTTCAGGTGTTACTACGCTCGGTCATGCCCTGGCTAAGAAATTAAATATCCCCTATTTCGATAGCGACCAATATTTCTGGTTGCCCACTGATCCACCTTTTACTTCAAAACGCAACCCTGAGGAAAGAAATCAACTTATTAAAACAGCTTTAACAGATACTGATCATTGGATTTTTGGAGGGTCGAGCCTAAGCTGGGGTAACAATGTATTTCCAGAATTTGATTTAATTGTATTTCTCTGGATTCCCCCTGACGTGAGACTGAAGAGATTGAAAGAAAGAGAATTTGAAAGATATGGTTCGGCCATTTATAATGACCCCAACCGGAACAAAAATTATCAGGAGTTTATGGATTGGGCAACCCAATACGATATTGATCCAAAGGAATCTGGCTTTAAAGGTAGATCTTTAAAAGTGCACGAAGACTGGATAAAGGGTTTGAATAGGGAGGTATTGGAAATTAGAGGAGATTTTAGTGTAGAAGAAAGAATTCAGAAAATTATGAAATATCTTTAAATTAAAAAGGCGCTAAAAATAGCGCCTTCATTTTATATTTTCAAAGCTTATCCTTCTTGATGTAACCAAGCCTTTTTGGCTAATAATTCTTCTTCCGTTTCGCGGATATCTTCATCATCTACACAGCAATCTACCGGACAAACCGCAGCACATTGAGGTTCATCATGAAATCCTTTACACTCGGTACATTTATCAGATACAATATAATAAACCTCATCAGAAACAGCTTCCTGAGCAGAATCAGCTTCTATTTGTTGATTACCAAAATCAATAATACCGTCTAAATTCGTACCATCAGAAAATCGCCATGCAGTACCGGCATCGTAAATTGCATTATTAGGGCATTCCGGTTCACAAGCCCCACAATTTATACACTCATCTGTTATTTTAATCGCCATGTCTTCGTCTAATTCTTTTGCTTAGTTTACCTTTGCGCTGCAAATATAAGATATAATCAATTAATAATAATTCTAAATATGTCAGTTTTAACACAGGAAAAAGCAATAATTGCATTCAAAACACTTGGCAAAAAACTTGCGCATCCTACTGATGTTTTAGGAGACTCCATTTATCAGGTACAAAACAGCAATGCCTGGTTTACTTTAGAGCATATAGAAAAGTCAATTCTATCATTTTCTGAAATGTTAAATGATGCGGATGTGGATCAATGGTTTGAAACTATTCAGTTTACTTCATCAGCAAAAAAAATCGGTTTAATCCTTGCCGGGAATATTCCTATGGTTGGCTTTCATGATGTGCTTTGCGTATTAGCTACCGGCAATAAAGCCCTGATTAAGCTATCGTCATCTGATGATAAATTAATTAAAATGGTAATTGCTGAATTAATCGCTATTGAACCTGCATTTAATGATAAAATTGAATACGTAGAAAGGCTGAAGGATTTTGATGCCGTAATTGCGACTGGAAGCAACAACTCTTCAAGATATTTCGATTATTATTTCAGTAAGGTACCTAACATCATCCGAAAAAACAGAAATAGTGTAGCCGTGCTTGATGGAACTGAAAGTAAGGAAGATATTAACAATCTTGGTGCAGATATTTTTGATTATTTCGGACTTGGCTGTAGAAACGTTTCAAAACTCTATTACCCTAAAGGATATGATATTGCCCGGTTTTACGAAGGAATTGAGCATTATCAAAACATCATCAATCATTTTAAATATCAAAATAATTATGATTATAATAAGTCTATTTACCTGGTGAATATGGCTAAACACTTTGACAATGGCTTTTTGTTGCTAAAAGAAGATGAGCAGCTTACCTCGCCCCTTGCAGTTTTATTTTATCAGGAATATGAAAATCTGGCCGCAGTTGAAAATGAGTTAGCAGCACAAGCTGAAAATATCCAGTGCATCATTTCAAAAGCCGAGATAAGTCTACCTAAATTTCAATTTGGTGAAAGTCAGCACCCTAAGCTTTGGGATTATGCAGATAATGTAGATACAGTACAATTTTTAAATAAATTGGCATAAATCTGTTATTGTAAGTATCAAAGGAATACTTATCCCTATCATCTTTTGCCTTTCAGCTTTCAGCATAAATAGTTATTTTTGAAAACAATGTATATCGTTAAAGTTAAAGGCATCGCCAAAATTCCAGATTATGTGCAATTAAGAGATGATAAGTTTACACTCTTGGCATATTTTAGGGTAGACAGACCAGATAAATCCTTAGAAAAATTAGGACTGGCAGATAAACAAGATTACATTATGGAAATGATTAAAGATTTGCCTTTTGGGCAGATTGCTAAATTAGAAATATAAAATGGCAGGAAACGCAGTAATTCACTTAAGCAATGTTGATGTTTTTCAACAGAAACACTTGGTACTTTCTAACGTAAATTTACATATTGAAAAAGATGAGTTCATTTTTTTAATCGGCCAGACCGGTTCTGGTAAAAGTAGCTTACTTAAAATATTATATGGCGATTTACATATTGGTAATGGTGAAGGAAATATTGCCGGTTTTGATCTGAAAAATTTGAAAGAAAGCCAGGTACCATATCTACGCCGTAAATTAGGTGTTGTTTTTCAAGATTTTCAATTATTAACGGATCGTACCATTGAAAAAAACCTGGAATTTGTTTTAAAAGCCACCGGCTGGACAGATGCGAAATTAATTAATGAGCGGATTAAAGATGTATTGGATAAAGTGGGTTTACGTTCAAAAATCAGGAAAATGCCTCACGAAATTTCTGGGGGTGAACAACAACGAATTGTAATTGCCAGAGCGCTGTTAAATGATCCGGAAATTATTCTTGCAGATGAGCCAACCGGAAATCTGGACCCTGAAACATCTGAAGAAATTGTAACGCTGTTAAGGCAGATTAGCCAGGCAGGAACAGCCGTTTTAATGGCTACTCATGATTATCACATTATTCGTACCTTTCCATCACGCATTATTAAATGTGAAAATGGTGCCGTATTGGAAGGCGCACAAATTGCTTAGGGATTAGGTTTGTAGAATTACGATTTTAGCATGTTTGATCATCAAACTTTTAAGCTAAAATCGTAATCTAAACCTAGCAATCATCCATCTCCCTTCTGCCAAAATCGTATCTGTAAAATCTACAATCTTACTTCCACTGTCAATCTGTTCAGATTACTTCAAATAAATCTGCCAGCTTGGCTGATTTATGGTAATGGCAAAATAGTTGACGTTAACACAAAAAATTCAGCCTGTATATTATGTTTAACAAGAAGAAAAATAACGATAAAGACGAAAATATAGTGAATCCTGAAAATACATCAGAAAATCGAGTTGAAAATGCAGAACAAACTGATGCCACGGTAAATGAGACAGTAGAAACTCCTGAATTATCGGCAGAAGAAAAGTTGCAGGCAGAAGTTCAACAGCTTAATGATAAATATTTAAGGTTATATGCTGAGTTTGATAACTATAAACGCCGTACACAAAAAGAACGTGTAGAGTTATTACAAACTGCTGGAAAAGATGTAATTGTATCATTATTACCCGTTCTGGATGATTTTGATCGTGCTTTAAAGGCAATGGAAACCGCTGCAGATGTTGCACCCGTTAAAGAGGGCATCCTTTTGGTAAGCACCAAACTAAAAAACACACTTGCACAGAAAGGATTAAAAGATGTGTCAAGCATTAATGAGCCATTTAATACAGATTTCCACGAGGCCATTACCAATATCCCTGCTCCTACCGAGGATTTAAAAGGAAAAGTAATTGATGAAGTGGAAAAAGGCTACACCCTTAATGATAATGTAATCCGCTTTGCTAAAGTTGTAGTAGGCGCGTAAATTAATTATTGAATATAGAATGATCGAGTGATTGAATGGTTTATACATTCTCTAATTCAATCCTTCAATAATTCAATCATTTTAAAAAGAAGATGAGTAAAAGAGATTATTACGATGTATTAGGCGTTAGCAAAAGTGCCGCAGCTGATGAGATAAAAAAAGCCTACCGGAAGATGGCCATTAAATATCACCCGGATAAGAACCCTGGAGATAAGGCTGCAGAAGATAAATTTAAGGAAGCCGCAGAAGCCTACGAAGTTTTAAGCAGTGCTGAGAAGAAACAGCGTTATGATCAGTTTGGTCATGCCGGTGTTGGCAGTAGTGCATCAGGTGGTTACGGCGGTGGCGGTAATATGAACATGGATGATATCTTCAGCAACTTTGGAGATATTTTTGGTGGACATAATCCTTTTGAAAGCTTTTTTGGCGGTGGTGGCGGTGGCCAGCAACGAGGCGGTCGTCGTGTAGCGAAAGGCTCTAATCTCCGCATTAAAGTTAAACTGACGCTGGAAGAAATTGCTCATGGTGCAGAGAAGAAAATTAAAGTAAACAAACTAATTTCTTGTAAAACCTGTGATGGCTCTGGCGCCAAAGATCAATCATCTGTAAGTACTTGTGGTACTTGTGGTGGTAGCGGACAGGTAAGACGCGTAACCAATACTATTTTAGGCCAAATGCAAACTGCATCTACTTGCCCAACCTGTAATGGTAGCGGACAGCAAATCACTGCAAAATGTAATGTTTGCCATGGTGAAGGTGTAGTGCGTGGGGAAGAAACCATTACCATTAACATTCCTGCTGGTGTAAGTGAAGGTATGCAGTTAAGCATGAGTGGAAAAGGTAATGCTGCTCCAAACGGCGGTATCCCTGGAGATTTGATTATTTTAATTGAAGAAACTCAACACGAAACATTAAAACGCGAAGGAAATAACATTGTTTATGACTTACACTTAAGTTTCGCTGATGCAGCCCTGGGCTTAAGCATTGAAGTGCCAACTATTGATGGTAAAGCAAAAATTAAAATTGAACCTGGAACGCAAAGTGGAAAATTATTGCGCCTTAAAGGAAAAGGTTTACCAGAGGTAAATTCTTATCATAGAGGAGATGAGATTATTCATATTAATATCTGGACACCAAAGGCATTAAGTAGTGAAGAACGTAATATTTTAGAAAAACTACGTGAATCGCCAAACTTTAAACCGCAACCAGGTAAAAATGACAAAAGCTTCTTCGAGAGAATGAAAGAATATTTCGAATAATCATTTTCTAAATGAATACAACAAAAAACCCGATAGTAAAGCTATCGGGTTTTTTGTTTGCTAAATATGTCTAGTCCTGAAATAGTGATACAAAAAACGTCATTTGGAGGCCGCTTTTTCACCTGATGAAGCAATCTTTTTCAAAGGATAGACTATCGTTCCTTTTCTCAGTGATGGCTAATTCAATTATTGTCAAAACCAAAAATTACCCTTACAAATTTAAGGGTAGGTGTAACATGGACTGAAGCGATATTTCTTACAAAATAGATTGCTTCATCGTTCCTCCTCGCAATGACGACTAGTCTAATTTCATTAGTGTTAAAATCGAAAAAAATGTCCCCGCGAGGCAACTTCTTTCAGCTGGCAAAGCAATCTTATTATACTTACTAACCTACAAAGTAATTATAGGTAGTACGCATATACTCATGTTTTCTAATTAAATCTTCAATTTCACTTTCAGTTAATTTGCCTGTAGCAGAAGCGTCTCTGAGTGTTTTTTTAGCTTCAATTAAGTATTCCTTAAAACTCTCATTAAATCGGCTAAACGAACCATCTTTACTTGGGAATTTTGTAGCATCCGGAGCATCCATTTCAGTGTGCTTTTTATTTTGGGCTTCCAGGGCTGCATAGGCTGACTTTATTTTAGCTTCATCTGCTTTAAAATTCTTTGTGTCCATGATTAGCTTGTTAAAGTCTCCTACAGCTTTTCTATCATCTTTCATCGCAAAAATATACTCCTTTAAAGGATGCGTTTTCAAAATGATTCTTTCCGCATCATCTCCAATCACTTCAAGTTTGGCTAAAAGGTTCTCATCATATTTATAATAAGCTTTACTCATGGAATAAATAGAATCAATTAATTTTTTCCCTTTAACACTTTTGTCATCCTTCCAGTCTTCTGCCTTTAAATAATCATCTAAAGATTTATAAGTATCCTTAATTTTTGTCATGGTTTCATTTAAACCAGCTACGTTTTCTTTAAAGTACTTTTGGTCATCGCTGCTTAAAGCTGATGGTGGTGTTTCAGGCTTAAGTTTTGAAGTGCTAAAAGCTGACGAAGAGTAGGGTGAAATAATCCCAATAAAAGCAAATCGATCATTGGGATTATCCAGCCCCTTATCTATCTTCTGCAAATTTTCATCAAGTCTTTTTAAGTATTCATTGTTTTTATCGGTTAAACCAACCAAAACGTTATTATACTCTACAATTTGATTGGCATCATCATTATCGGCTTCGGCATATTCTGTTTTTGCTCCATTTTCCTTTTTTTTATCTCCACTTTTACAGGCAGTAAATGAAATGGCGATTGCCACGACTAATAGTTTAATAGTTGACTTCATTTTTTAGTTATTTATATTATCTGATAATTGTTTGAACAGCATATACCTTCAGGCGAAAACTTTAACAATTACAACTACAAGTTGTTTTTAAAAAATTTAAATGATTACAAAAGGAATCTTTATCACTATAAAGTTATTCATTTAAAAGAAACTTAATTCTATCCTTAAAAACTTTTAATAATACATCCTGTTTATCGAAATAAAATGGAAAATTAGGTGCTTAACATTTATATTTAATGTCTTTAATTTGGTAATGACAACTCCAGTCAATTTATGGAAAATTTATTTTTAGTTTGCCTTATTCCACCAGTTTCAATTGTTGAAGACATTGATACAATCAGAAATTATATTTCTGAGACGTTTAATGTTTATGAGTCCTTAAAAAGGCCTGCACATATTACTTTATATAATCCGGTAAAAATTACTTCACTAGAAATGGAAGAACGATTTTTCAATACATTGGCTTCCGCAACTTATCAGGATTCCTTTATGCAGGTGCTCTCTCATTTTGGTTCATTTCCATCGCATACTTTTTATCTTAATGTGGAGCAAAACACAGGCATCATGAGCCTTCAATCACAGATTAAAACTGCACTGAAACCATTAAAATTGCTTCCACAAACCGATAATTTTAAATACACGCCACATTTAACCCTGGCCTTCAAAGATGTGAAACCTCCGGTTTTTGAAGAGATTGTTAAAACATTTAAAGACCGGAAATTTAAAAGAGCATTTTTAGTTTCCGGATTTTCAGTTTATAAACATGTAAACAAAAGATGGCAGCCGTACAAAGAATTTATATTTAAAAATCCAAAAGATAATCCAAAAACACTTGATCTATTCAGTTAACTAGAATGGCATGCCAATACCAAAATTGTATTGAACAAAACGATAGGTATCTGGTGCATGGGTTAAATTATATTGATCTTTAAAAGCTTTACCACCCGAAAATAGTTTGCCAATCACCCATTGATCGCCACTTTCAAACTGGGGATCTTTTAGCTTCAAACCTACATCAAAACGGAACACAAAATATTGAACATCATAACGTAATCCAAAGCCAGTTCCAATGGCTAATTGTTGTGTTAGCTTACTTAATTTAAGCATTTTCTCTTCTCCCTCGTCAGAATTTAAGTTCCAAACATTACCTGCATCTATAAATGCAGCTCCTTTTAAAACGCCTCCAAAGAATTTTCGAAGAACAACTGTACGATATTCTAGATTGGTTTCAATTCTTAAATCTCCTAATTGGTCTAAGCCAAAAACAGCTCTTCTAAGTGTATCAGATGATAACACAGCCCTATTATAATTTCCAGGCCCAATTGTTCTAGCCTGCCAAGCACGTATGCCACTAGAACCACCTGCGAAAAATCGTTTTTCGAAAGGCATAAAAACCGAATTTCCATATGCATAGGCTACTCCAGCATTCAGTCTTGCAACGAACTGTCTATCTCCTCCTAAATGTTTGTACCATCTAATATCAAATTCTGGTCGGAGATATTGATTATATGGCAACCCTAAAATTTTTGCATAATCACGTTCTAAAGAATCCCGATCTAAAAAATTGTTGGGATTATGCTTTTTATTATTAAAGTTTGAAATAGCTTGTAAAAGATTACCAGCAATATCCATCCCAGCCCTTAGGTAAACAAATGTACGGAGTTGGTTAAGTTTGTCAGCATTTAAAGTATAGGTATATTTCATACCTAAGGTCAAATCCTTTCTGGCCAGCAATGTAGAATAGTAAAGATTATTTTGAACAGTATTTAAATCGATAGACGGATCTAGATTACCGAATCTATATTCAAAATTTAGTGGTGTAAAAGAGTGAAGTTTTGATTTGGTTTCAAACCAATCATAAGTAATAGAGTTTATAAATATTCGCCTTACTGAAACATCCTTCTGTAATGCATATATATAACTAGAAGAAAAAGTAGTGTGTGGCATTCCATTACCGCCCAAGGTGGGATTATAAAACGGAATCATTAATCTTGGCACCGTAATACTGGAGCTGATTGAAAAATCTCGCTGATAAATATCTTTGAAAGGCTTTGCCCCGTTGCCTAATCTAGACTGCAAACCACCTTTAACCTGTAGCTCAAATCTTTCAGCCCCCCTGAAAAAATTATTATTTGTATAGGTATTACTAAGGTTAAAACCTACTGTACCACCATTAAAAGGCACCTCCCCTTCCACACGGTTACTCATTACCTTTTGAGGCGTTAACAGAATAATTGGAATAATTTTATTGGAAGTACTATCGCGATTGTAATAGTCAATTTTAACGTTTTTAAAAATATTCAGTTCATACAGGCGATCGTAAGTTAAGTTTTCATTTCTAATATCGAACATATCTCCCCTTTTTAGAAAATCATATCTTACAATTGGATTTCTTCTGTAACGTTTAGAAAAATCTGTAAAAATAACACCACCAACAGTGTCTTTACTTAATTTACTTCTTACAGAATCTGGAAACCCATCAGGGCTAGGCGCAATAAGCATATGCGTGTAATCAATGTCATATTGCTTATGTGGTCCTTTTGGCGGATTAGTGATGTTTAATCTAACATCTACCTGATCTGGTTTGGCAGTTTCAATTACATCAAAATTTACATAGGGCCTAAGGAAATAAAAATAACCATTTTCCTTCATCACCCTATAAATCTGCTCCCGTTCATAAGTAAGTGAATCTACATCATATTGCATCCCCTCATGCAAACGTGAAAAAGTTGGTTTAGTGCTATTGTAAACACTTTTAACATTAGCCGTATAGATCGAATCAGATATTTTATTGATGTAAGAAGGTTTACCCTGATCTGCCTTGAATCGGATATCGGCCTTTTTATCTTTAACTTTTACTTCTGCAGTAACCTTTGCAGAAAAGTAGCCCTTACCAACCAAAAACTTTTGAATCTGATTTCTGGAGATTTCAACCAATGTACTATCTAAAATGGCTGGTGGTGTACCGAAGGGTTTTATATTGTTTGTTTTATAACGTCCATCCTTCGTGTTAAACAGGTTATAAAGGGGTACATTAATGCTAAAAGCAGAAAGTGGTCTGATATCTTTTTGCACATAATTATATGCCTGCTCTTCAAATCTTTTGTCTACACTATCAATAGTAACCTTCTTAACGATTGATTGATAATCTGCAATGTATTTTGTAGATGAACAAGCTTGAATTAAAACAATAAATAATAGTAATATTGCAAGACTTTTCAGTTTAGAATATATTAAAGATTGGTATGCTTTCAAAATCACAGATTAGTTTTATTAAATCATTACATCAAAAAAAGTATCGTAAAGAAAATGGGCTGTTCCTGGTTGAAGGTATAAAATCAATCAGAGAATTTATATCATCAGATTACCAGATTGACACCATTTATTACGATAAAGAGCAATATCAACACTTACCCAAATTACCCGCAAATATAAACTTATTTGAAGTAAACAACGCCGAATTAAGCAAGATTAGTACTTTACAAACTCCACAAGGCTTTTTGGCATTGGTTAAAACACCAGAAATTAAAAATATTATAAAAAAAGACCTCAAAAATAAATTTACACTCGTGCTAGATGGTGTTCAGGATCCTGGAAACATGGGCACTATTATTAGAACGGCAGACTGGTTCGGTTTCGAAAATATTATTTGTTCAATGGATACCGTTGAAGCTTATAACCCTAAAACCGTACAAGCAACCATGGGGTCTTTAGCCCGGATAAAAATATTTTATGAGGATTTGCCAGCATTTCTTACTGAAATCGATATTCCGGTTTTTGGAGCATTATTAGATGGGAACTCCATCTATGAAACCAAATGGCGTGAAGAAGGATTGATTGTGCTCGGCAATGAGGGAAAAGGAATTACTGCAGAGGTTATTAAAAAGATTAATTATCCTGTAACCATCCCACGAATTGGCGCAGCAGAATCATTAAATGTCGCCGTAAGTGCCGCTATTTTTTGCACTGAAATAGTGAGAGTTAAAAATTAAATACATATTTATTGCGATATTATTTGCGGGCTTAGTAATAATTGCTATTTTTGCAACCTTGAATTTCAAGGTCGAGTGGCCGAGTGGCTAGGCAGAGGTCTGCAAAACCTTCTACAGCGGTTCGAATCCGCTCTCGACCTCCATTTGTACAAATAAAATAATTAAAAGGTTA
>Ga0308159_1000587_pt1 | contig 77032 bp, 59 predicted proteins | sample PhyCR1_FD_201040 | JGI IMG/M metagenome (GOLD analysis project Ga0308159, IMG submission 201040) | Phyllosphere microbial communities from UC Gill Tract Community Farm, Albany, California, United States - DLSLC.R1 | ecosystem: Host-associated > Plants > Phyllosphere > Unclassified | place: USA...
TGCGTTCAAGTCTGGCGATACAGTGAGCGTACACTATAAAATTCGCGAAGGTAATAAAGAACGTGTTCAAATTTACCAAGGTGTTGTTATCCAACGTAACAGTGCTGGTGCAAACGAAACTTTCACAGTTCGTAAAATCAGTAATGGTGTTGGTGTTGAGCGTATTTTCCCTGTCAACTCTCCAAACATTGAGAAAGTTGAAGTGAATAGCTATGGTAAAGTTCGTAGAGCAAAATTATTCTACTTACGTGCTTTAACTGGTAAAGCTGCTCGTATCAAATCTTTGAGAAAATAATATTCTTTATTATAAGATATAGCCTTCACGATTAATTTCGTGGAGGTTTTTTTGTTTATACCATCATGTTCGATTCCTCTTTCTTTGATCAAGTTTTTTGGGGCAATACTGTTAAGGCTTACTGCCTGTTTGCCGGGATTCTTTTTTTCGGTCTAATCTTTAAGCGAATTGTATCCCGTTTATTAAGTAAGCTGCTCTTCAAGCTCTTTAGAAGCTTTTCTCAACAATCGCACGATGAAGCTTTTGTGGCACTTCTGGTAAAACCAATTGAATCCTTTATCCTCTTGGCCACGCTTTATCTTTCGGTCAATCAGCTAAAGCATCCTTTAGAAATGGCACTTTTCCATTATAGCAAACTAGTTGGAAAAACCAAGGAGCAGATACCCGTAAGTATTGGCGATTGTATCGATCGTATTTTTTTGTTTATGATCATTTTATCTGTATTCTGGATCATATTGAGGATTATCGATTTCATCAGTCATGTTTTATTATTTAAAGCGTCGCTAACGCATAACAAATCTGATGATCAGTTAGTTCCGTTTTTAAAGGAGCTGTTTAAAACAATCGTTATTTTTATTGGTTTTTTCACCTTGCTTGGCTTTGTTTTCGAAGTGAATGTATTAACCTTAATTACGGGTTTGGGTATTGGAGGTATCGCCATTGCTTTGGCAGCAAAAGAAAGTTTAGAGAACCTGATCGGGTCGTTTACCATTTTTCTGGATAAACCCTTTGTAGTTGGCGATTTGGTGAAGGTTGATGGCGTGGAAGGAACTGTAGAGAAAGTCGGGTTCAGGAGCACGAGGATCAGGACTTCTGAAAAAACAATCGCTACTATTCCCAACAGGGGCATGATTGATGGCGTGCTGGAGAATCTTTCCTTAAGAAACCTTCGCAAAGTATCCTTTGTAATCGGTTTAACCTATGAAACCAATGCCACTTCGGTTAAAAATATTGTGGCAGAAATTGAAGAATATATCAATCAACGGGCGGAAACTACGGACGGCAACGCAGCCTTTAAAAGCTTTGGCGATTCAGGATTAAACATCGAAATTTCTTATTTTGTTACTATTTTGGATAATGCTCAATTTATCAAAATCAGACAGGAAATTAACCTTGAAATTATGGATATCGTGATGAGGAATAAATCCGATTTCGCTTACCCAACACAGCGCCTGATTAGTGATAAACCGCATACGGAAGATCATGAGAAGGAAGTGGGTAATGATGCTACTGATTAAAAAAATACATAAAAAAGGCCGATTTGAAATCTTCAAACTGGCCTTCCTGTTTATTTATATTAATTATAAAAGAGCTTCCAAATTCTCAAAATAGCCACTTGGCACAGTCATCATCCTGAAGTCATTTCAGGTTCTTTAATGGTAAATAAGATACTGAAATAAATTCAGCATGACCGAGATTCCAATAGAAATATCTTTGAGGGATATCAAAAAATACAAAAGGTACACTAACTCAACGTAGCCAAGGTGGTTATTCCACCTTTTACAACCTGATTGAGCTCAACGTTTACTTTTGTTCCTACCGGAAGAAATACATCTACCCTCGAGCCAAATTTAATGAAGCCAAACTGTTCTGTTTGCTTTACCTGGTCGCCTTCTTTTACGTACCAAACAATTCTACGGGCTAAAGCACCTGCTATTTGACGAAACAATACCGGAATGCCGCTGCTGTGCTCCACAACAGTAGTAGTTCGTTCGTTTTCTGTAGATGATTTAGGGTTCCAGGCAGCCAAATATTTACCCGGATGATATTTGAAAAATTTAACCACACCAGAAATGGGGTTTCGGTTAATATGTACATTTACCGGCGACATAAAAATAGAAACCTGTAAACGTTTATCTTTAAAGTACTCACCTTCTTCCGTTTCTTCTATAACCACCACTTTGCCATCTGCAGGGCAAATTACCAGGTTATCTCCTGATGAAAAGCTGCGGCTTGGGTTGCGGAAAAACTGTAATACGATTACAAATAAAGCGAATGAAAAAATATAAATAAACCAGCGTAACCAGGTAATATCGTAGTATTTATAGCTTACTACGGCATTCATTACAAAAATGAGTAAAACAGTTATAGCTATGGTGGTGTAGCCTTCTTTGTGTATGGTCATGGTTTCAAAATTATTCCGCAAAGGTGCGAAAAATAAATTAATCAGGTTTAAAAATTATCCACCGGTTGCTCTGTAAATATCGGTTAGGTTTCTACCCAGTCCATTATAATCTAAGCCATACCCCACCACAAATTCATTTGGAATTTCGAAGCCAATGTAATCCAGTTCCTGGATTTCGTGCTTTAAAGCTGTTGGTTTTAATAACAGAGAGGCAACTCTTAATGATGCCGGATTTTTTTCTTTAAGCGTTTTAATAATGTGCGTTAGGGTTAAGCCTGTGTCTACAATATCTTCCACTACAACAATGTCTCTGCCGGCTATATCATCCGGGAGGCCAATCAGTTCTTTTACTTTACCAGTGCTTGATGTCCCATCATAAGAAGCAACACGCATAAAAGCGACTTCACATGGAACATTTATTTCTTTAATTAAGTCGGCCATAAACAGAAAACTTCCATTTAAGATGCCGATAAAAAGTGGGCATTTATCTTCGTAATCCACATTCATTTGAATGCCAAGCAAACGAATTCTTTTATTAATGGTATCGTTTTCTAAAAAAATCTCGAACTCTCTATCCTCTACTTTAATTTTGTGCATGTTATTTTTATTATTTCAATTAAGATGCTCCGCCACTCTCCAGTTCTTTCTCCCGTCTGCGTTGCTCCCGTCGTTCTTGTCTTAATTGCTTTTTGGTTTTTGTTGTGTCAGCAGGTTTAACCGTTGTTGTATCTTTTTTTGATCCGCCTCCAAAAATCCTGTCGAAAAGGTTTTTATTTTTATCCTGCATAATTACAGGAGGCATACCTTCATCATCATCATCAAATGCAGCGGTGTCTACCACAGCAGTATCTGGAGCCAGGTATCTTCGCAAACCTTCGCGTAAACGAACATTATAAAATCCATAACCCGATGTGTCTGCAGGCGTTAAGCCTCTTCTGGCCATAATGTTACCCATAAACCTGAAGTAATTAAACATAAAAGGTTTTAAACTTCCATCGGCCATAAATTTATACATGGAAGCTTTTGGCTTCGGAACAATGCTGGCTAAGAACAATCCATCACCAATAGTTAAATCAGAAGGCTGCTTGCCAAAGTAATATCTCGAGGCTTCACCAATGCCATAAATATTCTGGCCTAACTCCATAATGTTGAAGTAAACCTCTAACATTCTTTGCTTACTGACCAGATGGTTATGTTCAATCAGCCAAACAATTAAAATTTCTTCCGCTTTGCGGGATAAGGTTTTTTGGCGGCTTAAATAAATATTTTTAACCAGCTGCATGCTGATGGTACTGCCACCTCGCTTAAATTTTTTCTCTTTGAAATTTACCGCTATCGATTTGCGAATGGACTCTTCTACGAAACCGTTATGCGTGAAAAATGATGGATCTTCGGCTGTTAACACAGCGTTGATGAAATTTTTAGAAATCGCGTTTAAAGGTGTGAAATTAGGGTTTGAAGGACCAATGGTAATATCCCGCATCGGTTTACCGTACTCGTATGGCGTGTAAACAAAAGGACTATTTATCTTTTGCAAATCAGTTTTACCCCATTTCAAAATTTTAAAACCAACCGGCGTTAAGGTGGAGCTGAACCGAACACTGTCTGGAATTTTGGTGTCCAGGTAAAAATTTAAATTGTATTTTACCTTCCCTTGTACTTTTAGTCCATCCAATGATTCAAACAAACCTTGTGGAAAACCATCTAAAATCGCTTGGGCATCCTGTTCATCGGCTTTTATTTTAAGCTCATAAATTTTATTTTTACCTAAAGTGTATTTAATGTAAGGATGAATTTCCGCATTTTTCAGATATGCTGTGGATGAGCTATCTAATGCCACATAATTTGGCCCAACCAATACATCTGCATCTAACTTGGCGCTTTGAACAATAATATCGTTACTGGCAATTCTGGCCTGATTTAGCAGCATGTTTTTTACCGACCAGGATCCCGATATTTTATAGTCATCACCGCTATAGCCCGCATCTTTAAGTTCAGTTTGTAGGGTATCAAAACTCACTTTTGCATGTAACTTGTTGTTAAGATACGGCAGCTCCAGCTTTTTCCCATCAGCATAAGCCATAAAACTCAGTTGTTTCCGGCCCGGTTTTACCAAGCCATCAATATGCCAGGTCGCTTCTCCGTTGTTGACGTTAATGGTCGATTTTAAATCCCCGTCATCAATTACCGCATTGGTTGCAAAGCTTAGTTTAGCGGTATCGTGATCATTGAACTTGAAAATCATGTTTTTCATGTCCATGTCATCAGGAATTTTGTACAAAACCTGATTCAAAAGATTATTAGCAATCTCCGGAAGGTTGGCTTTTCCGGTATTTTCAGTGCTGTCTTTCTTTTTTCTTTTAAGGATAAAATCAATATTGGAAGTAGAATCTTTGAAAACCACATTAACGAAACCATTATTTAATTCTACCTCTGCTAACTTTACATTTCCAAAAATCAGTGGGAACAATTTTACGCCAATACTCAATTCACTAATACTGGTCAGTGTATCTCGCTCCTTTGGAACAACTGAAATGTTAGTCATTTTAACGGTGCTCATCCCGGTAAAACCCGCTGATCCGATTTTAACTTCCAAGCCGTAATCTTTATCGGCTTTAGCAATGGCTTTCGCAACCATTTTTTTCAGGAGCGCTTCCCTTTTACTATAAGCTACAGCACCTAATGCAGTGCTGATGATTAAAAAAACACCTAAAACCCATGCTCCTATCTTTAAATATTTTTTAGGGATTTTAATTTTTGGTATGCGCATATAGTCGTTAAAAAGGTTAATTGCTTAAACGTAACAATTAAATGTTTATTTCGTGTTAAAATTACAGTTTAAAACCTTAAATAAATTTTTTATAGCTAGGTTTTGTTAATTTTGAATTTTAATTTATACAATGCCAATTAGCCCCCAACAAGTTTTAGATGCTTTAAAAAATGTAGAGGATCCGGATTTAAAAAAAGATCTGGTTACCTTAAACATGATTAAAGATCTGCAGATAGATGATCAGCAGGTGAACTTTACATTAGAGTTAACCACGCCAGCGTGCCCCATGAAAGATATGCTGAGAAATGCCTGTACAAATGCAGTTAAGCATTTCGTTTCGGCAGATGCGGTAGTCAATATCAATATTACTTCAAGAGTTACCCAACCTGTAAACACATCGTCTTTAGATCACATCAAAAACATTATTTTGGTTTCATCTGGCAAGGGTGGCGTAGGTAAATCTACCGTATCCAGTAATTTAGCCGTAACACTGGCAAAAGATGGTGCAAAGGTGGGCTTAATTGATGCTGATATTTACGGCCCATCTGTACCCACTATGTTTGATTTAGTGGATGCAAAACCTGGCGCTGTGGAAACGGAAGATGGTAAAACGAAAATCATCCCGATTGAGAAATACGGCATTAAATTATTGTCATTAGGTTTTTTTGCCGATCCGGGACAGCCGGTGCCATGGCGTGGACCAATGGCATCAAACGCAGTGAAGCAATTGTTTAATGATACCAACTGGGGTGAGTTAGATTATTTAATTGTCGATCTTCCGCCGGGTACCGGAGATATTCACATTACCATTACGCAAAGTTTCCCAATTTCTGGGGCGGTTGTGGTTACAACGCCACAACAGGTAGCGCTTGCTGATACACATAAAGGATTGGCAATGTTCCGCATGCCTGGAATCAATATTCCGATTCTGGGCGTAGTAGAAAATATGTCGTACTTTACACCGGCTGAATTGCCTGACAATAAATATTATATTTTTGGTAAAGGGGGCGGAACTATTTTAGCAGAACGGTTTGATGTTCCGTTTTTAGGTGAAATTCCGATTATTCAGAGTATTGCTGAGGCTGGAGATGACGGAAAGCCTGTTGCGCTAAACGAAAATCCTTTGTTAAATACCATTTTTGGTGATATTGCCAGTAAAATTGCACAGCAAATTTCCATCAACAACGCACGAGTGGCTAATTGCTAAAAAATTACTATTTTTATATTTTAAAATACACATAATGAATTTAACAGAGCAGGTAGAACAGGCATTAGAGACGATCAGACCATACTTGAAGGCTGACGGTGGGGATGTTTCTGTTGAAGAAATCACTCCGGAAGGACAGGTAAAGCTTAAACTTTTAGGTAACTGCGGTTCTTGTCCAATGAGCTTCATGACCATGAAATCGGGAATTGAACAAGCAATTATGAAAGCGGTACCCAACATTACATCGGTAGTTGCGGTGAATATGGCAGAGCAGGAGTAGCCTTTAACAATATTTAACAAGGAAGTTTTATTTTTAGAATTACTTTTGTCTGAATGAGATATTGTATTGCCCTGTTTTGTATTCTTTTTTCAATAACTGCTTTTTCTCAACAGAAGCCAGTGCGGGATAAATTGATACAGTTTTCGGGAATTATTACTGATATCGACAGTACCAATGTGATTCCTTACGTTACGATAACCAACTTATCAGCTAAGAGTAAACGGGTAGCAGCAGATTATAGAGGTTATTTCACCTTCATTGTAAATCCGGGAGATACCATCCTTTTCACCGCCATCGGATACAAGAAATTTTCTACAGTCATTCCCGAAAGTACACCTGATAGTAAATACACGATCATGGTAAAGCTTAAAGCAAATGTAATCGATTTGCCTTCGGTTAGGGTTTTTCCCTGGGCGACAACTGAAGAGTTTACCCGCGAATTTTTATCCATGAAACTGGCAGATGATGATATGGCCATTGCGAAGAAAAACCTTTCGCGTTCATCCATAAATGGTTTGATTCAAACACTGCCCCGCGACGGGCAGGAAATCGGAAGTCAGAATTATCGATACAACTTCGATAGAATGATTAATAAAAACATGGTTCAAACCAATCCGTTGCTAAATCCTTTTGCATGGGGTAAGCTGATGCAGCAGATTTTTGATGGAGATAAAAAGCGAGGAGAGAATTAGTTAATAAAAATCGTCATTTCGAGCCACGAATCAACCTTTTAATATAGAGAGATTGCTTTGTACCTTGCCATGATGAGCAATAAAACAAAAAGAGGGAAAACGTTTCCATTTCCCCTCTCTATATCTTTTTAAAACCTAACGTCTCTTACTTTTATTCGGAAACCTCATTTTATAATCAGTGCTGATATTTCCCTTCGAAATAGCATCAAGCTTACTTTTCAGCATCGTTTTACGTAAAACACTTACTTTATCGGTAAACAGTTTACCTTCAATGTGGTCATATTCATGCTGTATTACCCTTGCAGGTAAACCATCCACATCATCTGTATGTTCCACCCAATTCTCATCAAGGTAATTAATCTTAATGTTAGGTTTTCGGGAAATGTTTTCGCGAATATCAGGGATACTCAGGCATCCTTCGTTAAAGCTCCAGGGTTCGCCTGTTTCTTCAATAATTTCTGCATTAATAAATACTTTTTTATAGCCAGGTTTTCCATCGTCATCCTCACCGGTATCAACGATAAATAATCGAATTGGAAGCCCGATTTGCGGTGCCGCCAAGCCCACGCCATTTGCATAATACATGGTGTCAAACATGTCTGCAATCAGTTGTTTTAATTCTGGGTAATCCTGGTCAATATAGGCGCCTACCTTTTTCAAAACAGGATCGCCGTAAGCTACTATTGGTAATTTCATTAAGTAATACGTTTTATATCATGCATACCATCTTTGCGAGGTACGAAGCAATCTTTAAGCGCTAGATTTACAGCGATAATGTTAGGATTGATTCGTGCCCCACAATGACGAAACCACTAGGGCTGCCCGCAGGCATTTAAGCAAGTTTTCTACAAAAGTAACAATTATTCTAGTATCGGACTGAAAGTAAAAATATTCAGCTGTTCCGGTGCTAAAACTTCATCAGCAATCTGGGCAATCTCTTGGGTAGTTACCCGGTTTATTTTTTCAAAAACCTGCTCAATGGAATCAATTTTCTGATGGTCGATCAGGCTTTTCGCCATTGAGATAATTAAACCAATTCGGTTCTCCTCGCCCAATGCAATCTGACCAATAAACTTGCTTTTTGCCCTTTGAAGCTGTACCGCTGTTAAAGGCTTATCCTTTAACTTTTTCATTTCTTTAAAAATTAACGATAAGGCTTTTTTTTGCTTTTCCTTATCGGTGCCAAAGTAAATAGAAAAAATTCCGGTATCACTCAACGGAGAAAAATTAGACTCAATGGTGTAAGCAATGCCATATTTTTCTCTGATTTGTAAATTCAAAACCGAGCTCATGCCATTGCCGCCAAAGTAGTTATTCAGCAGCATTAAACCAGCTTTCCTCTTATCGTGTGTAGAATACGCCTGCACTCCTAAAATACAATGCGATTGCATAATTGGCTTGTAAATATTGGTTGATGTTGGATTTAAAACGGAAGGCTTTATTCTATTTAATGAAGGTGAATTTTCTTCCACATCGCTAAAATATTTTGTGCCTTTTTTAACGAAACTGTTGAAACTATAATCCCCTAAAACTGCTATCACAATTTCGTTTGTGCGATAATTTGCCTTTCTAAAATCGATTACATCCTGACGTGTAAAATTGCTTACCGTTTCAGTGGTGCCTAAAATATTGTTTCCCAATGCATTTCCGGCGAAAAGCATATCCTCGAAATCATCATTTATCGCTTCTTCTGGTTGATCTAGATAAGACGCAATCTCATCAAGGATTACACTCTTTTCCTTGTCCATCTCTTCCTCCGGAAAAGTAGAATGAAAAATAATATCGTTAAAAAGATCAAGCGTTCTATCTAAATATGGATTTAAGAACGAAGCATGAACGCAAGTATATTCTTTGGTAGTATAAGCATTTAAATCAGCACCGACACTTTCTAACCGATTTAGAATCTGATTGGTTGATCTTTTTTCCGTTCGCTTAAAAATCAGGTGTTCTATAAAATGAGCCAGGCCTGCTTTTCCTTCAGGTTCATCGCGGGAGCCTGTATTAATGATAATGCAAGCGTGAGATATGGTAGATGCCGATGGCACATGCAGCAAGCGTATGCCATTCGGTAAAGTATGAACATTGTATTCCATTGATGTACAAAGATACAGCTAATTGCTTACAAAGCTTCGGTATCAGGGTATTGCAATTGTAAAGCGGAAATCAATTTATCTTTTGTGGGATGCCTGAAGATTAAAAATAAGAAGTTGGCTCCCGCAAACAACAAAAAGAATGAATTTTGGGTGAGGAAAAATACTACCGTATTAAACAACGCACCTCCTTCAAGCAATGCTGCACTGATGATAAAAGCGCTTTGATACTGATTTATTTTCATTTCTGCCGATTCTGATTTATTGATTTTCGCCAGCAGATTTTTAAAGAAGAAAATACTGCCCGATAAAGTAATTAAACCGACGATAGGTGCAATTGGGTTATATGGTTTAGTAGTTTGCGGATTGGCATCAAAAAAAATCAGTTCCCTGTTTAAAAAAATGGTGATTAACGAAAAGAAAAAAACACCTGCGCACAACGCCAGGTGAATCATTTGAAGGGTTTTAAGTTTTGTATTCATTGAAAATGTTATGAAGGTATGTTAGGGATGATGTTTAACAAGAATAAACCAAGCTCTAAAGCTGTAATCGCATTTATTAGGATGAGTTGAAGTAATATTTGATATATTTCAGCTTTGACAACTTTCTTTCTCCAGGATCATGAAAGTTGTCAAAGCCGAATGAAATTACTTATCAATACCTTCCAAAGCAAATAAAAACGCCCACCTAAGTGCTACATCTTTTAGATAATCAAACCTACCGGATGCACCTCCATGACCAAAATCCATATTGGTTTTAAGTAGAAGTACATTTTTATCAGTTTTGGTAGCACGTAATTTTGCAACCCATTTTGCTGGCTCAAAATATTGAACCTGACTATCGTGCAAACCAGTGGTTACCAGCATATTTGGGTATGCTTTTTTCTCTACATTTTCATACGGCGAATAGCTCTTCATGTAATCGTAAGCATCCTTTTTCTTTGGATTTCCCCACTCATCAAACTCATTTGTTGTAAGCGGAATACTTTCATCCAACATGGTATTTATTACATCAACAAAGGGAACATCAGCAATTACGCCATGCCATAAATCGGGTGCCATATTCACAACCGCACCCATTAATAAACCTCCGGCGCTGCCCCCATTGGCATATAAATGCTCTTTCGAGGTATAATTCTGGTCGACAAGATATTCACCTGCAGCAATAAAATCGGTAAAAGTGTTTTTCTTCTTCATGAGCTTTCCGTCTTCATACCATTGGCGGCCCATTTCTTGTCCGCCGCGAATGTTGGCAATTGCAAAAGCAAAGCCACGGTTAAGCAAACTTAAACGCGTTGATGAAAAGGAAGCTTCAGTGCTCGAGCCATACGAACCGTACGAATATAGTAACAATGGTGCTTTGCCATTTTTCTCAAAACCTTTTTTATAAACAATGGCAACCGGGATTTTTGTGCCATCTTTTGCCACGGCAAACAAACGTTCTGTAACGTAATCTTTGGCATTATAGCCGCCTACAATTTCTTGTTGCTTCATCAATTTTTTCGCCTTTGTCTGTAAATCGTAGTCGTAAACAGTATTTGGCGTAGTTAAGGAAGTATAGTTGTAACGTAGCGTTTTGCCATTATATTCCGGATTGGAACCAATGCCGGCTGCATAAACAGGTTCATCAAATTTAAGGTAATAATCGCTGCCATCATTTTTTAAAACCCGAAGCTCAGTAAGGCCATTTTTACGCTCAGATAAAACCAGGTAATCTTTAAATTCATCGCCATATTCCAATAAAACATCCTTACGGTTAGGGATTACTTCCTTCCAGTTTTCCTTTTCTGTTTTATCAAGCAAACACTCCATTAAACGGAAGTTTTTGGCCTTCCAGTTGGTAACAATGTAAAACTTACCATCCACAGGTAATACGTCGTACAATACATCTTTGGATCTTGGCGTAAAAACTTTAAAGGCCGATTCGGGATGATCGGCATCAATCATTCTAAACTCATTGCTCAACGTTCCGGCAGAAGAGATGAAAATGTAACGGCCATTTTTCGATTTTCCAACACCGATGTAATTGGTGTTATCTTTTTCATCGTAAACAACTACATCCGTTTTAGCATCTGTACCCAGTACATGTTTTTTAATCTTTTCGCTCAGTAAAGTTACGGGGTTTTTGGAAGTGTAGAATAAGGTTTTATTATCATTTGCCCAGGCTACCGAACCTTCGGTATTTGTAATAGCATCACTATAAATTTTACCCGTTTCAAGGTTTTTAATCTGGATGGTGTACTGCCTGCGTGAAACCTGGTCGACTCCAAATGCCAAAAGTTTATTATCAGGACTCACGCTAAAACCCGTCGCGCTATAGTAAGAATGGCCTTTCGCCAGGGCATCAACATCTAATAAAATCTCCTCCTTTGCGGTTAAGCTTCCCTTTTTGCGACAATATTTATAGTATTGTTGCCCATCATCGGTACGGGTATAATAAAAATAGCCATTCCTGAAAACAGGTACTGATTCATCCTTCTCTTTAATTCTTCCCTTCATTTCTGTAAACAAATCGGCTTGAAACTTTTCAGTACCCTTCATCATTGTATCCAGATAAGCATTTTCTGCCTTCAAATAATCGACAACTTTGCTGCTATCAGGGCCTTTTTTAAAATAATCGATCATCCAATAATAATTATCAACTACGGTATCACCATGAATAACTCTCTGGTGCGGAATAATCTCTGCTATCGGCGCTTTAATGTCGGGCCATTTTATTGTTTTCATTTCTTTTTTCTGGGGATTATTGCAGGCAGAAATTGTGCCAAGCAAAATCAGTGAAGGCAAAATACGTTTCATGATGGTTTGGTTCAGGATGATGCAATTTAACACTTTTTAATTTAGATTTCGGTGGGGAATTATACTTGTCTATACCTCTTTTTGAAAGAATTACAATATGCTCATTAATTATCATTTTCATAAAAATTCGCCACAGCTTTGATAATCATTTAAATTGAAAAAATAGATGTTAAATTGCCGCATCAAATTATAGTAATGAAATTAGGGTACAAAAAGATTGTTGTTAAAGTAGGATCAAATGTAATTACCCAGGCTAACGGCCTGCCTGATGAGTCGCGGATTGAGCATTTAGTAAATCAATTGGCTGAAATAAAAAAGCAAGGTATTGAAGTGATTCTGGTTTCATCAGGTGCGGTTGCATCAGGCAGAAGTTTAATCAAAATTTCAGAGAAGCAGGATGCAGTTACTTCCAGGCAACTATTGGCAGCTATTGGACAAGTTAAGTTGATTAACACTTATTCTAATTTTTTTGCTCCTCATCAAATTAAATGTGCACAGGTTTTAGTCACTAAAGAAGATTTTCGTGATCGGGCACATTACCTGAATATGAAAAACTGCCTGCAGATTTTGCTGCAAAATGAAGTTATTCCGGTTGTAAATGAAAATGATGTAGTTTCAGTAACTGAACTGATGTTTACGGATAATGATGAGCTTGCAGGGTTAATTGCATCAATGTTAAGCGCCGATGCACTTATCATTTTATCAAACGTAAACGGAATTTATAATGGTGATCCAAAAGCAGCAGGTTCGGCTGTGATTCAGGAAATTACGGGTTCGGTTGCTAATTTGGCATCATTTATACAAACAGGTAAGTCCTCTTTTGGTCGTGGCGGAATGATCACCAAGACAACAATGGCACAGAAAGTGGCGAAGCTCGGCATTACCGTTCACATTGCTAACGGAACAGTCGATCATGTTTTAAATTTATTATTAAACAATGATTTAATTCATACGCGGTTCGTGCCCGAAAAAACTAAAACCGCCAAGAAAAAGTGGATTGCGCATTCGGAAACATCGGCTACCGGAGTTGTGAAATTAAATGACGGTGCTAAAGTGGTACTAACTTCTGGTAAAGCAACCAGTTTGCTTCCGGTAGGGATTATTGACATCCAATCTGACTTTAAAAAAGGAGACGTGATTAAAATTGTGGATGAAGCAAATGCTTTAATTGGTTTGGGTATTGCTGAATACGGATCTGACAAAGCCAGAGAAAGAATCGGCCAGAAAAAACAAAAGCCGCTGGTGCATTACGATTATTTTTATTCAGCGATATAGGCGGAAAGACTAAAGCTTAGGTAAAGAAAAACTTAGCTAATTTTAATTGATGTTTTTTGCCTAAAACTGCACAATTTGTTTTGAAAAGATAAATCAAGATGAGCAGATCTTGATATTTAAATCTCACTACTTGATATTAAAAAAATGGATTACAAGCAATATTTCGAAAAGGCAAAACAAGCCACCCGCACGATGGTAGCCCTCCCTAACGATACGATTAATAAGGTTTTGTTTGATTTAGCTGATGCTTTGGTTTTGCATGTGCCAGAAATTTTAGCAGAAAATGTAAAAGATCTAGCTAAAATGCCCCCTGAAGATCCAAAATATGATCGCCTTAAGTTATCGAAGGAGCGTATTGCTGATATTGCAGCTGATATTCGAAATGTTGCAAATTTAACCAGTCCGCTGGGAGAAATTCTATCTGATAAAATCCTAGAGAATAAGCTTCAGATTCAGAAGATACGTGTGCCGCTTGGCGTAGTTGGTGTAATTTATGAAGCCAGACCAAATGTAACTGCTGATGTATTTTCGCTTTGCTTTAAAACAGGAAATGTGGCTGTATTGAAAGGCGGCAGCGATGCTGAATTTTCCAATATGGCCATAAGTAAGGTCATTAAGGACGTGTTAAACAAGCACCAGATTAATAATGATGTAATGGTACTTCTTCCTGCTGAAAGAGCTGCAACAGAAGCGTTGCTAAATGCAAGAAACTTTGTTGATGTACTGATTCCGCGTGGAAGTCAGTCATTAATTAATTATGTGCGTGAAAACAGTAAAATTCCGGTAATTGAAACAGGCGCTGGAATCGTTCACACTTATTTTGATACATCTGGCGATCTGGAGAAAGGCAAAGCGATCATTTTTAATGCTAAAACCAGAAGGGTGAGCGTTTGTAATTCGCTTGATTGTGTATTGGTTGCACAAGACCGGTTGAGTAACTTGGCAGAACTTTTATCGCCTTTGGCAAATGCACCTGTTGAACTTTTTGCTGATGAAAAAAGCTATGAAGTTTTGAAAAAAACATACCCCTCAGAACTGTTAAACAGGGCAAATGAAGCACATTTTGGGACTGAGTTTTTATCGTTAAAAATGGCAGTTAAAGTAGTGGATGGATTAGATGCTGCTTTGAATCATATTGCCAGTTATAGCTCGAAACATAGCGAGGCAATCATTTCTGAAAATGCAGAAAATATTGCTAAGTTTTTAAACGAAGTAGATGCTGCTGCGGTTTACGCAAATGCTTCTACGGGATTTACAGATGGTGCACAGTTTGGCCTTGGGGCAGAAATAGGAATCAGTACGCAAAAACTCCATGCCCGCGGACCAATGGGTTTGGAAGAATTAACAAGTTATAAATGGGTGGTGAGAGGTGATGGACAAGTGAGAGGGTAGCCAAAATTATCATCGTTGCCACACACGAAGTAATCTAATTTGCGAGTGAGATTGCTGGTGCCTCGCAAAGACGACTTTGCTGTGCTAAATCTCAAACACTTCCCCTCTTTCGGGTGCCACTACATTAAAACCATCTTCTTGCAAGGCACTCGTCAAATTCCGTAAGCTTTTGTCCTCGCCATGTACCAGAAAAACCTTGTTTGGTTGCCCGGTTTGTTTCACAGTTTTCACTAAATCATCATGATCGCCATGACCGCTCAATAGATCGGTTTGGCGAATAGTGGCATACACTATCATTTCCCGGTCTTTTATGCGAACAATGGGTGCTCCGCTTAACAATTTATATCCCAGCGTTCCTTTGGCACAATACCCGATAAAAAGGATAGTGCAGTAATAATTCTGAATGTTGTAATACAAATGATCCTGTATGCGGCCGCCTTCAAGCATGCCAGCCGATGAAATAATAATACATGGATCGAAATAATTTGAAACATCTTTACTCTCTTTCATCGTTTGAACATAAGATAAGTGCTCAAATTCGAATTCATCCCCCATGGTTTTATAGAAATCTTTGGCCTCCTGGTTCACCAGACTGTGGTGTTTCCGGTAAACATCAGTAGCATGAATAGCCATCGGGCTATCCACAAAAATTTGAACAGGTGGTAATAACTTTTTTGTAAAAATCTGGTTAAGTGCAAATACCAAAGATTGCGTACGGCCAATACTAAATGCTGGAATGATTAAACGCCCGGGAGTTTTAATGCAGGCTTCTTCAATTTCTTTCACCAAGCGCTCTTCTAAAGTTTGGTCTTTGGTATGGTATCTGCCGCCATATGTAGCTTCGCAAACGAAATAATCTACAGGTGGAATTGGATCTGGTTTTACTAAAACCGGATAATTTTCCCGACCGATATCACCCGAAAAGGCAATTTTCTTTTCTTCGCCGTTATCATTTACGGTTAACACTACAGCCGCTGCACCTAATAAATGCCCTACCGGAATAAAAGTTAAACTAATATCGCCATTAATTTTAAAAGGCTTATTAAAGGCAATGGTAACAAAGCGATCAATTGTATCCATTACATGCTTGTGCAGGTATAGTGGTTTTGGTCCGCTAAAATTGCCCCGTTTTGTACGAGGTTTGCGGCTTTGCTTTCTTAAAAAAAGTTCTACCGAATCGAATAATAAAATAGATGTTAGATCTGCAGTTGGAGGTGTACAAAGCACTTGTCCTCCGAAACCTAAGCGCACAAGCGTAGGTAAATTCCCAGAATGATCGATATGAGCGTGAGTTAAAATAACGAGATTTATATCTGCCGGATCAAATGGAAATTGTAGGTTATCTTCCTGGTAGGTTTCTTTTTCATAATCCAATCCACAATCTATCAGTATTTTATAATGTCCCACTTCCAATAGGTGCATACTCCCTGTTACCTGTTGCGCAGCACCCCAAAACGTTAACTTCATCTTCTAATCTTTCGGTAAATTATTGGTGTAAAGTAGTACAATTTGATAGTTATTGGAAACAATTGAAAGTAATTTTTTTAAATGAAAAGCCCTTTCAGGGGTAAAGCTACTCTTCAAGTAACGTATGTTGGATTCACTTCAGAAATTAGCAAAGAATATACTTTAAGGAAAGGAGGTTCTATCTTAATAAACTTTATAATGAAGGAGTGATATAAAAGTTTTACGAATTAATCAATATGGTTAACTAAATAACATTGATACAATCAAATACAAAATGACAGGTACCCTGATTGCATTTACTGTTATTGATTATATAAACGGTCGTTTTATTGTTCGTTCAAACCAAGGTTTATTAAGATGTTTCAAAGCATTATCTTTACCTCAAAATTAAAGCAATGCAAGAACCATTTGATATAGAAATAAGCACCATTAATTATTCGGTTTTTCCTGAAGGAAATGATCAATACACCATTTTTAAAGACGGTAAAGAATATATTCAGATTCAAAGGGATACAAGTTCGATATGGCTTAAGATGGATTATAAAACTGAGCTTCCTATTTTTGAAGAAGATGAAGAAGTTAATGCTATTGGCCAGGCTATAGAAAATTATATGCCTGAAGAAGAGGATGAAGAAGATTTATAATACAAAAGCCTCAATTAATTGAGGCTTTTGTATTATAAATCTAACGATTGGCATTAGCGGTCCAGGTTTGCCCGTCTTTAACCACTAATAAATTTAATGAACTTGCAGTTACTGTAATTCCTGTTAAGCCAGAGCCAATACTCACGTAAGTATTGTCATCTTTTTTTTCAAATTTAACACCATTAATATCCGGAATGTTGTTACCGAAGATAAAATTATAGCTATCCCCAACTTTCGCTACGGTAACCCGGCCATCTGAACTGGTTGTTGTTGTTGTGCCATTTCGATAAGAAACGGAGCCTTTGTAAGTGCCTACAAAGAAATCGCGGTCTGCAGGATCAGTATCTTTTTTACAAGACACCATTACTGTTAATGCTATTAAAAGCATGCCTAAAAATTGAACTGTTTTTTTCATAGTGAATATGTTTTTCAAAAATTTAATCCGAAGGGTAGACTCCGGATTATGTTAGTTAAATGTAACAGACACATTACAATGCTTGTGCCAAAAACAAGCAGACATGATTAAAAAGTGCCACTATAAAAATTATTTAACCTAAAATTTTCGGATCAAGTAGCTGATTATAAGTATTTAATATTTTTTTTTGTAGCGAGGATTAGCATTTTAAAATGGAGTGGTTTTTACTGCTAATATTAAATCTTAATTACTCTTTTGTATAATTTGAAGTACCATTTATATCTACTTCATCACCTAGATATTTAGGTTTTCTGTTGCGCAAAACATCAATAGTAGCTTTTGTAATCGACAGCTTTTCTCTAAAAGCATAGTATTGATATCCTCTATATTCGCCTTCATCGGCAGAGTAGCCATACGATGTTACACCTAGTTTATTGCCGATATAAATACATCGATTGAGGTGATATTTTTGAGTAACCAAAATTGCAGAATCCACCTTAAAAATATGTTTGGCCCGATATAAGGTGGAATAGCTATCAAAGCCGGCATAATCTAAATAAATTTTATTCGAATCAACACCATGCTCATAGCAATATAATTTCATTACCGTTATTTCATCATGCTCGTCTCTTCCGTTATCGCCGGAAAGCAATAATTTATCAACCTGGTCATTTTTATACAGTTTGATACCTGCATCCAGCCGGTCTTTCAAATATTTACTGGGTTGGTCACCGTTGATACCTGCACCAAAAATAATTGCTACTTTGGCCTTTGGAACGGTTTCTAAAGTTTCGTAAATGCTGTTTTCCGTTGCCTTTGTTACCATATGGTTGGTAATCATCAGGAAGGCAATACCAAAGCAAATGCATAAAAGAGCAAGGCGAATATATTTTTTCATTCAGGTAAATTTAGTAAGTCAAATCGAAAGGCCATGTTATTTTCAATCATACATCTCTGCATAATAAGCACCAAATTCACGCAGCAATGCATATAAATCCCGCCATTCAAAATAAGCAGGACTTACACCGCCTGTAACTTTAAAACCAAGCTTTTTAAATAACATTTTTGTGCGACTAATATGAAAATATTGTGATACCACCAGGATACGCTTAAAGCCCAAACTATCTTTTAGCCTTAGCGTGTTTTTAACCGTAGCCAGGGTATTGTTTCCTAAATTATCAACAATGATTGCCGTATCGGCCACGCCATTGCTGATCAAATAAGCCTTCATTTTATCCCCTTCGTAAAAACCTTCCTTACCCAAACCACCACTCACCATTATTTTTTTTACCCTTTTATTTTGATAAAGCTGAAGGCCACAATGTAATCTTTCCTCCAGGCGTTTTGATAATGTGCCATCTTCATTTACTTTGCTTCCTAAAATTACGGCAACATCGGCATTTTTATCAGAATCTTTTAAGCCATCTGCTATTATAAAAAGGCTATGACCTAAAAAGAACAAGCTGCAGGCGATAAACAAAAACTTAAGAAAACGGTTCAGGCTTTGCATTTCATTCAAAACTATTTGTATTCAAGCCCATTGAATTTCAACACTTTGGTTTGATGGGTGGTGGTCTTTTTCTCCAAACAATCTTCTTTTACAGCGACATTTTTAGTATGAACACTTGTGCTTTTAACAACCAGGTTGTTCAGTCCCCTGTTTCCGGTTTTAGCAATATCAATCACCGAATTCATATCATCAAATTCACCTGCGCAACGGGTATCCCATTCACCTCCAAATTGATTGGTGGTAAATTTATCAAGCACTTTCTGTAGCTTATTATTTTTATGGATGAAGAGGTATAAATCAGTTTGGTTAAATGGATTTGGCTGGCTGCTATTGGCATAACTCACCCGCACACCAAAAGCTCGTGTATCAGAATTTAGCTGAAATAAACCTGTATCTACAATAATCCCGGTTATGGCCACGGCATCTGAGGTCCAGGCATTTTCTTCTATATATTGAGCTAAAATTTTACCTGTCAGGCTATTTACGATCACAACATAAGCATCAAACTCATAATAATGATTGCTGTATTCATCCGTTTCACTTTTCCGGTATTTAGGAATCACCAGTACCGTATTTGATTTAATATTTGGTAAAACCTTTTCAGTAACTAATGGCTCGTGTATGTCAGTCCTCTTCAAACCCAATTGCTTTAGCACTTTTTGAAGCATTAAAGCACTTTTAGTGTTCGTCTCTTGCGAAAAGCAATAATGAGAAATGGAAACCAAAAATATCATCAGAAATAACTTTTTCATATTGTACAGTATTAAATAAACGACAATGATCAGGTCGAAGATAAAAGCAATTTCAAAGTTTTTTGTCTTCCATCATCATTCGCCTGTGATTATTTGTCATTCGCTAAGGATAAATGTAAAAGCGCAAACTATGATGCAGCACTGATGGGTATTTTCAGCGTGATGATGGTGCCGCCAGTAGGTGTTTTATGCTCACTTATTCCTGCTTGCTGGTTTCGTTCTTTACCTAAAAGTGCTAATCTTTCTTTACTGATAATTCCTGAAAGCGATTGATGGCCTTTCGGTTTATTTTCAATGCTGCTTTTTCCGCTATCGGTAATTTTTACCACCATTAATTGATCTTCCATGGTAAAATCTACTTCTACAAAACTATCTTTTTCTTGTAAATTGATACCATGTAAAATGGCGTTTTCTACAAAGGGCTGAATCAGCATTGGTGGAACAGCAATCATTTCTAAATCTTCATCTGCAGGTGTAAATACATTAAACCTGAAAATGTTATTATAACGCATTTGCTGTAAGCTTAAATAATTCTCTAAAGTTTCAATTTCCTGGTTTAAAGGCACCAATTGCGCTCTGCTTAATTCCAGACTACTGCGTAATAAACGACTAAATTGATTGAGGTATTTAATAGCTTCATCTTTTTCATCTAACCGGATAAAACTCTGCAGGGCAGAAAGGGTGTTGAAAATAAAATGAGGCTCCATTTGTGTGCGCAGTAACTGTTGCTGCAACTGTACGTTTTCTTTTTCCTGCTTTAACTTCCGTTGCTTATTAATACTAAGAAAAAGCAAGAAAAAAATTAATAATAATAATGCAACGAGCGCTGTAATGAGCAAAATCAAACGATTACTTTGTAGCTTTAAATGGTTAAGCTTAATGTCTTCGTTTAGTTTATTAATAGAATTATCTTTTGCCTGAATCTGGTAAAGTGCACCCATTTCGGCAACGGCTTGTGTGTTTTCAATCTCAAAGTTCTCTCTTTGTAAGCCGATTACAGCTAACGAAGCCTGATATGCTTTCTCCGGTTGACCAATGGCAGAATAGTAACTTGAAAAAGCTGTTCCTCCTCTAATCAGGTCTTCGTAATCCATTGTTTTTCCATTCTTCTGCAGCAACTTTTGTGCTTTGGCTAAATAAACTTTAGCGTGGGTAAAATCCTTTAGCTTGGTATAATTAGTTAAAAGATTGGTATATGATGTATACAAATTACCAATTACGGCAAGTTGTTCAGGAGACTCCTCATGTAACTGCTCATCAATTTCAACATTCAGCAACGAATATTTGAGTACGGAATCTACCTGATTAATATTATCAAAGTACAACAGCTTGCTATCATATAAATATCTTGGGTTAAAATCATTTGGATAGCGGGCATGCAGCCTATCTAACTTTTTAATATAGCCGGCAACGGCTTGATCAGATAAATTTGCAGTGTAAACCAATGAAATAAGCTGTGTAAGTACCCGCTGCTGGTTGCTGTTATTGGGTGGCAATTGAGGCATTAGCTTTAGCGCAGCCAAATTCATTTTATAAGCAAGGCTATATTGTTGCAGGTTTTTATTGCTTTGCGCAGCCGATAATAATAAAATTACTTTGGCCAATGGTTTAAGTTCAACTGTAGAATCAGAAAGTACAATTATAGCGGCCTTATTGTAATAGTAGTTTGCCTGGTGTTCCTGCGCTTCATCGTTTGCTAAATTTCCCATGCCGTTATAAACACGAGCTTTAATATCCAGGTAGTTGTTGTTGTCATCAACCAGTTCAAGTGCCTGTTGTAGAAATAATTTAGAGGAGTCAGGATTTCTTTTAGCATACGCCCTGCCCAGGCTGTATTTTGTTTTTGCATTCAGCGCAGTGTCTGCCAATACTATGGGGTTTGAATTTAGCTCCTTCCAGGCAGCAGTAATGGAATCAATTGTTTTTGGGCTAGGCTGTTGATCGGAGAGAGAGGAAATAGCATGCTGATATTTTTCAATTTCGTTTCTTTTACCCGTCTCATTTTGCCTGCAGGAGAAAAGAAAAAGTAAAAGAATGAGGATATAGGGTAATCTTAATTTCATTAAAGCAGTTTTAGGATCTTCAAAACCCATGTTTGACAAGTAAGTTTTACATCCTAATATTACAACTTATTAATGAATGATATGAAGATTTCCATTTGTTAATCCTGAAAAAAAGTAAAGCTTCTGGCCGCCTTGCAGGGGCCAAAAGCCTGATCAGCATTAAATCATTCTGCATTATCTAATAAATGGAACAATGGTATTAAATGGCTTGCTGAAGATACTTCCATACAAAGAGAGTAGAAATAATAAACCGATGATCAATAAAAATAGCGGTTTGTACCTAAATTCTATTCCCTTTTTTACGGTATGCCTGTAGTAAAAATAGGTGCCTGCGAGGTAGATTGTTGTGAAAGCCAACATCATGTAAGTTACTGTCATAGCGATAATTTTATTTTGTATGCATCTTTTAAAAGGACAAATTGTTTATTACTAGCTATATTAGGTAATTTTATTGGTTTATATTTCCTGATTTAATAAGCGTTGGATTTCCCTATAGATGTGTTAAGATTTATTTATTATTCGTTTTACGCCAGGTTTTATTCAGAATAGTGATTGGGCGTATAGGTTACTCTTGCAAAGTTTTTCATTAACATTTCGGATTCAATGACTTTCCCGCCTTCAAATTTTAAAAATTTTTCTCTCCAGATCTCATTTCTACGATAGAACAGTCCATCTATTTTTAAAAACCGATGATCTTTTTCAATAACATGATAAGCGTATTTTAATTCTTCATTTATTCGTAACTCTCCCTCCAAACATTTTTCACTAAACCAAAGGTTAATTTGAAAAGTATGGTTGGTAAGATTGGTAAACTGGTAATCAAGATAATTATAAAAAACTGTGGCGCCACTTCCAAACGGCAGTACTCTACCATCATCGGGGAAGGGATCGAATGAGTGATGATGCCTTTCGGTAACGGTTAAGGGGCTGTGAATAACCAACCAATGTATCAGGTTTGAGATCTGACAAATTCCGCCGCCGACGCCAGCCCTGGCCTCACCAAAAGAAAGCTCCATTCCTTTTAAATATCCTTTGTTTTTGGTGGGTAAGCCTACTAGTTTACAGAATGAAAACGTTTCATGAGGTTTAATTAAAATTCCATTGATCTGTTTTGCCGCAATTTTAAGGTTGGTAATTTTATTGATTTGCAATTCTTCATGATTGCTGCCGAGTTTTTTTAATAATACTGATTGGTGCTTTTTAATTCTGAAAGGTAATTTATCATCGGTTAGCTCTTTTGCGTAGCATTTACTATCATACGCCCATTCCAGCTTTCTTTTCATCCTTCGGGCATTCACAGCCAAATAGTACAAAAAGGGATGATACTGACTGATGGGTTTTCTTTTAGTGGTACTCATACATTTGCGCTGTTGCATATTCTGTTCTGCTTTCGGTGTGTTTTTCATACTCCTGAACCAGAGAAGTTGCATCTTCGATGAAAAGGCATAAGGAAATGAAAGTGAAAATTGTAAGAAGACGTAAGAAACAGCAATTCTGGATAAAACACTGGACTTACGCCTTCTTAATCAAAAGATAAGAGACGTTGTTATACTAAAACTAACAGCTGTTAAGCCCAAACCATTCAACCAGATTGACGTTTTTAAAACATCGCACCCGGTTTGATTTTACTTAACGATATAAATTTATACAAATAGTTATCAGCATTTAGCGTCATTTATTATTCGTTTGGCCTGGCTGATTATTTGTTGATAATCACCTATTATTTGAATAGCTAGTAATAGAAAAAAAACTTATCATTAGGGATTTTTATCTCGATTTTTCCTGGGATGAAGCCATCCATTTTAGGTATCGACTTAAAAGGATATTTGAATTTTTTTTGTGATGGTTTTGATTGTGGCGTATCATCATCACAATCTTCGCTGTCGTAATTTATTTGAACCTGCTTAGTAGAAAAGTTAATGTCATAAGTATGATCGTAACCACAATTATAGCGATCGTTATAGGTTGATCCAATCAGGAACCAATCGGCATTTTGATAACGAAAAACGTTTTTGAATATGCTGGTGTGTCTTGTATTATGCCAAAAGGTTTGTTTTACAATAAAAGTGTTGTTCTTTATTTCAATGGAAAGATCAATGCCATTATCAATACAAAAACCACAATCTTTACTATTCCATAAAATGGATTTGTTTTCTTTCCATAGCTTAAGCTTGCCATTCACCAGCTTGCAGATGTAAAGTACTCTTTTGAAGCCAGTTTGATCTGTAGATTGATTGGCGTCATAAGCTAAAATAGTTTCTGCTATGCCATCTTTATCCAAATCTCCTTTTACCTCTAAAATCTTTTTGTAAGTTTTTGGAGCGGTAAAATCGGGCAATGTTTGGGCAGTTGCCTGAAAAGTGATTAACGCAATAAGTAGGAGTATTAATTTCATTTTTTAATCTGCTTATATTCGTTGTGATCTGTTTGATTATTACTTGCCAGGAATAAGAACACCCAGCCCCATTGGTTATTTAAACGGTCAACCGAGAGCTTATGATCATCCTTTATGGCCAATTGAAACTGTTGATTTTTGAATTTACCATATAAAAGCGGAATGGGAATCATCGTTCGCTGATGTTTGGATACAAAATAATGATTTTTCAGTTTGCCTTTCAAAATAATTGAAGCCTGTTCTACATCGTTTAGAACAAGTGTTGCTTTTATGCTCCTGTCAGTAATACCCTTTAACATAACTACACTGCCCGTTTTAGTCAAAGTATTGTTGTTGCTTAGATTGAGTTGGTTCCAAAGGGAGGTGTAAACATGTTGTGTATCTGTGCTGTTTTTAAAGATTCCATCAAACGATTTTATATCCGTAACAGGCAAAACCCCTGTTTGGCTGTTCTGGTTTAGCGCAGTACATGCACTAAGCAAGAAAATTAAAATTATAAGATAGAACCATTTCATCGCCAGGCATTTTATTTATTAAAATACCTAATGCGGATTAAATGGTTTCCCTGTATTATTATTCGCTGGTGCAAACCCTGAATAATTGCTGATACAGTTATTATTCGCTTAAAATGAATTTACGCCCTTCCACCAAGGTTTAAATACCTGAATGAGATTTTTTTATTAAAGATTCACACCGTAAATTTTCTTAAACAAATTGAATGCTTGTAACGCGAATCATTAGTAAATGTTTGCCGGATTGTTATGCTAAAAACCAGATGTTGCGTTGTTTTCAATATTATTTTCAAGAAAACCAGTGTCGTTATTGAGGAAGGCTTTCAAACACGCTAAAACTAAATTTATACTACAATCCTCCATTTCCAGTGCTGCAGATACCATTTTGGTTTTCATTTTACCCAATCCTAAAAAGCCTCTGCTTGTTTTTTCTACAGGCCTCACATATGTAATGTAAAATTGCGGACCGTTTAGCATTAGTTTTTCGCCATGCGTATATAAGCCACTTAAATTTAGGCTATGTTCTAAAGTTGAATGATCCACATAACTGATCTCAAAAAAGTAGTAATCATGAATTACATCGTCATGCTTTTCGTAAATGTCAGTATTCAACTGCTCCCAGTTAATGGCAAGAAAAGTTTTAATAGTTTGTTCACTATTAATGTAGCTGATTTCCTCTGTTTCCGTTTTAAAAGGATGTTGAAATCTTATCCTTACATTGTTCATATTGGTTTGCAAATCTGGTAGGTTTATTCGATATGATTAATGTGTTGTAATATGTAATCTTTTCTTCGTCCTGAAACCGGGATTTCAGTTTTATCCTTTAGCACAATAGTGCCGGATTTTAAAAACTTATCTACATATAAAACATTAACCAGGTAAGATTGATGAGGACGTAAAAACCAGGTTTCTGGCAATAAATCATCGTAAAATTTAAGCGGTTTGGATATCATAATTCTACGACCTTCTGTTAAGAAAAAATTGGTGTAACCACCTTCGCTTTGACAATAAATTATTTCTCTCAGCTGTAATACCTGCAAAAATTCCAGGGTGTGAAGCACAATTCGGCTATCTAAATTACTTTCGCTGTGGTTAGACTGCGATTTTAAAACAGAGATTTGCTGTTGTTGCTGCAGGATATTCGTTTCACTGCTAATGGCTATTTTAGCCAATGCAGCCTTAAATTCATTATCATCTAATGGTTTTAACAAATAATCCATGGCGCCAAATTTAATGGCTTTAACCGCAAAGTGATTGTAGGCGGTAATGAAGATAATCCGGAATGGAATTTCCTCCAGCTGATCTAAAATATCAAAGGCAGTACCATCAGTAAGCTGTATGTCCATTAAAATCAGTTCGGGTTTGGTGGCTTTGATCAGCACCATGCTTTCTGCAACACTGGTTGCGAAACCAATCAAATTGAACTGGTTTTCTTTTTGCAAAAGCCATTCAATTTCCTTACGGATTGCCGGCTCATCTTCAATAATTAATGTTCTGATCATTAGGAAGCGTTTAATCTTCTAAAACTCGGTAAAAATCATTAATAAATGTCTTTTGTTCTTCATTAAAATATTTACACAATTGAAATTAATAATCGGGCTTTGTGGTCCTTCTAACAATTTTATGTACGTTAATAACTGTGCTTCAAAAATAGGCTCAATTATTTTTGAGGCTTTAATTTCTACAGCTAAGCAATTTTCGACAAATAAATTGAACCGCTATTTGTATCCCTGTGTAAGATATAGCATTGCAATCTGCGACAGTAAATTTATATTTTGAAGTGTAAGCTCATGGTACATGCTTTCAATCAAGCAAGGGCCAATCTACTTATGAATGTCTATAGAATCGCAGATAATGCTATAGGTGATTTCCCGAAGATGTTGTTTCTTCATCAATTATTTTTAATTATAATAGGTTGTTTGTGTGTGTTCTTTTTTCTCTATGTCATCTATACCTACATCGAAACGGTTTGAATTTGGGTTAAACCATATAGGCACATAGATCCTATAGATTGTTCTGTATATTTCTTTTCTTCTATACTAACACGTTTTGAATGATGAAGCTTTTTCCAGCATATAATTTCTCTTCCCAACCTATATCTACTCAACAACAAAAGCATTATCCTGCCCAACCATCTCTATCCAGGCTCCTGTAATTAATTGATTCAGCCAAATGTTCCAGTTCAACATTCTCGCTTCCATCTAAGTCGGCTATCGTTCTGGCCACTTTTAAAATTCTATCATAGGCACGAGCCGATAAACCTAAACGCTCCATCGCTGTTTTGAGTAGCGCCATTCCCTCGTCACTAATTCGGCAAACCTTGCGTACCATTTTCGGACTCATTTGTGCGTTGTAATGCAAATCTTCTTTATCCGCAAAGCGATGATCCTGAATTTCCCTTGCCTTAATCACCCTTGCCCTAATGCTTTCACTTTTTTCCGCTTCGCGGGATGAAGCCAGTTCGGTGAAATTTACCGGCGTAACTTCAACATGTAAATCGATCCGGTCTAACAATGGCCCCGAAATTTTGCTGAGATATTTTTGTACCACACCAGGCGCACAAACGCACTCTTTTTCCGGGTGATTGTAAAACCCACAAGGGCACGGGTTCATTGATGCTACCAACATAAAACTTGCAGGGTATTCAACTGAAAATCGTGCCCTCGAAATCGCCACTTTCCTGTCTTCAAGCGGCTGACGCATCACTTCTAAAACGGTTCTTTTAAACTCCGGAAGTTCATCTAAAAACAAAACGCCATTGTGTGCCAGTGATATTTCTCCCGGAGCAGGATTCATCCCGCCACCTACTAAAGCCACATCCGAAATGGTGTGATGTGGCGAACGATATGGTCGAACGGTCATCAATGCATCACTAGCAGAAAGTTTCCCGGCTACAGAATGGATCTTGGTCGTTTCCAAAGCTTCATATAAATTTAAAGGAGGTAAAATGGTAGGTAAACGTTTGGCCAGCATCGTTTTGCCAGCACCCGGCGGACCAATTAAGATCACATTGTGTCCACCTGCCGCCGCAATTTCTAAAGCACGTTTAATATTTTCCTGCCCTTTAACATCTGCAAAATCATGTTCATAATTGCCTATGTTTTTCATGAATTCTGCTCTGGTATTAATTTTAACCTGTTCCAGCGTTTCGCTCTTGTTAAAAAATCGAATCACCTGACCTAGGTTTTCTACACCGTATGCTATTAATCCATCAACAATCGCAGCTTCACGAACATTTTGTTGGGGTAAAATAAAACCTTTAAAGCCTTCCTGTTGCGCCTGGATAGCAATCGGTAAAGCGCCTTTGATAGGTTGAATATTTCCGTCTAAAGACAGTTCGCCCATAATGAAATAGCTTCCCAGTTCATCTGAAGGGATTTGACCGGAGGCGGCTAAAATCCCAATGGCAATGGGTAAGTCATAAGCCGAGCCTTCTTTTCTGATATCGGCAGGCGCCAGATTAACCACAATTTTTTGACGTGGCATTCTGAAACCAGCTACATGGATAGCACTTTCCACCCGTTGCAAACTTTCTTTTACTGCATTATCTGGCAGGCCCACCATGAAATATTTATTGCCTGCGCTGATGCTCACCTCAATGGTGATGGTTAGTGCATTTACACCAAACACAGCACTCCCGTATGTTTTTACAAGCATTAATTCTTCAGTAAATTTTACGGGATGTTTGGTTATTCGGGGATGAATATGTTGTTCTAAGATAAAAAAAATATCCAATTACTGTAGATGGAACCCAGCAGTATAAATAACTAAACAAAAAAGTCCCAATCATTTTCTGATTGAGACTTTAAAATATTTGCAGTGCGCTATTTTCGCTTTAAATTTTAGCCGTTCCGCTTTTAGCCCAGAACCTACCGCTTTCCAAAAGGCATTTTCGGCATACCTTTCATCATGGCTGCTGCGGCTGCAGGGTTCGAGAATTGCTTCATCATTTTACGCATATCTTCAAATTGCTTAATCAGCTTGGTCACTTCTTCAACCTTGCTGCCTGAACCTTTTGCAATACGTAGACGGCGACTTTGCTGAATCGCATCAGGGTTTTCTTTTTCAAAAGGGGTCATCGAATTAATAATCGCTTCGATTGATTTGAAAGCATCATCCTGAATATCTACATTCTTCATCATCTTACCCACACCCGGAATCATACCCATCAAATCTTTCATGTTACCCATCTTCTTAATTTGTTGAATCTGGTTATAGAAATCGTTGAAATCGAACTTATTCTTGCGGATTTTCTTTTGTAGTTCTGCAGCTTCTTTTTCATCAAACTGCATCTGGGCACGTTCAACAAGGGAAACCACATCACCCATGCCCAAAATACGCGATGCCATACGATCTGGATAGAAAACATCCAATGCTTCCATCTTCTCGCCCGTACCAATAAATTTGATTGGCTTGTTTACAACCGATTTTATAGAAAGTGCAGCACCACCACGGGTATCACCATCCAACTTGGTTAAAACAACACCAGTAAAATCCAGGCGATCGTTAAATACCTTTGCGGTGTTTACGGCATCCTGCCCGGTCATTGAATCTACTACGAATAAAATTTCATGCGGTTGTGTTTTGGCTTTCACTTCCGAAATTTCATTCATTAACGATTCATCAATCGCTAAACGACCGGCAGTATCAATAATAATTACGTTATTTCCGTTCTGTTTACCATGCTCAATACCTTCAAGCGCAATGCCAACCGGATCTTTAGAATCACGGTTTGCATAAACTGAAACGCCAACCGAAGTACCTAAAACCTCTAACTGATCTACCGCTGCAGGACGATACATATCACCAGCCACCAGTAAAGGTTTTTTACCCTTGCCTTTTAGGTGCAACGCCAGTTTACCAGCAAAAGTAGTTTTACCCGCACCGTTTAAACCTGCAATTAATATAATGGTAGGATTAGCTTTAGTTTCCAGTTCGGTAACCTCACCGCCCATTAAGGCAGCAAGCTCATCGTTCATAATTTTGGTAAGCAACTGCCCTGGCGAAACCGAAGTTAACACATTCTGGCCCAATGCTTTTTGCCTCACATCATCCGTAAATGTTTTGGCCGTTTTATAGTTAACATCGGCATCTAATAGTGCCTTACGAATCTCTTTCATGGTTTCTGCCACGTTAATTTCCGTAATGCTGCCCTGTCCTTTTAATACTTTAAATGCTCTGTCTAGCTTGTCCTGTAAATTATCAAACATCTTTTTATAAGCTAAAAGCTAATTGCCCTGAAGCAAAAGCCACTTGTTTTTAATAAAAGGCAAATGTATCAAATTTTGATTGTAAATCGCTGCAACTCAAAGTCAAAAATCTTTTTTTGAAAATGAAGGTTCTTTGCCCGCCGGAGGTTGTAGTCCTGCCATTCGCTTCAATCTTTTTGTTTAAACCTTACAGGTTTTCAAAAAGGATTTCTGCTACTGTCAGGTTTAGGCACAACGGCTTGCTAACCAAACATTAACAGCAGCTACGGACCCAGCCATATAGCCCTGGGTGCAGCGGGGTACCCTGCAGCAAGGAAGCATGACGAAGCGAAGCGTATTAGCGTAACACAGGAATTAATTTGTTTTAGAGCAGCTGCATTGCGCTTCTCATTTTTAATTTTTAAAACATGCAACATTTATGTCAAACGCCAGTCTTATAGCTATTAACTAAACCAAATGAAACGCTGCGCACTTCTCCTGATCACTTTTGTTTCTGCATACTGTTTTGCCCAGGATCCGGCCAAGCAAAAACAGCTCCAGGCGGTTAGAACTAGCCAAACGCCTAAAGTGGATGGCGTACTGGATGATGCTTGCTGGACAGATGTACCCATAGCGACCGGTTTTTTTGAGAATAGACCTGTACCGGGCAGAATTGAAAGACCAGACAGGCGCACAGAAATGAAGGTGCTGTACGATGATGTTGCGATTTACGTATATGCCCGGATGTACGATGATCGGGACAGTGTTTCGCATGAACTGGTTTCGAGAGACAATATTGGAAATGCTGATTTTATTTCCATTATCGTTGATCCGTTTTACGACAAAATGAATGGAAGCGGTTTCTTTGTCACTGCTGCAGGTGTACAATTTGATGCTAAATATTCGCAGGTTGGCGATGAAGACCCGAACTGGAATGCGGTTTGGGAAAGTGCGGTAAAAATTGATGATAAAGGCTGGACTTGCGAAATGAAAATACCTTATTCCGCTTTACGTTTCTCAGGCAAAGATGTTCAAAACTGGGGCTTAAATTTTAGCCGCAGAATTCAGCGCACCAACACCCAAACATTCTGGAATTTTGTCGATCCAACTGTCAATGGTTTTATTAACCAGGAGGGGCTTTGGACTGGTATAAAGGATATCAAACCACCGCTTCGCCTGTCTCTTTCGCCCTACGTCTCAGCTTATGTAAATCATTATCCGGTAAACCTGCCCGGCATAAAAAATACTACATCTCGTTTTAATGGTGGTATGGATGTGAAATACGGCATCAATAATAGCTTTACTTTAGATATGACTTTAGTGCCCGATTTTGGTCAGGTACAGTCTGACAACCGGATTTTAAATCTTACACCATTTGAGGTAAAGTTCAACGAAAACCGGCAATTCTTTACCGAAGGAACTGAGCTTTTTAATAAGGGAGACCTGTTTTATTCTAAACGTATTGGTTCTATTCCATCATATTATAATTATGCTGAAGTGGGTAGCGGAGACAAGATTATAAAAGACCAAAGGGAAGCAAAGGTTCTCAATGCAACCAAAATTTCCGGGCGTACGGCAAAAGGTTTAGGCATTGGTATTTTTAATGCGGTTACCAACAACATGCAAACCGAAGTAGAAGATGCAAATGGAAATGTAAGATCGGTTGAAACGCAGCCATTAACCAATTATAATATTCTTGTTTTTGATCAATCATTAAAAAACAACAGCTCGGCCACTTTTATTAATACAAATGTTTTACGCCAGGGTAGTGCTTACGATGCCAATGTGAGTGCTTTACTTTTTAACTTAAACAACAAGGGCAATAAATATTTTGTTAACGGTGGTGCCAAAATAAGTTATTTGAAAGGTGAAGAAAGTAATACAGGCTATAGTTATACTTTACGTTTTGGTAAGCAGAGCGGAAATTTTACCTGGAACTACAACCAGGTATATGCCGATGATAAATTTGATCCTTCGGATATGGGGTTTTTTACCAATAATAATTTTTTATCGCAGCGAATTGGTTTAGGATACAATATTTTTAAACCCGGTAAATGGTATAACGAATGGCAAAACTGGTTTAACCTCACTTACTCCCGCCGGGTTAACCCCGGAGACTATCAAGATGCAGGAGTAAACGGAGGCTCCTACATACGGTTTAAAAATTTATGGTCGGCCGAGATAAATTTAAGTTATGAAGGAAGGGCAAATGATTTTTACGAAGCTCGGAATGGCCTGGTTTATAAAAAACCAGGTAATTTCGGTATTGGTTTATACATCAATCCAAACCGGGCAAAGGCTTATAACTTCGGAGGAAATATTCGCTATTTTAAGCAAAACCTTTTTAGTGGCGAGGAATATAACTACTACTTGTTTCAGAACTTCAGGTTAAACGACAAAATCGCTTTTGGATTAGATTTGAGCTTTAATCCTAACTACAACTATGTAAACTGGGTAACTACTCAAGCCGGACAAGCTATTTTTTCTAAATACGACCGCCGTACTGTCGAAAACTCATTTGATGCGAAATATACCTTTACCAATTTAATGGGCATTACTGTGGTATTAAGACATTATTGGAGCGATAGAAGAAATAAGGAGTTTTACCTGCTAAAACCTGATGGCAATTTGACCGACTATCGGGGGCCGGCACTTACCGGAACCGATCGTAATTATAACGTGTTCAATATAGATTTTATTTATACCTGGCAATTTGCTCCGGGAAGTACTTTATCCGTGTCTTATAAAGATGCTGCTGAAACTTACGATACCTTTTATACCCAGCGTTATAACAGAAATTTAAATGGTATTTTATCGGCCCCGCAAAACAATAGCTTATCAGTTAAGGTACTGTATTTCATAGATTATCTGGATTTAAAAAAGAAACGCCATAAATTATAATCAGTGATCACCGGGATTTGCCCGGACTAACGCCGAACTTTTTAGCGAAAGCTGTGCTAAAGTGTTGAACAGAAGAGTAGCCTAATTCATGCGCAATATGCTTAATGTCTTTTGTTTTATCTGATAATAAATCTTTTGCAAGCATCAATTTGTAATCGCTTAAATAGCCAAAAACGGTGTGTTTAAACGTTTCTTTAAATCCCTGTTTCAACTTAAATTCATTTATGCCCGCCGCCTGGGCAAGTTGGGTTAAGGAAGGTGGATTGGTCATGTTTTTGATTAGATATTCTCTGGCAAAATAAATTCTTTCCCTGTCATAGTCTGATTTTATTGCAGCTTTGCCCGTATCGCCTGCGGCAGTAATAAAAGCTTTAGCCTGTAAAGCTAAAAGTTCAATACATTTCGATTGAAGAAAAAGCAATTTTAAACCTCCCGTAAAATCGCAATGCATAATATCATTGATGCAGGAATGCATTGCCAGGCTAATGGATAAGTTTTGTGGTGCCAGTTCTACGGGCCTGCCATTCATTACATTATCACCAAATCTTTTTAGGAGCGTGCTGGTATCACTGGTAAGATCTACAAATTTCTCGCGGTTAAAATGTATTTCAAAAAATTTATTTTGGGTGTAGGTTGCCAGTTCTGCAATGCCGTCAAAGTTTGGAGAATAAAAAATTTTATGCTGATTTGATTTTATAAAATGCTTTTTTCTAGTGATAAAATTTTCAATCTTTCCATCTCCCCGTAAAGAGAAATGAAGCTCAACCTGATCATGCTCATCAAATGACCTGATTCGAAGGCGGTTCTCTTTCACTAAAACATCGCCATATACAATGCAAATACCAGAAAAGGCAATTTGAACTAACTCAGCGTCGCCAAACGGGAAGCTGAACTTTTCGCGGCGCTCGGTAACCAGTGGCTGATTAATGAACGCATGATCAATCATGTCGCCGACAACATAATGCTGTTCATTTTTATCGTAAATGTTTATGGCCACAAAATCCCTTTCATATAAAATTTTATCCTTTTGATGTAAAACATAACATTAACGTCGCAACTACATTTGCTCAAAGTTACTAAACAATTCAAAATAATGCCGAAACTACCATCATGGCTGGCTAATACCGTAGAGAAATTAATCAGCAATAAAATATATGAAGTATCGGTTGCTGAAACCAAAATGTTAAGCAACGATATTAAACTGGTTGCCTTTAAAGGTGATTTTTTCGATGTTTCGTTTACACCTGGTCTGGAAATTTTATTCCGTGTAAATGCAAATGAGTATCGGCACTATACGGTTTCAAGGTTTAATCGGGAAGCACAAACCTTTGAAGTTATTTTTTATTTGAACAGGCAGGGACCAGGAAATGTGTTTGCAACACAGATTCGCACCGGGGATCAGCTTCGTTTGATTGTTGATCAAGCACATGTAGGTTATAAGGATGGTTGTAATCAGCATTTTTTCTTTGGTGATGAAACCAGCATCGGCTTGTATGAATCTTTCGCAGAAAGGGCCGTAGATAGAGATGAAGAATATTTCGGAATACTGGAGCTGGATGAGCATAACTTCGAAGCACTTGATCGCCTTAAATTATTAATTGATGCCGTTGAAGTGAATAAAAGTTTTCCGGCAGAAAAAGCGATTCATTGGATGGAAAATATGCACCCAAAATGCTGGGAAATGTGGAAATATGCTACTTTTTACTTAACGGGTAGGGCAAAATCTGTCAAGCAATTTAAAAAATACCTTAAACAACGGGGTGTAAGTTTTAAACAGATTATTACCATGCCTTATTGGGAAGTTGGTAAAGTTGGAGGGGCTTAGGCTGAATTAAAATATCTGGCTACAATTAAACCTCGCAGGTTTCAAAAACCTGCGAGGTTTGAAAGTAAGGTGCTCAAATTTTAATTATTTTCTCTTCCGTAAAGATCCCCCCGCATACGCGGGGATGACGGCAAGCAGAAACCACACAGGTTTTTAAATTACCTTGGGAATACAAATGCAAAACCCAATGCCAGGGTTTGACTGGCCTGAATCTTGTTTGTACCGGTATCTTCATCAAATAAAGCTATCCCTGTTAAGCTGGTATTCATAAAGCGGTTAATTTTTGCCGTTAAGGCAATATCAAGGCGGTGGTCAATTCTGCCCCAGCTAAAATTCTCGTAAGGAATAAGCATGGCATACCTTGCCTTTAAATTGGTATTGGTGAATATATCCTTATCAAACGCAGAAACAATTTGAAATGCGAGATCATTTCTAAAAGTTTTACCATACTCCACCCCATAAACTGAGGCTTTTGGTGGTTTCGTTGGATCTGTATTGTTGAATAAGGTTTCATCTAAAACAAAAGTTTGGCGAGCCGTACCGGTACCAAAACGTGTTGAAAAGTATTTGGTTGGTTTGTACTCAAAACCTATTGACTCCGTTAAATAACCCGGACCCATAAATTTTGAAATCAGCGTAGCTGTTTCTGTACCATTTACCATGGCGTAAGAAAATCCCTTATCAAATTGTGATTCGAAGTTAATAGATCCGAAGAAGAACCAGTTTTTAGAAAGCTGAAATGAAGCCTTATTATCCCAGAAGATACGGTCGTTGGTTTTCTTTTGCAGCTGATCTTTATTTTTAATCTTTCCGTATTGCAAAATCACTTCGCTTACATAGCTGTAGCTGTTTTTATTATATTCTGCTTTCCAGTTAATTAAACCACCTACGGCAACCGAGTTTACCCCCCCACCTTTCCAGTTATTACTGAACTGTGCCTGATTTACATTGATGCCGATTGCAGTTTTGGTTTTCCAATAGTTAACTTTTGCATTAACAATATACGGCGGTATTTTTACCGGTTCGAAATTTAGCGGCCCTTGCCTGCTAGGTAGCGGACTACGTTTAAGCTTAATGTTCAGGTCTTTTGTATTGATCGGGATGGTATCAATTACCTGTGCATATAATTTTGTGGAGCAGATACTTAGAATAAGGATTAAGGCGGCTAAACAATTCTTCATTGATACAAAGAAAAAGAAAATTATGCTAGATAAAAAGGTTTTAGCAAAATGAATCACGATAAATAACTGCTGATTTGCCTATTTTAATAATTTAATCCAACCATACCAGCTATTATTTTTAAGGTAATTATAGTTATCGTCATGCTGGTAGGCCTCCTTCTCGAAAATTATATTAAGGTAGGCCAGATTATGATTTTTGTATCTGATAAGATTAAATAAATAGTGGAAGAGATACAGAATATAAAAAGGAATAATGAGTAACTCAAGCTGCTGCCTGAGGTGAATTTTCTCATGATTAATGATTTGCTGATCAGCTTTATACTTTTTATCCTTCACTAAAATGAAAGGAAAAATAGCCATTCCTGCCGCCGGTAATTTTTTTACAATCAGGATTGGTATTTTCACAATTTTTCGATAGTAAGCTTTGGTAAAGCAGGAAGTTGCAAAGCACTCGGGTTTAACCGGTAACTTTTGTACGCATTTCTAATAAATAAATTGAAAGCATAATCATCAGCATCCAGCACAAACTGATAAGTTGGGCGATATTGCTGCATAAAATCTGTTAGCTCCGTATCTTTTATGCCCAAAACCTGATGTACTAATGAGGCATTGAAACGATAATCAATTAAATCTTCACGATAATCCTTTTCTAAAATCTTTTGTAAATGACGGGCATTTCTACCTTGCCGGCTTAATAAATTATAAATGGCATCTATCCCTAAACCAACGCCACCATTCCCTAAATTTAATAAGTCCTTGCTGCTCCCCTTCATGGTTTGGTAGCGGTATTCCTGAACCGATTTCTCGTATTGCTCTTGTGGGGTCAATCGCTTTTTCTGAATAACTACGTCTCTTAACCTGATCCCTAAAGATTTTAATTGAAAATAGGCCGCGGTTTGTCCTTTAAAGACAATTGTATCTACCCCATAACCACTTAAGGCTGCAACTAAGGTATCACCAGCATTGGCATAAGTGCTAAACTCGCCTTTTGTATTGTTGTAAAGCCCGTCTCTGGTACGAACATTATAAATATACACTTTTGCTAACCGTTGTTTGGTTTCCTTATCTATAACAATTCCCTGCACAGGTTTAGTTTGGGCAGATAGCAGATTGATAAAGACAAAGAAAAAAAATAAGGTTGCAAAAAGTTTCATGTGTTTACAAAAATACAAATATCTGATGCTTAATGTTTAGGCTTAACATTATTTAACCTTAAGCACCTGTCCGAGTTTAATTCCGTCTGTTGTCATTTCATTGAGCATTTTTAACTCATCAACAGATAAATTGAAGCGTTTAGCAATATTATACAGTGTATCACCTTTCACAACGGTGTAGGTTCCATCAGGCAAAATAGGCTTTGCTCCGGCTGGCGGGGTGTCTACAGGAGTAAATTTCTTTTTCTCTAAAGGGATATTCTGGTTAATTTCACTAAATACGCGGTCTTCACGGGCAATTTTTTGTTTCTCACTTTCCGATTGATCGTATTGATAAAGCTGATACTTTTCAATCATGTTGATCAGCAAATCAGGATATTTTGGGTTAGTAGCATAACCAGCTGTTTTTAAGCCTTGCGCCCAGCTTTTATAATCATTTTTATCTAACTGAAATAAAAAACTATAACGCTTCCGTTTCAAAAATTCCGAGTGATCTTTAAACGATTCACGGGCATCTTTATAAACCCTGAAACAGTCATTTTTAGCATCGTCATCTCTAAAATAGTTCTTTCCTTTCCAGTCTGAGGTACATTTAATGCCGAAGTGATTGTTTGCATATTTGGCTAAATCACTGTTTCCGCTTCCCGACTCTAAAATCCCCTGAGCCAAAGTAATACTGGCCGGAATCCCGAATGCGTTCATTTCTTCGATAGCCACGCCCTTAAATTCATCAATATAACTCAATGTATTGTAGCTTTTATAACTGTTGTTATTGGCTTTGTTAGCCGCTTTTTCAATTTGCTTGTTGTTTTTCGAAAACTTCCGCGAACTGCAAGAACTGGCCAAAACGATGAGGAGGAATAGAAAAGATAAGCGATAGGATGAATGCATTATATAGTTATTGTTGATAATTGTTTAATTAAAATGATGTTTAAGAGATGGCTTTTGAAATAGAAATTTAAAACTTAATTCGTTGTCCCGGTTTTAGTCTTGCCGTTTTAAGCCCATTCTTTTTCATCAGTATTTTAACTGTTGTACCTTTCTTTTTTGCAATAGCACCCAGGTTGTCGCCAGTTTTTACAGTATAAATTCTCGATGTAATTCTTTTTTTGCGGTGGTAAACAGGTGCTTTATAAATTGGCTCTGCGTAATCTTCTGGGCGTTCATCATATTGATAAAGATCGTATTTATCTACCATGGCAATAACCTGGCTTGCCCAGGTTCGGCTTCGGGCATAGCCAGATTTCTGAATTCCCCTGGCCCATCCTTTATAATCATACTGATCGTATTTGCCAAATAAACCGTTAAAAGGTGCACGGGTTTCCATTAATTCCACAAAGTGATTATAAGATTCTTCGTCGCTTTCATAATCGCGGTAAGCAGAACGAATTTCTACATTATTATTTGGTCCTTTAACGCCAAAGTGATTGTTTAAATGTTGCGCAATTCTACTGTTTCCTGCTGCCGACTCATGTATTGCAACCGCTAAAATGATGCTCGCCGGAATTTTATGGTCACGCATTAACTCTTGCGCAACGTCTACATGTTCGGCAATATACTCTTCCGTATCTTGTGCTTTGGCAGTAATTACACTCAAAAGTAATAGGCAAATGGCTAATATTTTTTTCATTTTTGTATCCCTTGCCGTCATTGCGAGGTACGAAGCAATGACGAATTTTTATTTTTTTCTGATGACAAACAATCCATCTCTAACGGGTAGTATTAATTTCTCAACCCGTTCATCTACAGCTATTTTATCGTTAAAACTAATAATATTTTTGGTGTCTTTATCTTGTTTCTCCTGAAGTACTTTTCCACTCCATAGCACGTTATCAACAATAATAATTCCACCGGGGCGAACGCGGTCGAAAACCAAATCATAGTAGGTACCGTTGTTTTTCTTATCCGCATCAATAAAAACGATATCAAAAACTTCATCCAGTTGGTTTACTGTTTCAGATGCATCGCCTAAAATATATTTTATCTTCTCCTTTAGCGGCGACCTGGCAAAATTGTTTCTGACCATATCTTCCAGTTCAGCGTTAATATCAAGGGTGTAAATCAGCCCATCGGGCATTAATCCTTCTGCTAAACAAAGTGTAGCATAACCCGTAAAAGTTCCTATTTCTAAAATCCTTTTTGGAGATACCATTTTACTCAACATACTCAAAACCCTGCCTTGGTAGTGGCCAGAAAGCATTCTTGGCATTAAAACTTTAAGGTTGGTTTCGCGATCGATGTGTTGAAGCAACTCACTTTCGGGTTCGCAATAATTAAGAAGAAGTTGTTGTAAATCGTCGTTTATTAAGCTCATGTATTCGGTTATAAACGGTTTGTTTCCATAAAATATTGTAAAATTAGGGTTGCGGCGATGGTGTCAACCCGATCCTTATCTCTCCGGTCCATCTTTTTTAAGCCGCTTTGCATAATGGCTTGTTGTGCCATTTTGGAGGTAAAACGCTCATCAACCCAATGCTGTGGTATTGTTGGAAATGATTTTTTAAGTAAGGTAGAAAAACCTTTAACATGCTGTTTTGATTCAGAATCTGATCCATCCATTTGTTTAGGATCGCCTAAAACAAAAGCCTCCACCTGCTCCGTTAACATATACTTTTTGATATAATCGATAATATCTTTTGGATGAACAGTATCCAAACCTGTAGCAATAATCTGCAAAGGATCGGTTACGGCAATGCCGATACGTTTGGTTCCATAATCAAAAGCGAGAATTCTTGCCATATTTGTTTTACGTGTTGCGCAATGACCTGACCATCGCGAAAATCAAAAGCCCCAAAGGTAAGGTTTTTTGGTAAATGGGTTTTTGGCACAAAAAAGCTACTTCAATTGCAATTTAAACCCTATTGCAGCGGCATCCCCAAATTGGTACAATTTGGTAGATAGTGGAAAGAGGGACCAAACGGAACAAAAGCATTACCAGCGCTTGCTTTTCTAATGATTAAATGTCGTTTTAATTTAAAAAATGCAGTTCCTGAACGAAGATCGGAATCACAAAGCTTCAATTCTCATATCTATTTCTTATTTTGCACCAAATGCAGTTTAAAGAAATCATCGGACAAGGCAAAATTAAGCAACAATTGGTGCAAACGGTTAAGGAAAACCGGGTGAGCCATGCGCAGCTTTTTTTATCGCCGGCTGGTTCTGGTGCTGTGCCATTGGCTATCGCTTATGCACAGTATATAAACTGTTTAGCTAAGCAGGAAGCAGATAGCTGCGGAGAATGCTCAAGTTGCAGAAAGTACGAACGACTGATTCATCCTGATTTACACTTTTCTTATCCGTTTTTTGCTTCAGCGAGCACCAAAGTGGCCGTTGATGTGTTAGAAGAGTGGCGCAATATGCTTCTGCAGGATGCTTATTTCGACATGGATATCTGGCGATCGAAACTGGATGCGGCGAATAAACAAGCGAATATTCCAATAGCCGAATGCCACGACATTATTAAAAAGCTTAGTTATAAAGCCTTTGAAGCGGAAACCAAAGTGCTAATCATGTGGCTGCCTGAATACCTGGACAAATCTGGGAATGCACTGTTGAAATTAATCGAAGAACCACCTGCCAACACTTTATTTATTTTAATTGCGCAAAGTCAGGACCAGATTTTAACGACCATTCTATCGCGAACACAAATTGTTAAAATTCCAAAATTAAGCAGCGGTGAAGTTTCAGGCTACCTGTTAAATTCCAGTGGTTTAACCGAACATCAGGCTATTGATTATGCTTTTTTAGCTGATGGAAATTTAATTGAGGCCAAAGCACTTGCCGCCGATACCCAAAATGATAGTTCAGGCACGTTTACGGCCTGGCTGAGGATGGGTTTTGGAAATAAAGTACCTGATTTAATCGATTTTACAGATGAAGCCGCAAAGTGGGGAAGAGAAAATCAAAAGAATTTTTTAAAATACGGTGTAAATTATTTACGTGAATGTTGCCTGATTTTAAGCGGGGCTGAAGAATTGGTAAAACTGCCTCCGTTAACGCTTGATACCGCTAAAAAGCTTAGTACGCATGTGCTCACTTTACCTATGGCCGAAGCCATTATTGCGGAATTAGAGAAAGCACATTACCATATCGAAAGGAATGCAAATCCAAAAATTCTGTTTTTAGATGTATCTTTACAGTTGGTAAAAATTATAAAGTTTAAAACGCTCCCTGCGGGGACTCAATATATATACAATTAATATGGGATGTGGAAGTTGTTCAACAGGTGGTGGTTGCACCCCTAATGGATGCAAAAGTAATGGCTCATGCGGTACCGGTGGGTGCCAAACAATGGAAGTTCACGATTGGCTATCCAACCTGGATATGCCTTCAAATTATAAACCTTTTCAGGTTACAGAAATAAAATTTAAAGGTTCCCGTAAAGAATTCTTTCTTAACAGTGATAACATTTATCTGGAAATAGGTGAACTGGTTGCTGTCGAAGGACCAACGGGTGGTTTTGATGTCGGCCATGTTTCCCTTACGGGCGAATTGGTACGAATTCAAATGAAGCGCCGGAAAACTTCTTTAGATCAGGTAGTGAAAAAAATATACCGCAAGGCTACAGAAGCTGACGTAGAAAAATGGAACGCAGCGAAGGAAATGGAATGGGAAACCATGCACAAAGCCCGCAAACTGGCGTTGGATCTTCGTTTGTCGATGAAAATTAGCGATGTGGATTATCAGGCAGATAAAACTAAAGCTACCTTTTTTTATACCGCTGATGGACGTGTGGATTTTCGTGAATTAATCAAAAAGATGGCGGAGAGTTTCCGGATCAGGATTGAAATGCGCCAGATTGGTATGCGCCAGGAAGCAGGAAGACTAGGTGGAATTGGCTCTTGCGGACGTGAGTTATGTTGCTCTACCTGGTTAACCAATTTTAAAACGGTTTCTACAGCAGCGGCTCGTTACCAAAACCTTTCTTTAAATACGTTGAAACTTGCCGGACAATGCGGTAAATTGAAATGTTGTTTAAATTATGAGTTAGATACTTATTTAGATGCGCTGAAAGATATTCCTGATCGCATTGAAAATTTAGATACAGAGGCAGGCTATGCCCGTCACCAGAAAACAGATATTTTCAAGAAAATCATGTGGTTTAGTTATCAGGGTGATGAAAACTGGATTCCTGTTAAGGCAACCCGTGTAAAAGAGATTATGGCCATGAACAAGGCTGGCAAAAAAGCACCGAACCTGAAAGAGGAAGCGGTTCAAATTGCTGCGCCGGTAATAGTTGAAAAGTCATTTGATTATGAAAACGTGGTGGGCCAGGATAGTTTAACCCGTTTGGATGAGCGTTCGAGAGGGAAAAACAACCAAAACCGTAATCAGAAAAACCGTAACCAGAAAAACGACAACAAAAGAGAGCATGTTCCTGCGGGAGAGAAAAGTACTTCTCCAAACCAAAACAGACCCCAGGGCGGACAGAAACAACAGCAAGGTACTAAGCCCCAGCAAAACGGACCGAAGCCTCAAAATGCTAATGCTAAACCGCAACAGGGAGTGCCTAAACCGCAACATGTTAATGGTCCGAAGCCTCAGGCTAATCAGCCAAAGCCACAGCAACAAAAGCCAGTGGTAAAAGCAGAAGGCACATTACCTGCAGACGAGGCAAAACCAGAGCAAAGCAGAAATAAAAACAGAAACAACCGTAGGAAAAATAATAACCGCCGAAATAATAACAATGGCTCAGAAAATAAACCTGCATCTGAATAAAAATTCTTTTTTTTTGTTGAGCTGCCTGATGTTTGTCATTTCGTTAACTGGCTGCACTTCGAGCGTGGTAGATAGTAATGTGGAAATTCCGGACCGCAAATGGACCTACCGGAACCATGTTATTACACCATTCGAAATTAAAGATCATACCAAAGCGTACAATGTTTCTTTTAAATTAAGACATACCGCTGAATACAAGTATTCGAATATTTTTATTCTGGCGCAGATTAAAGATGGAAAAAATATCATTAAGCAGCGGTTTGAATTTAAATTGGCTAAAAATGACGGGGAATGGTTAGGCAGCGGGTCAGGAAACCTTTTTACTTATACCCTTCCGCTTCTATCCAATTATCGCTTCCCCAGAAATGGAAAATTTGAGATTGAAATTGAGCAAAATATGCGTGATAATCCACTTACAGAAATTAGCGACGCAGGTATTTTGGTGGAAGAAGTGAAGTAAAATGTTAATTAAAAAACAAAATAGGTAAACTACTTGCGTATCAATCTTAATTCCAATTGCTAATCGCATTGCCTTACTATATTTAATCTTACGTCTCCATGTAAAGATGCTATCTATACATCCAGTATTGAGCATCCGGGAATATTCTCTTGTTTGAATTTTTGCCATGTCAGTATTCTTAATGTTATTAAGGGTATAGATTGGCGTGGCTTCAGTAACTTTTACGAGGGACTTGGTTCGGATGTGGTTCGGACTTAAGACGGTGCTGTGACAATTCTACTTGAACAAAATCCGTTTCAGATGCGTATTAAATATATGATAATACTTAAGGAGTCCTAAAGCAGCATTATGCTTGCTATAAATTATTGAAGGCTATAAAATGAAATAAATGATCTATTACCAGGAAAGACGGCCGGCCAATAGGTACTGAGATTGATGTCATCATCAGCAAGAGTATGGTTTGAATAAATATACCATAAAACCGATACTTTAAGCGTATTAATCAGGTATTTAATGAGGCTAGGAATGTGGAACTATACATCTGCAAAACATATTTCCCAATACCATAATCGGTTATAAATATTGCAATAAACTTTCCAGTTTCATCCCTCTGGATCCTTTTAATAAAACTAAGTTATCTTTTACCTTATTTTCCTGAAGATAATCCGCGGCCTCTGCAGGTGTTTCGAAATAAATGGCCGGATATTGATTTTTAAAGGCAAAGAAATGTTTTCCGATTAGAATGACCTGGTCTACCCCGCTTTCTGTCGCCTGTTTTGCAATCAGCTCATGCTGGCTTGCCGATTCTGGACCAAGCTCAAACATATCCCCTAAAATAGCCACTTTATGATCTGCAGTAAGCACAGATATGTTATGGATTGCGGCTGTCATGCTGCTCGGATTGGCATTGTAGAAATCGCAAATCACCGTATTGTTTTCCGTTTTGGTCAATTGTGAGCGATTATTTTTGGGCAGGTAGTTAGCTAATCCACGGTTAATTTCATCCGGGTTCATCTCAAAGAAATCACCGATACATATTGCTGCCAGGATATTCTCGAAATTATAACTGCCAGTTAAATGGGTTTTTACCGAAGAAGATACATCATGATTGGTCCAGTCTACCTCAATATACGGATCACTGCTCTTTAAAAATCCCTTAATCGTATTTCCATTTTCAGTACCATAGTAAATTAACTTATTCAGGCCGGTATTGGTACTCATTTCCATCAAAAAGGCATTGTCGCGGTTAATAAAAATGTAACCGCTGGTCTTTTTTACATAAGCGTAAAGCTCTGCTTTGCCCTTCTTTACCCCTTCAAATCCGCCAAATCCATCCAAATGAGCCATGCCGACATTCGTGATAATGCCATGTGTAGGTTGCGATATGGTGCAAAGTAATTCAATCTCCTTTTGATGATTGGCACCCATTTCAATCACTGCAATTTCTACATCATTTGTAATGGACAATATAGAAAGTGGTACTCCGATGTGGTTATTTAAATTTCCAAAGGTGGCAAAGGTTTTATATCGCTCTGCTAAAACTGCATTTATTAATTCTTTACTGGTAGTTTTGCCGTTACTTCCAGTTAAACCCACCACAGGAATATTTAATTGCTTGCGGTGATAACGGGCCAAATCCTGAAGGGCGCTCAGTACATCATCTACCAGTAATAATTGTTCGTTTTGCTGATGAATTTCTTCATCAACAACCGCAAAGGCAGCACCTTTTTCAATGGCCTGCAAGGCAAACTCGTTTGCATTGAAATGATCACCTTTTAGCGCAAAAAAGATCGAGCCTGGAATAATGTTTCTCGTATCTGTTGATACTGAAGGGTTTTTTAAGAAGTGCTGATATAATTCCTCGGTCGTAATCATGTATTTGCGTAAAAAATATGCTGTAAAATTAATGTTTAGTGCTAACAAAAAGCAAAATTAGTACATTAGTTAAAATTATTTTTTCGAAGATGCCATTTGAACTTGATCAATCGCTCTGGCTATCGCAGAACAAAAAATATTACAACCTAAGCCAACCATATTCATATGAAAAAAATCATAGCGTTCTATTTATTTTTTATTGGAGCTCTTGCTTCACATGCACAAATAAAATCTCCTGATGAATTTTTAGGTTATGACTTAGGTTCCCATTTTACGCCTCATTATAAAGTAGTTGATTATTTCAGGCAAACCGCGGCAGCCTCTCCAAAAAATATTAAGTTAATTGAATATGGAAAAACAAATGAAGGCCGTCCCTTATTGGTAGCGGTGATCTCATCGGTTGAAAACATAGCAAGAATAGAACAAATCCGCAATAATAATTTAAAACTGGCTACCGGAACAGACCAGTCGGTCGATATCAAATCGCAACCTGCTGTCGTTTGGTTAAGTTATAATGTACATGGTAACGAAGCCAACTCTACAGAAACCTCGATGAAAATGCTTTATACCTTATCATCAGGAAAGGATGCAAAAGCCAATGAGTGGTTAAAAAACACCGTCGTTGTGATTGATCCTTGCTTAAATCCGGATGGACGAGATCGTTATGTCAATTATTTTAACAGTGTGGTTGGGAAAGTTCCAAATCCAGATCCTACCTCCAGAGAGCACATTGAGCCTTGGCCGGGTGGCAGGCCTAACCATTATTATTTTGATTTAAACCGGGATTGGGCATGGCAAACGCAGGTAGAAAGTAAACAACGCGTGGCTTTATATAATAACTGGATGCCCCAGGTACATGTAGATTTTCATGAGCAAAGCTACAACGAGCCCTACTATTTTGCCCCGGCGGCAGAACCTGTGCACCAGGATGTAACGCCCTGGCAAAGAAGTTTCCAGGTAGTAGTGGGCAAAAACAACGCGAAATATTTTGATGCAGAGGGCTGGCAGTATTTTACCAAAGAACGATTTGATTTACTTTATCCTTCTTATGGGGACACCTACCCTTTATATAACGGATCTGTTGGAATGACTTACGAGCAAGGAGGAATCAGGGCGGGTTTAGCTGTCGTTACCAATGATGGAGATACGCTAACTTTAAAAGATCGAATTGCGCATCATTTTACCACGGGAATGTCTACCATTGAAGTTTCTGCTCAAAATCAGGGCAAGCTTCTGGAGGAATATAAAAAGTATTTCCAGCAGGAATTAGCTTCCCCTCCGGGAATTTATAAAACTTATGTGATCAAAGCCAGCAATCTGTCCAGACAAAAAAAGTTAGCAGTGTTGTTGACTAAAAACAAAATTGAATTTACTTATGGCGGGGAAAAAAGCGGACGTGGATATGATTATGATACTAAAAAAGAAGAAGCCTTTACTTTGAACCGGAATGACTTGGTTGTTAATATTCAGCAGCCCCGGGCCGTTTTGGCTAACGTTTTACTGGAGCCACAAACTTTTGTTACTGACTCCAATACTTACGATATAACCGCCTGGGCCTTACCTTATGTATATGGGTTGAAGGCTTATGCCAGCAAAGAAAATTTCAAAGGTAAATACGCCACATTGGAAGAGAACAGGTCTGTTTCCAGTCCAGTAGATAAACCCCTTGCATGGTTGTTTAGCTGGGGAGCGACTGAAGATGTACAAACTTTAATTGCCTTGCAAAAACTGAATATAAAAGTAAGACAAGCCGATCAGCCGTTTACCATTGCAGGTAAAGATTATCCGGCAGGTACATTAATTGTATTAAGGGTAGAAAATGAAAAATTGATTAAAGATCTGGCGACGAAAGTTTCAGATGTATCAGCCAGGCTGAATCAACCTTACCAGGCCATTACCAGCGGATTTGTGGAAAAGGGAAAGGATTTTGGTTCAAATGTTTATCCTATTCTGAAACAGCCTAAGATTGCAGTAGTTTCAGGCAATGAAGTATCGTCGTTAGCTTTCGGCGAAGTTTGGTTTTATCTGGAACATGATTTAAATCTTTCTCCCATCATTATCAACGCAAAGGATATTAATAGCCTTGATATTAATAAGGTAAATACACTAATTCTGCCAGACGGTGCCTACGCTTCTTTCATCAGCGATGGATTAACAGCCTGGTTAAATAAAGGAGGTAAACTCATTTTAATGGAAGATGCCATTGAGAGTGTATTGGAAAAGAAAGGATTCGATATCAGGAAAAAGGAAATTGCTAAAAAAGATGAGAAACCGGAACCCAATAAGCTACTCTTTAAAAATAAAGATAAAGATGATTTCGACTTCGCCATTCCTGGTGCAATATATAAAATAGCGCTGGATGCATCACACCCGTTATCTTATGGCTTAGGTCAGTTTTATTATACTTTAAAAACAGATCGCAAAATTTATGAACCTTTTTCTAAAGCCTGGAATGTAGGTCAGATTAACGATAAAAGCTTAATGGCTGGTGTTGTTGGTAAAAAGGTTCGAGAAGAGCTAAAGTCAGGCCTGTTGATTGGCGTTCAGGAATTTGGTAAGGGAAATGTGGTGTATTTAGCGAACAACCCTTTGTTTAGAAATTTTTGGGAGGGTGGAAAGACCCTTTTTGGGAATGTGTTGTTTTGTGGGTATTAGTTTGACCGGACAGCTGTTTTTAGGAATGTATTTATATTTAACGCGATATATTCATCTAAACCTTTAATCTCATGATGATTCTTTAAACGTGATAATTTCATGTTTTTCAACAGGTTGTAGTTCGCTATCGGCTCTTACAACTTCTGGCTCTATGATTTTATAATTTTCTTTTCTCTTTTGTTGTTGCTTAATTGTTTGTATATCAGGTATTTGTATACAACTATAAGTTTTAACATTAAAATAGCATTAAAAGTTGTTAAAATATGTTAAAAATATTTTACGCTTTAGTATTCTACACTTAAATTAGAGATAATCATTAACTAACATATTTCTAAATCATGAAAAAACTTCTACAAAGTTTGTTCATTCTTATGTTCGTTGCTTTTGGGGCAATGGCACAAGAAAGAACAATTACTGGTACAGTTACTTCTTCGGACGACAAATTACCTATTCCGGGAGTAAGTGTAAGAGTACAAGGTACACAAGGTGGTACCATCACAGATGCAAATGGAAAATTTGCTATTAAACTTCAACCTGGCGGTAAGACACTTGAAATTAGCTCAATCGGCTATGCCACTCAAACATTAACAATTGGATCTTCGAATGTATTTAATGTCAGTTTAAATGCAGACACGAAATTACTTAACGAGGTTGTTGTGACTGCCGTAGGTATCGAGAAGAGCAAAGCGTCATTAGGTTATGCGGCCGATAACATTAAAAGTGCAGATCTAACAAATGGTCGGCAAACTAATCTTATCAATGGTATCACCGGAAAAACACCAGGTGTTCAAATTGGCAGATCAAGTGGCGGGGTAAATACTGCAACCAGAATTACAATGAGAGGTACAAGATCTCTTTCAGGTGAAGGTCAGCCTTTATTTGTGATTGATGGTATTCCTATTGATAATTCCGCTACACAACCTTCAACCACATCAGGTAATCAGGTGGATGTTGGTAACCGTGTGGGTGATATTAATCCTGACGATATTGAATCAGTTACAATTTTGAAAGGTCCAAATGCAGCAGCATTATACGGCTCTCAAGGTAGAAACGGTGCAATCATTATTACAACAAAAACTGGTAAAGATGCAGCAACAAGGAATAAAAAATTAGAAATAAATGTAGTTTCTTCATATAATATAGATAGAGTTCAAAAACTACCAACGCTGCAAAATGAGTTTGGTTCAGGCTATGAAAATGGAACTGGAAATCCAGCTATCTATGATGAAATTGAAAATACAAACTGGGGTCCAAAGTTTGATGGTTCAATGGTTCAATCCGGACCAACATTGGCTAATGGAAACAAATTGATGATCCCTTATAGTGCAGTTCCTGATAATGCTAAAAACTTTTTCGATACAGGACACAATATCCAAAATTCAGTTTCATTCTCCGGAGGAAGTGACAAAGGATCATTTTATGCATCATTATCAGACAATGAGGTAAAAGGGGTTGTGCCTATGGATAAGTTTAGAAGAAACACTTTCAAGTTATCCGGTTCGACAAAATTGGCTAATAACATCAATGTAAGCGCTAATATTAGTTATAACAAAAACTTAACTAATACCTCTTTTGTAGGTACAGGTAATGCTACGGTAATTAACGATGTTCTAAACGTAAGTCGTCAGATTAATTTAGAGAACTTTAAAGACTGGAGAAATTATGAATTTGCAACCACTCAGGGATTCTTCAATGGTTACCAGCCAAACCCATATTATGCGCTGGAAAACAACAGATATAATAGTAATTTAGATAGATTTTTAGGGAGTTTCCAGGTAACTTACGATCCTGCAAAATGGCTTAATGTAACCTATCGTATAGGAACAGATTATACATCGGATAGAAGAAAGCAGACTTTCGAAAAAACGACATTTGGTACCGGACAAAGACCGACAGCTACTCCCGGAACAATTGTAGAGGATGCGTTTTCGAATAGAATTATTAACTCCGATTTATTATTAACTTTCAAAAAAGATATTAACGAAGACTTCAATACGACATTAATATTATTAAATAACGTTCGTCAAAATGATAGCCGGAATTTAACTGCTTCTGCGAGTGCTATTTCTACACCAGGATTCTTCAATTTATCTAACAGAGTTGGTGAACTTGGAGGTTCAGAAACCTCATTTAAGAACAGAATAATTGGATTCGCAGGAGACTTGACCGTTGGCTACAGAAATTTTGTATTCTTAAATGGAACCTTAAGAAATGATATTTCTTCAACGTTACCAAAAGACAATAACTCATACTTTTATCCTTCGGCTAGTTTAAGTTTTATTGCAACAGAAGCGATAGATGCCCTTAAAAATAGCGATGCATTATCATACGCAAAGTTTAGGTTAAGTTACGCTAAGGTTGGATCTGATGCTTCTCCTTACCGATTGGTGCCAACCTTTGGTGCAGGCAGTGGTTTCCCTTTTGGTTCAATTGCAGGCTTTACCTTATCAAATACAACACCTAATCCAAACCTGAAGCCAGAGTTTACAACATCTTATGAGTTTGGTACAGAGTTATCATTTTTAAAGGATAAATTAGGATTAGATATTACATATTACAAAACATCAACGGATGGTCAAATTCTTGATGTAGGCATACCTGGTTCTACAGGTTTCACTGCAGCAACAGTAAATGCAGGTGTGGTAAGCAATAAAGGTGTGGAAATTGCTTTAAAAGGAAATCCATTCAGAAACCGTGACGGCTTTTCCTGGAATTTCAGCTTTAGCTACACACACAATAAAAATATTGTTGAATCACTTTATTTAGATGCAAAGCAATACTCATTAGGTGGTGGCGATCCGGTTCCTACTGCAATTGTTGGTCAGCCGATTTCGTTAGTAGGTTCAGCATATTTAAGAGACCTGCAGGGAAATGTTGTAGTTGACGCAACAACAGGCTACATCAGACTTGACCCAACATTGAAAAACCTTGGTCAGGTTAGTCCAAAACACATTTTAGGGTTTAATAATACTTTGTCTTATAAGGGGTTTTCATTATCTACAACCTTCGATTACAGAACTGGAAATGTGATCTATTCAGGAACGAAAAGTACATTAACTTTTACAGGTTCTACAGAAGAAACTACCCAATATGGAAGGGAGCGCTTTATTTATCCTAACTCAGTAATTGAAACATCTCCAGGAGTTTTTACACCAAACACAACTGTTAAAACAAGAAGCGGGAACTTCGATTTCTGGAATGGAAACTTCAATAGCTTTGCAGAATCAAACATTGTTGATGCGGCGTTTTTGAAATTAAGAGATATTTCTTTTGGTTATCAATTACCTGCTAAATATTTGGCTAAAACGCCTTTTGGAAGAGCAAGTTTAACTGTGAGTGGTGCGAACATTTTATTATGGACGCCTAAATCAAATAAATATATTGATCCTGAAGCAAGTATTTTTGGTACAAGTAATTCTCAAGGTAGAGAATTTACCAGCATCCCATCAACAAAGACTTTTGGTATAACTTTAAACGCTACGTTCTAGCATTTAGAAATTGATAATGAATATGAAAATAAAAAATATCATTAAAGGAACAGCGGTTTTTTCTTTGACTATTGCTCTGATGAGCTGTGAGAAGAATTTTTTGGATATTAATCAAAATCCAAATACGCCCACAACTACCACTCCTGAACTTGTTTTGCCAGCAGCATTAACAAATACGGCCACTAATGTGAATAATAACCTCAATGTATTAGGTAATTTATTGACAGGAAACTGGGGACAATCTCCCGACTTCTTATTTTACCAGCCTCAGGAAACCTATCAGTTTACGCCTAATACATATGATGCTGTATGGACATCATTATATGCAGGAGGGCTTAATGACTACAAATATGTAGAACAGCAAGCTACCGCTTCGGGTAAAAAAAATGCTCTGGCAATTTCAAAAATTATGCAAGCGTATAATTTTCAGTTGTTAGTAGATACCTGGGGAGATGTACCGTTTACAGATGCATTAAAAGGCACGACGATAATTACGCCTAAATTTGACAAAGCAGAAGATGTTTATGATGGAATTTTAAATTTGATCAATGACGGAATAGCAAACATTAACGTTACAGCCACAGGTGATAATCCGTCTGCGACCAGTGATGTGATGTTTGGTAGCGGCACAATCACCTCCTCTCCCGCAACAGCAATGGGCAGGTGGTTGAGATTTGCAAATACTTTAAAACTAAGGGTTTTATTGAGACAATCACTTACTGGATCACGTGCAGCAAAAGTAACCGCAGGGTTCGCTACCTTATCTGGGCAATCATTTTTAGCAGCAGGTGAGAACGCAGCTGTAAATCCTGGATACATCAATCAGTCAGGAAAGTTTAATCCGTTGTATGGTCAGATTGGATTCAATGTAACAGGTGCCGAAACATCAAATTATCAGGCTACCAGAGCAAATAAATATGCCGTTGATTTTTTAAATGCAAATGCTGATCCTCGTATTGGCCTGATTTACAGACCTGCTGTAGCTCCTATTCCTGCTACACAAACATACACTGGTGTTTTTCCGGGTACAACGGCAACGCCAACTGCTAAAAAGGATAACTTTTCAGCTGTTGGGCCTGGGGTATTGCCATCAAGTGCAAATAGTGGTTTCTCAAAACCAGCTTATTTATTAACTTCTGCTGAAGGATTTTTCTTACAAGCTGAAGCCATGTTGAAAGGTTACCTTCCTGGTGGTGCAGCTGGGGCACAGACAGCCTATCAAAAAGGCATTGAAGAGTCTTTCAAATTATTAGGTTCAACTGCAGCTGCAGCGACTACTTACTATACAACATCAACTGCTCCTTTGGTTAGTTGGGCGGCAGCCACTACGGCTAATCGTCAATTTGAAGCTATTATCACCCAAAAATGGGTGGCTAACAATGGCTTCAACGGTAATGAGGCATGGGCGGAATACCGCAGAACTGGTTTCCCTGTTAACATACCTGTTGGGTTAAACAATGTAAGCGGAGGAAAGTTACCATTACGCTTGCCATATCCTCAGAATGAGGTCGCTAATAATTCGGCGAACGTACCTAAAATTAACATCTTCAGTGATAAGATATTTTGGGAAAAATAAAATGTTGAAATTTAACTAAAAAGCTGAGCTACCAGGGTAGCTCAGCTTTTTTTTTTGGCAGATAATCCGATGAGAATGATAAATAATTTAGCTATTTAAATATTGGTATTGAATAATTTTAGATTTTTATATTATAGTAAGGCGAATTGTGCGGAATCAAATCTTGTGCCATATTAAAGTCATAAAACTAATGGGAATGTTAAATTGTGTTAAAGCATAGTTGAGCAACACTTATATTTATCCCTTAAAATTAATTATTCATTAACCTATTTAAAAAACATGAAAAAACTTCTACAAAGTTTGTTCATAATGATGTTTGTTGCAATTACTGCAATGGCTCAGGAAAGAACAATTACTGGTACAGTTACTTCATCGGATGACAAATTACCTATTCCGGGAGTAAGTGTAAGAGTAAAAGGTACCCAAGTTGGTACCGTAACAGATGCTAATGGAAAGTATTCCATTAAGGTGCCTTCGGGGTCAAACACCTTAGATTATAGTTATATCGGCTATGTTTTTCAGAGTAAAACTATATCAGCGGCTAATTCTATAGATGTAGCGCTGGTATCAGATTCAAAAGCATTAAGTGAGGTAGTTGTAACTGCATTAGGTATTACCAGGACTTCTAAATCTTTAGGATACAGTGCTACAACATTAAAATCTGACGATTTAACAAAAGCCCGTGAATCAAATGTATTAAATTCTTTAGCGGGAAAAGCTGCTGGGGTTAGGGTAAATTCTCAATCTGGAACAGTTGGGGGATCTACTAAAGTTGTTATCAGAGGGGTAAACTCTCTGGATGGTGGTTATCCATTGTACGTAATCGATGGTTTAACTGTAACAGAAACCACATCAGCGGGTGGTACCACAGCTAGTAATGTCGATTTCGGTAATAGAATGGGCGATTTAAGTTCTGATGACATCGAATCAATGACTGTTTTGAAAGGTGCTGCTGCGACTGCATTATACGGAGCAAGAGCTAAAGATGGTGCAATCATCATTACAACTAAAAGAGGTAAAAAAGGAGCATCATCATCTATAAGCATTAATTCATCACTTAGGTTTGATAATCCACTGGTTTTACCTGAATTACAAAATGATTATGCACAAGGAAATCAAGGCGTGTATAGCGCTACTCCAAATGCTCAAAGTTCAAGCGTTAATGGCTGGGGTCCTAAAATTTCTGATGTAGCTAACCAAAAGTTCACAAACTTTTTAGGTCAGTCCGTAACATTACAGGCTTATCCAGATAACGTGAAAGATTACTTTCAGACTGGTATTTCTGCTATTAATAATATCTCTTTTTCAGGCGGTGGAGATAATTCTGATTTCAGGGTAAGTTTTTCAAGTGCCAATGAGAAAGGAATCATCCCTCAATCTAAATTAGATCGTTACACATTATCTGTAAATGCCGGAAGAGATTTCAGTAAAACACTGTCAGGTAGATTTACCGGGTCATACACAAGTTTAAAATCTGACGGAAGACCTGCACAGAGTTCTAACAACACTAATTCAATCATTTCAACAATCTATGGTTTACCTAGAACAGTTGATATTAACCAGTTAAGAGATAATTTTGAAGACCCGGTAACAGGAAATCAAATATTTTTAAGTCCGAATCGTAATGCAAACAATCCTTATTGGATCATGAATTACAATAGGAACAGTAATACTGTTGACAGATTTTTGGGTACCTATTTGTTAACCTATAAACCAGTTGAATGGATTACAATCAGTAACAATTTTGGTGCTGATATCTATACTGAAAAAAGAGCTTCTCTTGTTCGTAAAGGAACGGCTGGTTTTTTAACCGGTAAGTTCAATAATTTTGACTTGTTAAATAAGCAAATCAATGATGATTTAATTGCTACGATTGAACAGAATAACCTGGTTAAAGATTTCAAATTCAAATTGATTTTGGGAGGTAACATTAATCAACGCTTAAATCAAAGTACAAATGTTGAGGCAGTAGGATTAACTATTGATCAGTTGTACAACTATACCAATGCTTCAAGTAAAACACCTACACTTGGTTATAGCAATAGACGACTTTTGGGTGCTTATGGTGATTTAAGTGTTAGCTATAAGGATTTCGCTTATTTAGATATTACCGGTAGAAATGACTGGACATCAACCTTGCCTATAGAAAACAGATCATATTTCTATCCTTCTGTAAGTGGATCGTTCGTATTCTCTGAATTGTTGAAAGACAAGAATATGGATTGGTTGAGCTATGGTAAATTGAGAGCGAGCTGGGCTTCAGTAGGAAGTGATTTGGCTGCATATAATTTGGATTATCAATATACGCCAATTTCTACTGTATTTTTACAGTATGTATCTTCAACTGCTACAGTATTTCCGGCAGGGCCAATTGAAACCGCATTTACCGGACCAAGAATTCTACCAAATAATACCTTAAAGCCTCAAAAACAGAATTCGTATGAGTTTGGTACCGAGTTAAGGTTTTTGAAAAACAGAATAGGTTTAGATTTTTCTTATTACCACACGGTAACACGTAATCAGTTAATTCCTATTGATATTGCAATATCTACTGGTTATTTCGCAAAATATGTTAACGTTGGAGCTGTAAAAAATACAGGAGTTGAGATTGCATTAAATATTGTACCCGTTAAATCAAGAGATTTCGAATGGACAATAGATGCTAATTTTGCTAAGAACAATCAAAGTGTGGTAGAATTAGCACCTGGATTATCTCAATATAGTCTCGCAAGTGGTTATAGCGGCTTACAGGTTAAAGCTGATGTAGGACAAAGTTTTGGTCTTTATGGATCAACATGGGATAGAACACCAGATGGGCAATTCATTATTGATCAGACTAGTGGTTTAAAGAAAGCTACTGCTAACAAAAGATTAGGTAATATTTATGCCGATTGGACTATGGGTATCAACAACACTTTTAATTATAAAGGTGTTTCTTTAAGTGCGTTGATCGATATTCGTAAAGGTGGTGTGTTTTATTCTGGTACTGTAGCTAGCTTACGTTCTAGTGGTTTAGCGAAAGAAACAGGAGACAGATCTGCACCTATTGTTACTCCGGGTGTAAACCTGGTAAATGGTGCATATGTTCCAAATAAAACGGGTGTAAATGCTCAAAACTATTGGGTTTGGGAAGGCAATACAACCAATACGGAAGGGAATGTATTTGATGCTGGATTTGTTAAGTTAAGAGAAGTAAGATTAGCATATGCTATACCTGCTAAAGTATTAAAGAACTCATTTATCAGAGGAATTGAATTTGGTGTAGAGGGTAGAAATTTATGGTTAATTAAGAGTCATGTACCACATGTTGATCCGGAGTTAAACTTCTTTGGATCAGGAAGTGTTGGAGAGGGTGTCGAGTTTAACAGTATTCCTTCTACAAGATCTATAGGGATGAATTTAAGATTGACTTTATAAAAAAATAGAACATTAGAGTTATGAAATTAAAAAATAAATTACTAGCAGGTTCTTTACTATTGCTTATTGCAATAGCAGGACAGTCGTGTAAAAAATATTTAGATATTAATACGAGCCCGTTAACAGCAACAAAGGTCGATCCAAAATTACTTTTTGGCTATGCGGTTACGGCATGGGATGTAAGTAAAAATAGTGGAGATTCTTATATTGCCTTAGGCTTTCTAGGTCAGACCTTATCATCTGGTGGTGATTTTTCTGATAACTGGGGTTCGTCTAATTTATATAATCTGAGTACAAATATTGTTGGTAATACCTGGAAAGTGTATTACAGTACTGCAGGGAATAACTTGAAACAGGCAATAAAAATTGCAGAATCATCAAGCCCTGTAAATAATAATGCTGCTGCACAATGTAAAATTGTATTAGCCCAGTTAATGTATGAGGCTACTACGCTTTATGGAGACGTTCCTTTTACTCAGGCATGGCAACCAGAAGAATATCCTTATCCAAAATATGATGCACAAAAGGATGTATTGGAAGGTATTTTAGCCCTTTTAGATCAGGCTAATGCACAGATTGACGTGAACAGCTCACTGAAGATAGCTGATTATGATATCTATTACGGAGGTGCTATGGCTTCTTGGAAAAAACTGGCAAATACCATTAAATTTAAAACATTGATGGTAATGGTAGACAAGGATCCAAGCAAAGCAGCGGCTATAGGGCAGTTATTATTGGCTCCAAACACGATGATTTCATCAAGAGCTGAAAACTGGAAAACAACTTATACCACTACAGTAAATAACGAAAACCCAAAATATAGATTGTTTTTAGGTGAAAATCCATTTACCTATGCAAGTAAATTGGTTACTGATTTAATGGTGCCAAAAAATGATCCTAGATTGCCAAAATTCTTTGATCTGGGTCCAACTTCAACCACTTATGTTGGCGTACCAGCGAATGTGGATGCGAACGATAACGTTTCGCTGATCAGTAAATACTTATATAGAAAAGATGCACCTTCTTTGGTGTTTTCTTACCAGGAAATCCTATTGCTTGAAGCTGAAGCTTATGCCAGAGGATTAGGGGTGCCTGTTAACTTAGCAAAGGCAAATGAGCTTTTTAGTGATGGCGTAAAAGAGGCAATGAGTTTTTATGAGGCCGATCCTACTGCTATTCAAACGTATTTGACTACACAGTTGCCTAATTTAACTACAGCAACAAACCCGGTGAGAGAGATTCATATTCAACAATGGTTAGATTTAATGGATAGACCATTAGAGGCATTCGTTCAATGGAGAAGATCAGGACCGGAAGGTAGTGAGGTGCCTGCAATGACATTACCTAAAGATGCTACACCAGGCCCACTTTTCAGAAGATTTACTTTATCATCTGACGAAACTGCTGCTAACCCTAATATTCCAAATCCACAACCTAAATATTATGATAAGGTTTGGTTTGATTTGTAGTATTAAAAATTAATAATTTGTTTTACTAAGCGAGTAGAACAGATAAGAACGGGACGATTCATCTTTCATGAATTGTCCCGTTCTTGTTTTATATAAATTTTGAATGATTCCTTCACTTCAGGGATTTTAAATGATAGCGATTTTAAGGTAATAATCTAAATCTTCCTTAAGAAATTTAATTCATACCCAAGCACATGACTCTTATCTTCATTGAATTAGCCTTTAAAATTTTATCTAAGTTTATTTCAGCTTAGCTTTAAGATTATAGGTTGATTTTGTATCAGATTACAGAATTTAAGCTTATCTGTATCGAGTGTCAAAATATTTTTATAATAAAATATTTTTTTTGTTTGTAAAATTTGCATTACGTTTTAGTAAATTATATATTAGCAAATTAATCATTAACTAAATTATAATTCATGAAAAAACTTTTACAAAGTTTGTTCGTGCTTTTGTTTATTGCGTTCAATGCAATGGCTCAAGACCGAACAATTAGTGGAACAGTAACATCAAGCGAAGACGGACTCCCGCTTCCTGGTGTAAGTGTTAAAGCATTGGGCTCGAATGCAGTTTCAGTTACAGGTGGTGACGGAAAATTTGCGTTAAGAGTAACTCCTACTGTTACAGCACTTCAATTCTCTTATCTTGGTTTTACCACAAGAACAGTTAATCTTACTGCAAGTAATAATATCAATATTGCGCTTGTGTCTGATACCAAAAGCTTAGGCGATGTTGTAGTGGTGGCCTATGGTACACAGAAGAAAGAAGCTATTACCGGTTCAGTATCTAGCATCAGCTCAAAGGATTTGGAAAAAAGAACAGTAACCAACTTAACAGCTGCATTACAAGGTTCAGCACCAGGTATCTCTGTTGGTGCATCTAATGGTCAGCCAGGTAATAATGCGGCTATTCGTATTCGTGGCTTTGGATCGCTTTCATCTTCTAATAGTCCATTAATTGTATTAGATGGTGCGGTTTATGACGGAAGTGTTGGTGATATCAATCAAAATGATATCGAAAGTATTTCCGTTCTTAAGGATGCCTCATCATCTGCTTTATATGGTGCACGAGGTGCTAATGGTGTAATTATCGTTACAACTAAAAAAGGTAAGGGCGGTGATCCATCTATCAATGTAAACTTCACACAAGGTTGGTCAACACGTGGTATACCAGAATACGACCGCCTAGATGCAAATCAATATTATCCTGTAGTATGGCAAGGAATTAAGAATAGTCTAATGTACAATGGAGCTGCTCCATTATCAGAAGCAGCAGCCTCTGTAAGAGCTAGTTCGGATGTGGCGACAAACTTAATATATAATCCATTCAACGTTCCTGCCAATCAACTAGTTAGTACTAACGGCCAGTTGAACCCAAATGCCTCATTATTATACAATGATTTCGATTGGTACGGACAAATGGAAAGGACAGGTAAAAGAACCGATGCGAATGTGAGTACATCAGGAAGTACAGATAAATCAGATTATCTAATTTCATTAGGATATTTAAATGATCAGGGTTTTATTCTGAAGTCCGATTTCCGTCGTTTTAACGCTAGGATAAATGTAAACACCAAGTTGAAATCTTGGTTAAGAACTGGATTAAACTTATCAGGTACCATGTCAGATGCAAGTATCGCAACAGACGCATCTACTGGTAATGGATCAAGTTTTGTAAATGCATTTAGCTTCGCAAGAGGCATCGGGCCAATCTATCCGGTTCATGCTTTTGATGCAGCGGGTAATCCGGTTTTCAATAGCGTAACAGGCGAACAATGGTATGATTATGGAATTCATCCTGGAGCAATCAATCGCCCTTCAGGTGCATCGCCTGGTCGTAACGTAATTTACGAAACAATGTTGAATGACAATGCTTTTAGAAGAAGTTTAATTAGTGCTAGATCATTTATCGAAGTGAAATTTTTAAAAGATTTTACATTCACACCGAATATTAGCATGGATTTGAGAAACAATTCTACGGATCAGTACTGGAATCCATTAGTAGGAGATGGTTCTGGAACTAATGGGTACAAGTATCAAAGTGCTAATAATATAAGATCCTATACATTTAATCAACTATTAACATATAATAAAACAGTTGGATCACATAATTTTTCTGCATTAGTTGGACATGAGAATTATAGTTACGCCTTCCGTACCTTTAATGCAGATCGTAATAATATTATTGCCCGTGGTAACACAGAATTTCCAAACTTTGTTACAGCAGTTGGCTCAGGTGGTAGAGCAGATAATGATCGTATAGAATCTTATCTTTCAAAATTCTCTTATAATTACAGCGATAAGTATTTCTTAGATGCTTCACTGAGAAGAGATGCTTCTTCAAGATTTTCACCTGAAAGCAGATGGGGTACTTTCTTTTCTGTAGGTGGATCATGGGCTATGAATAAAGAAAATTTCTTGAAGGAAACATCTTGGATTGATGATTTAAGACTGAAGGTTTCTTATGGGCAGGTTGGTAACAATGCGCTCCTAGAAACAGATGGAACTTCTCGCTACTATGGAGACAGAGCTTTCTTTGATTTAGGCTTAAACTCTAACACTGAAGGAGGTGTTCTTTTGGCAACTATAGCCACTCCGGAATTAAGTTGGGAAAAACAAAATACATTTAATACTGGAGTTAACTTCTCATTTTTCGGAAGGAGAATTTTTGGTGAACTAGAATTTTATAATAAAAAAGTTAACGACTTAATTTTCAATATTCCACAACCTCTGTCGGCAGCTGTGCCAACTGTTTTAAGAAATACAGGATCAATGTATAATAGAGGTGTTGAACTACAATTAGGAGCTGACATTTTAAGATCGAAAGATTTTAATTGGAATATTATTACTAACTGGAGCGTATTTAAAAACAAAATCACAAATTTACCTGCAGAAACACCACAGATTATTAGTGGTACCAAACGAAGAGAGGTTGGTCATAGTATTTATGACTATTGGTTAAGACAATATGCTGGAGTTGACCCAACCGATGGAGCGGCTTTATACATTCCTGCAGATGGAACATTACCTGCCAATATCAGAACGGTTAATGGTGTGCAATATGTTACTACTCAATCAAATGCAAAATTTGGGTACTCTGGCTCTGCTATTCCTGACTTAATCGGATCCGTAAGTAATAATTTCCGTTATAAAGATTGGTCTTTATCTTTCTTGATAAACTATCAAATTGGAGGTAAAGCATACGATAGTGTTTATCAGGGTTTAATGAGTACTGGTTCATACGGAAGTGCGTTGCACACAGATATTCTTAACTCCTGGACGCAAACTAACACTGGAGCAAGTGTTCCAAGAGCCGATTATGGTAATTCTACAAATATCAATGCAACATCGTCAAGATGGTTGATTGATGCATCTTATTGGAACCTTCGCAATGTAAATTTAGCTTACACTATTCCACAGAATTTATTAGGCAAAATTGATGTAAAGAGTGCGAGAGTTTTCGTTACAGCAGAGAACCTTTATCTACATTCAAAAAGAAAAGGTTTAAATCCAAGCGAATCTTTTGATGGTGTTAATGGAAACACTTATCCACAAAGTCGCAGCATCAGTATTGGATTAAATTTATCATTGTAATATTAAAAATTAGTGAAGCAAGAGATATGAAAAAGATTTTAATGTCTGCAGTTTTATTGGCGGTATTCATTGCGCCAAGCTGTAAAAAGGACTATCTACAAACTCAACCTACTAATCAGGTAAGTTTGGAGGAAGTTTTCTCTACAACAACAAATGCCACAGCGGTATTAAATGGTATTTACTCGTATATGTTTACAAGAACTACCGCTACAACAACCAATGTGCAAGGCAAACCAGGTGTTGCGGGTATTTTACTGGGAATGGATTTTATGGGTGAGGATTTGCTTCAGGCAAATGCTACCTGGTTCACCTCAACAGGTGAGGGGAACTATCAGGCACCTAGAAATGATACACATCCAAGTAATATATATTATTTTAAAACATTTTACCGCATGATCAATAATGCTAACTATTTGTTAGAAAACATTGACATGGCAACTGGATCAGATGCTGATAAAAATAGAATTAAAGCAGAGGCCCTAACAATCAGGGCTTATAGTTATTCTTACTTAGTTCAGTTTTATGGAACCAGATACACTGCAGCTGCAAAGCCTAATAATCAGCTAGGCGTTCCTTTAGTGCTAAAAGTTGCTGATGTTGCAAAACCCCGTGCTACAGTTGAAGAGGTTTATGCACAAATTAATGCTGATCTTGATCAAGCCATCGCACTGAATTTAACTAGTAAGGTGAATAAAACTCATGCTGATGTTTGGGTGGCTAAAGGTTTAAAGGCAAGAGTAGCTTTAACCATGCAGGATTATCCGAATGCGATTAAGTATGCCAAAGAGGTAATTGACGGAGGCAAGTACCCGTTAATGAGCCAGGCAGACTACCAAACCGGATTTAACAATAATGGATTATCTGAGTTTATGTGGTGTGCAATGCCTACTACAGAACAGGGGGATACATTTGGCTCTTTTTATGCTCAAATCGCATATAATGCTAATACTAGTTATATGAGGGCAACTCCTAAATTAATCAATAAAAATTTGTATGATCAAATTTCTGCAACAGATGTTAGAAAGAAAATGTGGGAGCCTGCACCAACTACTGCTAATTTTCCATTACCAACAGCATCTTTTACACGTAGAGCATATATGACAAGAAAGTTCTCTGTTAAAACAGTTGGTGATCCTTCGCTTGGAGATGTGCCTTGGATGAGAAGTGCTGAAATGTATCTGATTCTAGCTGAAGCATATGCTAGAAGTTCCCAAAATACGTTGGCACAAGCTGCATTATTTTCTTTAGTTTCTAAGAGAGATTTGAGTGCCGTTCAAAGCACTAAAACTGGTGACGCACTTATTGATGAAATCCTGGTAAACCGTAGAGTTGAACTATGGGGTGAAGGCTTTAGGTATTTAGATATTAAGCGATTAAACTTAACGTTAGATAGAAGAACTACTAATGTTCCAAATTTTGTTGCTGCGTCAGTAACAAATGAGGTATTGATTCCAGCTGGTGATGTGAAATTTTTATTCTTGATCCCACGTGATGAGATTAATGCCAATCCAAATATTGGTCCGCAAAACCCATAAAATATATTTTGTATAGTTTAAAGCAGCCACTTAAACCTGGCTGCTTTTTTTATGCCCGATGTTTTTTTTTGTTGCTTTAAGCGATGTATGAGAAATTTAGTATTCGGGATTAATTGAGCTATTTGTATCAAACAAATGACAATAGCTATGTCTCCTCTGATATTGAGATACCTATTTCGGCTAAAAAAAACAATCAATATTTTTCGTATTAATAACGTTTAAATCATATTAAGTGATGTGTTTCTGTGTTCTAAATGGCACAATTGCCCTATTTATAAAATTATAAACGTTTTATGTACGGTAATAATTAAGCCATAAGAATAATATATTAATCACATTTTAATGTATTTGTATCTTTTTTATAAAAATATATATATAATATGCTAATATAATTTATACCTGTCATCAAATTGAGCTAAATAAATAAAGACTTTACGTAATATTTAACCTTTTAAAAGCAAATTATGGTAAGTTATATTCAAAATATTTATTTGTAAAATTTGTATTACAACTTTCAATCTTATATATTTAAAATTCATTAACTAAACCTAAATTAAATTTTATGAAAAAACTTCTACAAAGTTTGTTCATATTCCTGTGCATGGCCACAAGCGCAATCGCTCAGGATAGAACAATCACTGGAACAGTTACGGGAAAGGAAGACGGAATGCCGTTACCTGGTGTAAGTGTTAAAATTAAAGGAGCAGCTGGCGGAACCACAACAGCTGCAGACGGAAAATTTACGATTAGAATTAACTCACAAGCAACAGCATTAGAATTTTCTTACATTGGTTTTGTAACACAATCAAAATTAATTGGCTCTGGAAATGTTTTAAACGTTTCTTTAAGCAGTGATTCGAAAACATTATCGGATGTAGTGGTAACGGGTTACACCACACAAGCCAAAAAGGATGTTACAGGTTCAATTTCGAGTGTAAGTGGTGAAAAATTAAAAAACCAACCTGTTCAAAGTTTTGAACAGGCGCTTGCAGGTAAAGCAGCTGGTGTAAATATCATTCAGCCAAATGGCTTATTAAATAACCCACCAGTATTCAGGGTTCGTGGTGTGAATTCAATCTCTTTAAGTTCTTATCCGCTTATTATTGTGGATGGTATTCCGGTATTTACCGGCAATCAATCATCAAATAGTGCGGGTGGTAATGCTTTGGGCGATATTAATCCAGCTGATATTGAGTCGATAGATATTCTTAAAGATGCAGCATCATCAGCAATCTATGGCTCAAGAGCTGCCAACGGCGTTGTCGTTATCACTACTAAAAAGGGGAAACAAGGGACTACCAGAGTTAATTATGAGGGTTGGGTAGGAACATCCAAAGCTCAAAACTTGAATCCTTTATTGAATGCCGCAGAATACGTGCAGATTAAAAATGAAGCAAGAACGAACATTGGACTGGCACCTGCTTTCTTTTTGCAAACCAAATCAGATGGTACGCAAGTAGAAACCAATTGGTACGATTATGCTTACCGGACAGCAACATCACATAACCACGCATTAAATTTTTCGGGCGCTACAGAAAAAACATCTTATTTTGTTTCTTTAGGGTATAGCAATCAAGAAGGTTTCATTATCAACAACTCCTTTGAAAGAAAAAATGGAAGAGTTAACCTTGATCATAAATTATTTAAAAATGTAACAATTGGAACAAATTTCTCCTATAGCAATACACTCAATAGAGCGCCTAATACAGGTTCCTTGCCTGGTTCTTCATTTAATACAGGCGGTTTAGGCAGGTTGGCCATTGTTCTCCCTCCTAACGTATCACCCTATAATGAAGATGGCTCTTATAATGTAGCCGGATCGGCAATTGGTTTAGGAGCCAATTTAATTGCTTCTAACTACCCCAATGCAGCCGCATTAGTTAACATGGATAGGAATACCTCTGAAAGCGACCGCTTAATTGCAAATGGATATGTCTCTGTTCAACTATTAAAGGGTTTAACCTTTAAAACAAATTACAGTATTGATAATTTAAAACTAGATAATAATGTTTTTGTTAACCGTTTGCAAGGTGATGGTTTTGCATATAATGGTGGTGCAACCAGCAATTATGTTAAGAACAGCAGATGGAACTGGTCTAATACATTGAATTATTCGAATACATTTGGTGATCATACGCTAGGTGCATTTGTGGGTGCTGAAGATCAATACACTAAAGCTTCGGGTTACGGCGCAACCCGTCAAAACGTAATTGATCCTTTTATTGAGGTATATCAAGGCGCTTTCGGGGCAATTACCCCTGCAGAACTGGTACAGTTTGATAATGCTTTTCGTTCATTTTTTGGAAGTGTAAATTACGATTATAAAAAGAAATATTACCTCACAGGATCTTTTCGTCGTGATGGATACTCAGGTCTTTCAGCTGGAAATAAATATGGAAATTTTGGAGGTGCATCTGCAGGATGGGCCATATCAGAAGAAGAGTTTTACAAAAATTCTGGTATAAGCAAAATCTTAACAAGATTTAAAATCCGTGGTAGCTACGGAGAAGTTGGCAATATTAATATTGGTAATTACCCGGCTTTATTCTTGTTTAATCCAGGATTATACGGTTCCGATGCAGCACTTTCATTTGCTCAGGCAGGAAATCCAAATTTAACATGGGAAACCAGTAAAAAAGCAGATGTTGGTGTTAACTTAGAATTTCTGGATGGTCGTTTCTCGCTTGATGTGGATTACTATCATAACAATATTGATAACCTGATACAAAATGCACCACAGGCGCCTTCAAAAGGTGTGCCTAACAATGCAATCACCACAAATGTTGGTAAAATGTATAATAAAGGTTTTGAATTCGCTATAAATTCAAAGAATATTGAAAGAGACAATTTTAGCTGGTCTACATCCTTTACTTTTAGTACATTAAAAAATGAAGTAACCGCTTTAGGTAATAATAATGCAGATCTTTTTGGTGTAACTCAACTTGAAACAGCAAATATTACACGTGTTGGCTACCCGATAGGCTCTATTTATACTGTACCAACGGCAGGGGTTGATCCTGCTACTGGTGAAAGGATTTTTGTAAACAGATTTGGGCAAAAATTAAGATTCAGCTTTCAAAGGGCCACTGCAGCTCGTTATCAATATTTAGACGGACCAAATGCGGGTCAGAATGCTCCGGCTATTGATGCCGCATTAGATGCAACCATTACAGGGCCAGCCATTCCTAAATGGTTTGGTGGCTTAGATAACAACTTTCGTTATAAAGCTTTCGATCTAACATTAGGATTAACTTTTTCTGGTGGAAACAAGGTTTATTATGGTTCTTTAGCTGGTCTTCGTGATCAACGTTTCTGGAATAATGAAGCCGGAATGATGAATAGATGGACTACGCCTGGGCAAGTTACCGATATTCCCCGCGTTGTTTACGGAGATAATGTGTCTAACGGTTCAGCATTTGCACAATCTCAAAACGTATTTTCGGGAAATTTCTTAAAAGTCCGAAACCTGGCCATTGGTTATACGCTTCCAAAGGAATTTTTAAATAAGCACGGAATTTCTAATGTTAGAGTTTATGCGCAATCCAGCAACTTATGGATTATTTCTAACTATCCAGGGCCTGATCCAGAGGTTTCTGTTAATGCAAACTCTACAACAACAACAAACAGTGGAAGTTTGGCACCAGGCGTAGATCGTAACTCAGTTCCATCTGCAAGAACATTTACATTTGGTATTAATGTGGGATTCTAAAATTAAACAATCATGAAAATCAATATAAAAAGAAATATAAAGTACCTGTTTGCTGCCGCACCTTTGATGTTCGCAACATCCTGCAAAAAGGACTTCCTGGAAACAGCACCTAAAACATCATTGCCATTCGAACAAGCGTTTTCAAATCCTGATCGGATACTTTCCGAACTCAGAGGCGTATATGCGGGTGTAAAAAACGGTAATTTTTATGGCGGCCGATACCTCGTTTACAATGACATCAGGGGGGAAGAATTTATTGTCAATAAACCCAATGGTGTAACCAATTTAGAAACCTGGCGTTTTAATGTCACCTCAAATACCAGTGAAGTTACGGGGCTATGGGGTGCTATTTATGCAGCTATTAACCGTGCCAATGTTGTAATGGAAGGTATTGCCAACAATGCATCTGTGCTTACTCCAACGCTTTCTAAGCAATACATTGCAGAAGCAAAAGTAATGCGGGCACTTTCCTATTATAGCCTTTTACAACTTTATGCCAAACCGTACATTACCGATAATGGCGCAAGTTTAGGTGTGCCATTAAGGTTAAGGGCTGAAAAGGATTTGACAGGCAATGACCTAAAACGTAGTACGGTAGCAGAAGTTTATACTCAGATTCTAAAAGATTTAAATGAAGCAGAGCCTGATTTAGCTTTAACCTTAACTGCAACCCGAGCATCAAGAAATACTGCAATTGCTTTAAAAACCCGTGTTTATCTTGCTATGGGTAATTTATCATCCGTAGTAACAGAAGCCAACAAAATTGTAACGGCAACAGCTCCATTCTCGGCAACAACTGGTGTGGCCAATAAGTTGGAAGGAAATATTGCGACAGTTTTTGGTGGAAGTTATATTGGAACTGAGGCACTTCTTACTTTACCGATGACAGAATTAGATGCACCTGGCACACAAAATCAGCTCGCTTATTATTACAATATTGAAAGTGCTGGTGGTAACCAGGAATACTTTTTAAATACAGCTGGAATATTTGGAAATGCTGCATTTGCTGCCGCTTCTAATGATGCCAGAAAAACATTAACAACCGCTGTTGGTGTAAATACTTATTTAACAAAGTACAAAAAGCCATCTCCATACACCGATTATGTTCCGGTGATCAGATATGCTGAAGTATTATTAAATTTAGCAGAGGCCACTGTAGTCTCCGATCCTGCCCGTTCAATTGCCTTACTAACAGCGGTTAGGCAGCGGTCAAATCCAACTTATGTGTTTCCTGCAACTGATTTATTACCAGCAAATCTTAAAAACACGATTCTAACAGAAAGAAGAATCGAATTGTTAGGCGAAGGTTTTAGATCACCAGATATTATGAGGTTAGGTGCTAACTTTCCATCAAAAAGCGGACCTCAAGGCACGGCTCCGGCAGTACCATTTAATACTGCAGGTTACATCTGGCCAATTTCTGCAACAGAAATACAGAATAATAAATTAGCTGTTCCAAATTAATGTGAAAAAGCTTCTAAAAAACAAAACGAGCCAGCAATTTTGCTGGCTCGTTTTGTTTAAACCTCATCTCTCTACTTCTTATCTACACTGTACTTTCCGGGGCCAATAAAAATTAAGCTCAAAAACACAATGCCCAATTCAATGGCATGACTGGCGCCGCCAAGGCCATCGCCCTTGCCGAAATGAACCAGCGCAGCAATGATCATGGTAAAAACCAATAAGATATTTGCCGGCCGAAAGAATAAACCTACAATCAATAAAAAGCCGCCAAAAGTTTCGGCCGCTGCCGCCATAAAACCCCAGAATACAGGTAGGAAATCAATACCAACAACTTTCATGCTGCCGCCTAATCCCTTCCACCCTTCCGGCCCGCCCGCAAGCTTCGGAAAGCCATGAATAATGAACATTAGCCCCAAGCCAACGCGAAGAAGTAACAAGCCGGTATTGCGGTATTTACCTAAACTATCTAAAATTGCCATGCTATAAATATATAAATTGAACGTTATTTTTTTCTACGGTTAAAGCCACCTCCGCTCCTAAAACCATGCTCAGGTTGTTTTCAATATGGCCGCATGGAAAATTAAAACACACGGGATATTTATAATCTTTTACAATCTCCCGGATGACTTCCTCTGCAGTCTGTCCGAAGGAGATTTTTTCTTCAGCCATCTCATTAAATGCACCAATAATGAGGCCTCGCAAATTTTTCAATTTCCCAGCTCTTTTCAACATCCTCAGCATCCTGTCTATGCTGTATTCCTGCTCCCCAACATCCTCCAGAAAAAGAATTTTATCATCAAAGTTCATTTCCGAAGCCGATCCCTGCAGCATGGTAAGTAAGGTTAAATTACCGCCAATCAAAATGCCGCTGGCCTCGCCTGTACGGTTGGTAAATGTACTGGCATAACTATAGCTTTGTGGCGCTCCAAAAAGCGAGTTTTTCAGCGAGGTAATGGCCGCTTCGGTCGAATCTTCAAAGGTATAAGGCATTTGTCCGTGAATGCATGGTGTTTGCGTTTTTGCTATAATATGCGAAAGTAAAACCGTTACATCACTAAAACCTACAAACCACTTTGGGTTTTCGGTAAAGGCAGTAAAATCAAGCTGATCGATAATCCGGATGGCACCATAACCGCCGCGTCCGCAGATAATCGCCCGCACTCCGCTATCATCCAGAAAGCGCTGTATATCCTTTGTTCGGAGTTCATCGGTGCCGGCAAACTGATGGTGACTGGCGTAAACACTATCGCCTATAATCACCTCAAGTCCCCAGCTTTCCAAAAGGCTTATGGCATAATCTATTTTTTTGGGTAGTTTTTTTGCCGGACAAACGATGGCAATCTTATCTCCTTTTTTTAAATACGGGGGCTGCTTAATCATCTTTAAAACACTTATCTTTGCCAAATTAATAAAAATTGTTTTGGATAATAGTAAAATAAAAAGATATACCGTAACGGCAGCACTTCCTTACACCAACGGACCTGTGCATATCGGTCACCTCGCAGGGGTTTATATTCCTGCCGATATTTATGCCCGTTACCTGCGATCGAATAAACGTGATGTTAAGTTCATTTGTGGTTCTGATGAAAACGGTGTGCCCATTACGCTGAAGGCCAAACGCGAAGGCATTACACCACAGGAAGTAGTAGATAAATACCATAAAATTATTGGCGATTCGTTCAAAGAATTCGGCGTTTCTTTTGATATCTATCACCGTACATCTTCGCAAACGCATCATCAAACAGCTTCCGATTTCTTTAAAAAGCTATATGATAAAGGCGTTTTTACCGAGGAGGTAACCGAACAGTATTATGATCCTACGGCGAAGCAATTTCTGGCCGACCGTTATATTACCGGTACCTGCCCTAAGTGTGGTAATGAAAATGCCTATGGCGATCAATGCGAAAACTGTGGATCCACCCTTAATGCTACCGACTTAATAAACCCCAAATCTACCCTATCGGGAGATAAGCCTATCTTAAAAGAAACCAAGAACTGGTTTTTACCTTTAGATCAATACGAGGAACGCTTAAGGACCTACATTGAAAGTCATAAAGAATGGCGCCCAAATGTTTACGGACAATGCCAAAGCTGGTTAAACGCCGGATTACAACCCCGTGCCATGACCCGTGACCTGGACTGGGGCGTTCGTGTTCCGCTTCGCGATGCCGAAGGTAAAGTTTTATACGTCTGGTTTGATGCGCCGATCGGTTACATCTCCGCTACTAAAGAACTTTGCAATTACGCCAAGCTTGATGTTTGGAATCCTAAGGCCGAAGAATATTACATCAGTGGCTATGACAATGATAAGTGCGGATGGGAAGAGTACTGGAAAAGCGACGAAACTAAATTGGTTCACTTTATCGGTAAAGATAACATCGTATTCCACTGCATCATTTTTCCTGCCATGTTAATGGCGCATGGCGATTATACTTTGGCGGATAATGTTCCGGCAAATGAGTTTTTAAATCTCGAAGGACAAAAAATATCTACCTCAAAAAACTGGGCGGTTTGGTTAAACGAATACCTGCGTGAGTTTGAAGGTAAACAGGATGTATTGCGTTATGTACTAACGGCTACCGCTCCAGAAACAAAGGATAATGATTTTACCTGGAAAGATTTCCAAGCCCGCAACAACAATGAGCTGGTGGCTATTTTAGGTAATTTTGTCAACCGTGTAGTGGTGCTTACGCATAAGTATTTTAACGGCACCGTACCTACCTGTATGGAAATCACTGCTGTTGATCAGGCCGTGATTGATGAATTAGCGGATTATCCTGCAAAGATTTCAGCCTCTATAGAAAATTATCGTTTTAGAGAAGCCCTCTCGGAAGTCATGAATGTTGCCCGCCTGGGAAATAAATACCTTGCAGAAACTGAACCGTGGAAGCTGATTAAAACCGATGAAGACCGGGTGCGGACCATTTTACATCTTTCCCTGCAAATTGCTGCTAATATTCAAATTCTGATTGAACCATTTCTACCGTTTACAGCAGAGAAGTTAATGAACATGCTGAAGAATGGCGGAAACGATTGGGACGATGCAGGATCCGTTTCACTTTTAAAGCGAGGTCATGACATTGGTGAGGCTGTACTTTTATTTGATAAAATTGAAGATGCAGCAATCGATTTTCAGATCGAAAAGCTTAATCAAAGTAAAGTAACCAATGCTGCAAATAATGCAGTGGCTAGTCCGGCAAAAGAGAACATTACTTTTGATGATTTCTCTGCTATTGATATTCGTGTAGCTACGATCATTGCTGCAGAAAAAGTTGAAAAAACAAAAAAACTACTAAAACTCACGGTGAATACAGGTATTGATGAACGTACCGTTGTTTCCGGTATCGCCGAGCATTATCAACCTGAAGATATTATTGGTAAACAAGTGAGTATCATTGTTAACCTGGCGCCCAGAGAAATTAAGGGTATTTTATCTCAGGGGATGATCCTGATGGCCGAAAATACTGAAGGTAAATTAACTTTCGTTTCTCCGGCCAGCGAGTTTAATCCTGGTAGTATAATCAGGTAATACATTAAATATTTTCCTAAGCCTGTTGATTGATTTAGTCATTTAAAATAATCAGCAGGCTTTTTATTTAAATCAAATGACGATCATCACTCTTTAACAGCGGGTAAAAAGTGTAAAAGGAGTTCCATTGCGATATAGTATCAATTGGCTATTTAAAGGCATGATTAATTTATTATATTTGCCACAAATAAATATAGAGCGCCTGTTTTCATTTAAGCGGGTTTAAATCATTTATATTGTTGCAATGGCTATGAACATAGCTTAAACATGGTCCCGTAGTTCAACGGATAGAATAGAAGTTTCCTAAACTTTAGATATGAGTTCGATTCTCGTCGGGACCACTGGGAGAGGTAAATCTCCGCACTAAACGGCTTTTCTGAAACAGGAAGGCCGTTTTTGTTTTTTCAGATCTTCATGTATAGTGTGTTTCCGACAACCAAAACGACAACCGATTTTACGTTGTCATGGTTGCTTAACTCATTGATATGGCAGAGATTAAATTAAACTTAAGAGAGCCGAACTCAGTAAAAGAAACACCAATTAACGTTGTCATTAGATACAATGGCCAAAAGCTAGTTTACTCAAGTGGAAAACGAATTCATCCCAGTATGTGGGACAGTCTCTCACAGAGAGCGAAAAGGTCAAAGGACTTTACAACTTCAGAACTTCTGAATGGAAGTTTGCGTCTCATTATTCAGGGCATATATGAAGAAATCGAACGCTATCAGAAAGACAACCAACAAGGGTTTCCAGAACCTAAACAACTGAAGGCGATCCTCGATTTACGATTTTCAAGGATAACTGAAGTCACCAAGAAGAACTTCTTTGAATTCATCGAGTGGTACAGCTTAGTTTATGCTCCTAAAAAGCAACTTATAAAGAATAACGAAACAAGTGCTACTAGTCCAAATACATTAAAGACGTATGTTACTACTCTCAGGCTATTAAAGATCTTTGCTGAATGTAATGGCGCTTTTGACTTTAAGGACATCAATTTAGAATGGTATCAAAAGTTTACCGATTGGTGTAACTCAAAGAAAAACTACAACCCGAGTACCATTGGTAAACATATCAAAGTTATCAAGACGTGGTTGAGAAAGGCTGAAGACGAGGGTTTACACACAGCTACCTTTTATAAACACCAAGACTTCAGGAAGCCTTCCTATCTATCAGAGACCATTTATCTTAACAGGGATGAATTAGCCATGATTCAAAGTCTAGATCTCTCTGATCGTGTCGAACTTGATCGTATCCGCGATTTGTTTTTGGTTGGGGCATGGACAGGTTTAAGGTTCAGTGACTTTAACAGACTAAGAGAAGATAATATTTCGGATGGCTTCATAAGGTTAAAGACAAGCAAAACAAGCTCGCAGGCAGTTATTCCCATTAATGCCGTTGTCAGAGATATACTTTTAAAGTATGATAACAACATACCCAATGGCTATGCTAACCAATACATGAATAGGCAATTAAAGGTAATCTGTAAAATGGCTAAGATCCAGTCTTCTGAGACTAAAATAGACTTCGTAAACGGTAAGAAACGAATCTCTGAAGTTAAGAAATGGGAATTGGTAAGCACCCATACAGCTAGGCGATCTTTCGCCACTAATCTTTACGGCTTAGTACCGAATAATACCATCATGGCTATTACCACACATAAGACAGAAGCAGCATTCCTGCGCTACTTAAGAAAAAGTAATGATGAACACGCTCAGATTCTAAAAAAAGTAATGGACAGTATGTAGAACTTCCACTAAGGCCTTGGTTCTTTTGCGAAGTTGCATAACTTAGCGGAGTTAATCTTGCTCCGCTAATTACTATGTTTTCAACTACCTTGCTACCAGACTTCAGAAAGTTAAATGACTACTTTTCTAATCTGCAAGAACACCATATACTTGAAGTGGAGAAAATTGGTGGCGTTCCAGTTCATTTGGAGTATTATAATGAACAAATGCTTAGAGAGCTCGAAACAGACCTGCATAGGCTTCTAGATCTTTATGGTTTGCAACCTCATTATACAGAGATGCTATATTTGATCCTGTCCAAAAGCGAAGAGATTGGCAAACAATTTACAGCCTACAAGCAGAAATACAACGACGATACAAAGATCAAAGAGATTGCCACTTTCTTACTCGGTATCTTGACAATAAAGCCAAACGAAACATTACAGCTTAATATCAAGCCATCATTGAGCGAGACTATTAAATTGAAGAACAACGATGTTACTAAATGGCTCATTGAAATGATATATCAGGCAGTTGAAAACCAAGACTTCCCATTAAGCTTGTTTGGCACACAGATATATACTTTATTTGACGATGGTTTTGGCGGCAGCTTGTCGCCTGCAAAGATGAAGAAGGCAAGCGAACTAAAACCTGACAATCCAAAGCATAAACTGCTACCAATGCTAGCCGATATGTGTTTCTATTTGCAAGCCTACCTTATAAACCAGACACATTTAACACTTCAACCTAATACCTACCTTTCAGATGCGCAAGCAAACTTCTTCTTTGATTTGTTAAGTATGTTGAGCTACATTGAGTCTGACTCAATTGGTTCAGAGCCTAAAGACTACATATACTCCCTACTAGCAAGAACAAAAATAAGTAGTTGACAATCAAGGCTATAAAACAAAATAAAACAACTGCCCTTCCGTAGCCTATCACCACCTTTTGCTGTTGCACCTTTGCATTATAATTCAACAATGTAGTTGAATGTAAGCAAAAGCTAATGCAAAGTAACAAATTTAAAATCGAACAGAAACAGCGTGAGTATGACTTACTAAAACCTGTTAACATGTCTAAGCTTGCACCAAGACAAGGTTACTATTTAATAATGAACATCTCCAAGCAAGTCATTGCTGGAGTTGATTGCAGAATCGCAAGATGTTTGTGGAAACGACACGAAGGTGACCACTTTGAACTTGACTTCCATGTAACCATACAACTTCACTCCTTCGAGAGCAATTACTCCAAAGGCCCTAGGCACAAATTGCAAACCAACCTATTGGAAAGCATTATCCACGTAATGGTTGCTAAGGTAATCACAGTTAATGATGAGAAGGTGTTTTGTGTAGAATGGGATTTACTAAACAACGTAACTTCTTTTCCGTCAGATACTATTGAGGAAACAGGCGAAGATTCAGAGCTAGTTGAAGCAGTAGCGATAAGCAATGATCTTGATGTTGAACTTATGGAAGCAATCAACAGCCAACTCGACATCAATGATGATGTGATTCAAGCTATACTTCACCAAGAGGATATTGCTTTTGAAGAATACGAAGCTACAAACGAATTGGTCTTTGCAATTCAAGCACAAAACTTACCAAATCAAAGGTAACCTTAAACCAATAAACAGATAAGACAATGATACATCCATTTAATGATTACGATCAAACTATATATACAACAGCTAAGACATTCTTAGATGAACGACAGCTAAATCCTATACCAACAAATGTCATCATTAACAAAGTGATCACTGGTTGGGGTGCTACATATGCAGAGATCAAAGCAAAGCGACATAGCATTATTCTCCTGCCGCATAAAAGCCAGATATCAAGCAAACATGCAAAACATTATGAAGAGGATTACACACAAGAGGTTACAGAAGCGGCAACCATTGAAAAGTTGAAGAAGTATATCACCGCACGGAACTCAAGACATATGAAGTTTCTCTCTACACCTGAAGGGCTTGGAAAAGTAGTTAAAGCGCTGAAGGAATGTGACATTGATGCATTTGAAGAAGTATTCTTACTATGTGACGAGTCGCACAAGATAACTACAGATGTGGGCTACAGAGTAAACATATCAAGCTTCGCAGACTACTTTTTCCAGTTCAACAACAAGGCTATGATCTCTGCTACACCTTTTAAACCATCACATCCTAAACTCGCTGAACAAGGGTTCAAGATGATAAAAGTAAATCACCAACGACACATTAAAAAACAAATCAGGTTGATGTGTGTGAACAATCTTGCAGCTGCGTTTAGAGAGTACATCGATCAGTACGATGGTAAGATGTTATTCGTCTTCTTCAATTCACTAAATGGTATTAAGGCCCTTATTGATAACAATCAACTCATCAAGGATTACCACATCTACTGTTCGGAAGATGGAGTAGTAGACTTTAAACAAATGAAAGATTTAAGACCAGAGCTAACTGAAGCCTCATTCAAGGCTTATTCAAGAATCGACGCCAATAACCTTGCAAGGATTAACTTCCTTACGAGTAGTTTCTACAACGGCCTTGACATTGAAGGTTTTGACGAGATACCTGACGTACTTCTTTTAACTGACCTAACTGTGGCTGACCATACTGTCTTTGATCCAAATACCGATGTCTATCAGATTCTAGGTAGATTCAGGCAACCAATGGATAGTAAAGAGATTAAGGATCGTTTCCGATATGCGACACACATCGTAAACACCAAGAGGAGCGCTGTCGTTAAACTAGAAGCTAGTGCGTTATCGGCTGTAGGGTATTCGTATATGGGCTACAAGGCTTTATACGATTTACAGAAAACTGTAACCCACCAAGTTGCGTATGATATCTACGAAGAGGGTAAGAAGCGTCTCCTTCCATTTGCAAACCTTGTAAACACACGAGAGGAACTAGACCCGTTCAAGCTAGACAACTACTTATACAATTGCAGGTTGAAGCAATGTTATGGCCATCCCATTGCATTACCATTAGCATACGAGTTCTCAGGTTTGTTTGATGTTGAAGAGGAGCATAAAACCTACCTTCCCGAAGAGTTTGAAACGATGTCTAAGACCATGAAGAGATATTCTACGACTAATATAGAGTGGTGCTGTGGCCAAATCATTTCAAACCAGTTTACAAGCAATGAGATTGATAGGGCGAACATTAACAAAGAGCTTAAAGCGCGGTATCCTTTGGTATTTGAAGCTGAAGAGAAACTAACTATGAATAAGATACAACAACTCGGATACAAGAAATCTGCAATTGAAAAGGCACTTCTGAAGTATAATCTTGAACGAGGACTTGTCCATCATGGCTTGGTAGATGCTGTGTCAAAAGCTTTTAAGGTTGGAATATGTTATCCAGTCTCTGATGTAAAGGTGAAGCTCCAGAAGGTATATGACGAGTTTGAAATTAAGATGTTAGTAAAAGCCACCGACATCGATCCATACTTTACCTTCGACGAATTCTTTGGTCACGTTGACATTAAGAAAAAGGAGCTAAAGACATTGGATGAGGCCAAGGTCGACAAAACTATATTCACTGATGCAACGGGAACAAAGAAGCGATCTGTTAGAACCTACCGAATTACCGGACATAAACTAAAGCCCTTGACGCTTAGTTCAACCCGTGAGAAGCCATCATTAGATAGCTAAATCAACCTTCAAGGCTCGCACAATTTATTCAGTTATAGGTTTTATTAACCCCCTCAATTAAAAAAGTGCGAGCCTTTCTATCCAACCATCAGCAAGCTAGTAGTATCTTCAGATTTGATCTTACCTGCATATACCAATAAATTTGACCCCCTTTCGCCAATTTTAAATTGACCCCCAGAGTTGTTGCTTGAAAAAAGCAGAAGTTGTTGTGCAAAAAGGCATTTTAGAGTTGATCTTTTAAGTCCTGTTTAA
>Ga0308159_1000589_pt1 | contig 76634 bp, 57 predicted proteins | sample PhyCR1_FD_201040 | JGI IMG/M metagenome (GOLD analysis project Ga0308159, IMG submission 201040) | Phyllosphere microbial communities from UC Gill Tract Community Farm, Albany, California, United States - DLSLC.R1 | ecosystem: Host-associated > Plants > Phyllosphere > Unclassified | place: USA...
CGCCGTCGGGAAACTCCTTGTAGCGGGCATGAAGCCATGCGCCGCTCAGGTCGACGACCAATCCCTTTGTCGGCACGATGGTCGAGGACAGTTCCACGCCGTAGGTTTCCACTTTGCCGGCATTGGTCAGCGCCAGTTCGATCTGAGGCGGCGTGCTGTCCGGGATGATGCGGAACTGGCTCACCTGATAGTCGGAATAAAGCGCGTAGAAGAAAGCGCTGTTGAAGGTGAAGACCCGGTCCGGCGTGCGATATTTTAAGCCGACCTCATAGGAATCGACCTTTTCACGTCCAAGCCGCAAGTTGCCGGCAATCTGGGTGGTGTTGAGATAGTCGGCGTTGAATCCCCCCGACTTCACGCCGCGCGCATATTTGGCGTAAAGAGTGGTATCGCGGCCCGGTTCCCAGGTTATCCCGACCGAGGGGGAGAGCGAATTCTCGCTCACCTTGTTCTTGTAGCCGTCGATCACGGCGAGATTGGTGATCGGTGGGCCGATATCGGATTGTTGATCGATGAACAGCTTCTTCACGTCATGGTTGAAGCGAAGGCCGGTGTTCAGCGTCACCCCCGGCACGAACTCCCAGTCGAGCGCACCGAATGCCGCGTAGCTGCTGTTGTTGGTCGAGGGATTGGTGCGGATACGGGAAAAAGCCGGGACGCCGAGCAGCGGTGCGAGCGCGCTGTAGGTCAGGCGGCGGTCATTCTCGCCCTTGGTGTTGAGGAAAAACAAGCCTGCCACATAGTTGAGTGTCCCCGTCTTCCCCGAGACGCGCAGTTCCTGGCTGATCGTCTTGTAATTATCGTAATAGTTAAAGATCGCGAAGTCTGCCGGACCATGGTCAAGGTCCACGTTCCAGTTGCGATAGGAGTTGCGATAGCCGGTAATCGAGGTCAGCGTGGCTTCGCCCAGATCGTAGTTCATCGTCAACGCCAGACCCCAGTTGCGATTATAGTCGCGCTCGGGATAGTCGTCGTCGGTAACGAAGGGCTGATCGGCGGGAGGGTTGGGGAAGCCTCCGGTGTTGAAGGTGTCCGACCGGGCCTCGCCGTTCACCTTGTGGGAAAGCTGGCTTGAATAGTCGGCCGAGATATCGACGGTGAGGCGGTCGGAAGGAACGATCCGGAGCTGCGCGCGGCCACCATAGTTCTTCAGGTCGTCGACATCGTCATCCAGGGTGACGTTGTGGATGAAGCCGTCGCGGCGCTGGAAAGATCCACCCACGCGCAGCATCACCATGTCATCAACGAGCGGGACATTGACCATCCCGATCAGTTTCACGGCGTCCTTGTTGCCATAGGAGCCGATCACCTTGCCCTCGACTTCGTTCACCGGCGCGCGGGTGATCAGGTTCACCGCGCCGGAGACGGTATTCTGGCCATAGAGATAGCCTTGCGGACCGCGCAGCACCTCCACGCGCTCGAGATTGGTCAGCACTGCATCCGCCGCCATCGGCTGGCCGATATAGACGCCGTCCAGATAGATGCCCGTGCGCGTGTCGAAGGCCACCGTGCGCCCGCCGCCGCCCACGCCGCGAATGTAGACGGTGCGCACCGATACGTTGTCGCTGACCTGGAAATTCGGCACGAGGTTCTGAAGGTTGCCCAGTTCGGTAATGCCGCTCTTGTCCAGCGTCTCCGACGAGAATGCCGCGATCGAAATCGGCACGTCGAGGATATTCTGCTCGCGCTTCTGCGCCGTGACGAGGATATCGCCCTCAGCCCTGTCGGACTCAGTTCCTTCCGCTACCGGTGCGGCGCTCATGGCCGGGCCCGCGTCGGCTTCCCTGGCATGCGCCGTACAGGTTGCCATCGCGAGGCCGGCGGAGGTTGTCAGAATGGCCGACAACCAGATTTTGCGTCCCGAAGTCTCTTTGTCATTGCAGATCATGTTCGGTTCCAATCCATGCTAGAATGAATTGCCCGATCTGCATCCCCCCGATTTATACGTTCTTCTGCCCTGCGATTTACTTTTTATATATTTGATTTTTCAGTATTATATGTCGTTATTCGATAATAGTTTCACCGCTCCGGACAGCATTGAGCCATCACCCACGGCGACCACGCGGCCATCGCTTTCTGGAGTGAGCGGCGCCCCGTTCCAGTCGGTGATGCGGCCGCCTGCACCTTCGATGATCGGCACAAGCGCGGCCCAGTCCCACAGTTTCAGCGTGCCTTCTGCCACCATGTCGATCTGGCCGAGTGCCAGCAGGCCATAAGCGTAGCAGTCGCCGCCCCAGGATACGCGCCGCACCGCAGCTGCCAGCATGTGCCAGCCGGCGTCGCCGTCCGCCGCGATCATGTCCGGTGCGGTGCACGAAAGTTCGACGCTGGACATGTCGTTGCAGGCACGCGTCCCCGCGACACCGCCGAAGGGGCCGGTGAATCGCGTCCTGCGCCCGGCCACGCCCAGCCAGCGCTCGCCCGTGATCGGTTGATCGATCAGGCCGATGATCGGCGTATCGCCATCGAGCAGGGCAATCAGCGTACCAAACAGCGGCCGCCCGGTGATGAAGGCACGGGTGCCGTCGATCGGATCGATCACCCAGCGAAACCGCGACCCATGCCGCAACGAGCCAAGCTCCTCGCCGATGATGCCATGGTCAGGACAGGCTTGTTCGATCACGCTGCGGATCGCGCTTTCCGCCTGCCGGTCGGCAAGCGTGACGGGACTGGTATCGCTTTTGTCGATCGTCGCAAGCGATGTACGGAAATAGGGACGCACCACCAGCGCGGCGGCATCGGCGGCGTTTTCCGCCACGGCGACGAATGTGTCGAGTTCCGCCCGGGTCATGTCAGGAGCGCTGCGGTTCAGAGCCTGCACAGCGCCGCTTCCCATGCCGGGTTGGCCAGCATCATTCGGCCATAGCCGAACAGGGTTGTCGAATAGCCGGCATAATCGAAGTCTATGGTCGATATGCGCGCCTGTAGCGCAGCCCATAAGCCCCATGAAATCGCGATCACCGGCCCATAGGCAACGATCCGGTCGGCAAGGGCAGGCGATGGCGCACCGACATAGGCCTCGACGATCGACGCTGTGTGGATGCCGCCGTCGAGCGACATCGACATCATCGCCAGATCCCAGGCGGGATCGTTGTCGGCCGCATATTCCCAGTCGATGATGCGGACGTCGCCGGCATCGTTGATCATGAAGTTCGCCGCGTAACTGTCATTATGGCACGGCGCCAGCGTGCTTCCTGCCGCGCTCACCAGTGCCTCGACACGGGCGCAGGCGGCCTCAAGGTCATCGACATCCTCCGGCAGCGTGGCGCCATGCTCACGCGCCAGCGAGGCGCGGGTCGCAAGCTGCTCGAGCCCGGTGCAACTTGCACCGATCAGCGGCGCCGCATGCATCGTGCGATAATGCGCGACAAGCGCATTACGGACGGACAACTGCTGCATGTCTTCCGCCGTGACCGGACGATAGCCTTCGAGATATTCATATACCTCCGCCTCCAGATCGGCGAAGTGCGCCACCAGGCGGGGCGCGATGCCCAGTTCTCCGGCAAGGCGCGAAGCCTGGCTGGAAACCTTGCGGTTGATGAAGATCGACGTCTTCTCGCCGTAGAATTTCACGAAATAGCGCCGGTCGTTGGCAGTCAGCTGCCAGTTGTGGTTGGTGATGCCCGCCATAACGCGCTCGAAAGCGATGTCGGCGGCGTCCGCAAACCCGAGTGCCGCGATCACGCGGCGGATAGCAGCGTCAGATGCTTGCGCCTGGTTATGATTGATCAGCTGATGTTCCGTCATCGCCCACCTCATGCCTATGTCCTGAATGTGCACGATTCGGGGAGAAAGTCCACACAATTCAACAAATATACTACGATTTGCAATTTTTCGGGCATGAGTTATCGTTGCAATACACACAGCAGGAGGCACGCATGGCAACTGAACCCTTTCGGATGACGGCAACCGAACTTCTTGGAGCTTATGCCTCCCGTGCGCTGTCACCTGTAGAGGCCATGAAATCGGTGCTGGCGCGCACTGCCGAGCGTAATCCCGATATCAATGCGCTGATCTTCATCGATGAGGATGCCGCGCTGGCTGAGGCCCGCGAATCGGAGGCCCGCTGGGCGAAAGGCGCGCCCAAAGGCGCGCTCGACGGCATTCCGATCACCATCAAGGACAGCATCGCCGAGGCGACCCGCCCGATGTTGCGGGGAATAAAGGCGAATATGGGCGCAAAGCCCAGCGGCTACGACGCTCCGCCAACCGCAAGACTGAAGGAAGCGAACGGGATCGTCTTTGCCAAGACGACCATGCCCGACTTCGGCCTGCTCGCATCGGGGGTGAGCAGCGCCTTCGGTATCACGCGCAACCCTTGGAACCTCGATTTCAACCCGGGCGGGTCGAGCAGCGGCGCGGCAGCGGGGCTGGCTGCACAGTGCGGACCGCTGGCCGTTGGCTCCGATATCGGCGGATCGGTGCGTATTCCTGCGGCATTATGTGGTTTGGTGGCGCTGAAGCCCACGCAGGGCCGCATTCCCCACTTGCCGCCTTCGCCGGTCCGGTCGGCTGGCCCGCTCGCTCGCACCGTGGCCGACACCGCATTGATGCTGACTACGCTCGCCGGCGCCGATCCGCGCGACTATGGTTGCATTCCCGCTGATGGCACGCGCTATGAAACGTTGCTCGACCGCGATCTTAGCGGCCTGCGCATTGGCATCGTCATGGAGGGGCAGAACAGGCATATGCCCGAGCCGGCGGTTACATCGGCGGTGGAAGCGGCGGCCAAGGTGCTGGAAAACGCCGGCGCGACGATCGTGCCGCTGCCCTGGGTGGTGGGGGACGATTTCATGGAGACGACCAGCATCATCTTCCTGATGCGTGGTTTCACTGAATTCCAGAAGCTTCCCGAACATATGCGCGCGATGATCCCCGATCATTTCACCGCCTGGTTCGAACGCATCCCATCCTATTCCGCCATCGATGTCGGCAATTCGCTCGACCGTCTGGAGGTGATCAAGGCACGCGTCCTCGCCCAGCTTGCCGAGGTCGACTTCATGATCTCGCCCGTTCTTTCCTATAGCGGCTTCCCCGCCGAAATGCTGCAGGTGCCGACGGAGCAGGGCGGCATCGGCTATACGCCGGTATGGAATCAGACGGGCAATCCCGCGGCGTCGATCTGCTGCGGCTTCGACACGGAAAAGAACCTGCCGATTGGCCTCCAGATCATCGGCCAGCGCTTCGACGACCTGGGTGTGCTTCAACTGGCCGCCGCCTATGAGCGGATGCGCGGGTTCGAGATGCACTGGCCGGACTGATGTTTGGCGTGCCTTCGCCGGCAAAAAGGCGGGGGCGCGCTATTCGCCGGCGTGTACCACCGCGCCGACACCGGCCTGACTGAACGCGCGTCCATCCTTCAGGTCCGTGACCAGCACGTCGATATCCTTGCAGGAACTGACGATCGTTCGGCTTGCAAGCCCGCATTTGCTGGCGTCGGCCAGGGCCACCCGGCGGCGTGCATGTTTCAGCATCACCCGCGCGATCGCCGCTTCGGCCAGGTCGAAATAGCTGACCCCGGCTTCCGGGTGGATGCCCACCGGCGAGATGAACGCAAAATCGGCGCGCAGCGTTTCCAGTTGATCGATGGTCGAGGCGCCGAAAGTTGCCGGCACATCGCGTCCTACGGTTCCTCCCAGAAGCAGGATTTCCATGCTGCCCTGTCCCTGCCGCAACGCCATCGCGACATCGATCGAGTTGGTGATCACCGATACATCGCTGACCGATGCCAGGGCCTGGGCGAAAGATGTAGTAGTCGATCCCGCATCCACGAAACAGCAACTGCCCGGCTCCACTAGGGCGGCAGCGGCGACCGCAATCGCCTGTTTCTCAATGGTGTGGGACGAGAGCCGTTGATGAAAGGGCTGTTCGGCGACATGATGGAGCATCAGCGCGCCGCCATGGGTCCGGCGGATCTGACCCAGGGCTTCCAACTGCTTCAGGTCGCGCCGGATGGTTTCTCGCGAGACGTTGAGACTGGTCGCCAGTTCATCGGCTTCCACGCGGGATTGGCTGGCAAGCACCGCCATGATCCGCTGCTGCCGTTCCTCCGCCCACATCGTACTGCTCCATGATCCTCCCTTTGTGGAAATGTGTGTAAGTAAGAGGAAAATCAACTATAATCGACGGAGCGGCGAAATTTCCGGATAGGCGTGCAATCCCGTGGCGTGGGCAAGCCGTCGCGTCCGATCCGCAACGATCCGCTCACGGGCCGGCCCCGTGGGCGGATCGTTGCCGGAGGCCGTTCAGGGTTCGCCCTTCATTCCTCCGGCGAAACGGTCCTCCAGGATCAGTTCGGCGGCGCGCCATGCGAAAGCCATGCAGGGGCCATTGGTGTTGCCGGAGATCGCGGTCGGGATTGAAGCGCAATCGACCACTCGCAGGCCTTCGATACCATGGACGCGCAAACGTGCGTCGACCACACCCTCGCCCGGGCGGCCCATGCGGCAGGTCGCGGTTCCGTGCAGGCCGGTGCTCATCAGCCAGTTGCTGGCCTCCTCGATCGCCGCGTCGCTGTCGTCGGCGTCTCCCGGCACGGTTTCCTCTTCGATGAACGCACGCAGCGCCGGCTGACGCGCGAAACGTCGCAGCAGCCGGACCATCGAAGCGATCTTCTCGCGATCCTCCGGCACGCCGAACCAGTTGGGATCGACGAGCGGCAAGTCGGCCGGATCAGCCGAACGGATGGTCACGTTGCCCTTGCTCGATGGGCGCAGGTAGAACGCGCTGAAGGTGATCCCCGGAGACCCGCGTCCGGCCTCTGCCTTGTCCTCCTTGCTGGCGGCATAGGAATAGGGCGACGCCGCAATCTGGATGTCTGGCCACTGCGCGAGCGATGGATCGCTGGCGACCATGCCGCATACTTCGGGCAAGGTGTAAGACATCAGTCCACGGCGGGTCAGGAAATATTGCAGGGCATGGCGGTATAGGCGCCAACCCTTGAATTCGCGGTTGTGGCCGGTGGCATTCTTCAGCCGGAAGGCGAGGTTCAGCGTCATGTGCTCGCACATGTTGCGGCCGACGTGTTCGTTCGCGGCGACGACCGCGACACCGTGCCGCTCGAGCAGGGCGCGGGGACCGATGCCGGATAGCATGAGCAGCTTGGGCGAGTGGATGACCCCGGCCGAAAGGATGACCTCCCCTGCCGAAACGGTTCGCCGGGAGCCGCGTCGCAGGCACACGACGCCGGTGGCCCGGCCGTCGTCGATGTCCACTCGCTCTGCACGGGTGTGGGTCCAGATCGTCAGGTTGCGCCGCCGCTTGAGGACCGGACGCAGGAACGCGTCGTAGGCGCTCATCCGCTTGCCGGATCGATCCACAGTCATCTGCGTCGCTCCCAGGCCTTCGCGGCCCGGGGTGTTGACGTCTGACAGCGTGGGCATGCCCATGTCCCGCCCGGCCGCCAGAAGCGCCTGGGTCAGGGGGGTGTCGCTTCGGATCGCGGTGACGTGAAGCGGGCCATCGACCCCGCGCGAAGGATCGGCACCCTCCTCGCGATAGCTTTCCACCGCCCGGTAGCTGCGTTCGATCGCGCTCCAGCCCCACAGGCCGTCGTCGAACTCCGTCCATGAATCGTAGTCCGCCGGCTGGCCGCGATAGTACCAGGTGCCGTTGACCGCACTGGAGCCGCCCAGGCCCTTGCCATAGGCCCAGACTTCGTTGGCGGGGCGAAAGGGGGCCTGCTTGACGGGAAAGACGTAGAAATACTTGGGATCCAACCAGACCTTGAGGAAGCCTCGCGGCATTCGCAGCAAGGGGTGATCGTTGCGTGAGCCTTCCTCTATCAGCAGGACGGTGCTGCGACCGTCGGCCGACAGCCGGTCGGCCAGCACGCATCCGGCGGAGCCGGCACCGACGATGACATAGTCGAAGTCGGGTCGCGCGGCAGTTTTGTCGGTCTTTTTCACCAGGTACTCCAGAAATGATCGTAAAACGGCACGGGAGCCGGTCAGGTAGGTGAGATTGCGCGATCCAGTGCCGCGATCGCCCGCGCGCCGGAACGGGCGAAACGCCGCCAGTCGCTTGGCTGGTCGTGCTCGGCAATGCGTAGCGGCACATCGAGGTCGTCGAGGACCGACCACAGCGCGGGCCAGTCCATCGTGCCCTCGCCGATGTCAGCGAAGCCCATTTCGTCCAGGTTACTGCCATGCGGCGCAACGTCCTTGACGTGGACCGCCGGCACTCGTCCGGCATAGCGGCGAAGCCAGGGAACAGGGTCCACGCCCGCCCGCACGATCCAGGCGATGTCGGCGGCGAAAGCGATCTCGCTTCCGAGGATATGCTCGATCGGCAGCGAGCCGTCAGGCAGGGGCACGAACTCGAAGTCGTGATTGTGCCAGGCGAAAGCCAGTCCTTCGGCTTGCATCCGGGCGTTCAGACTCAACAGTCTTTCGTGCAGCGCGATCCAACCCGACACGTCGTCAGGTCGTTCTTCCGGGTCGATCCACGGCGCGACGACGAGATCCATGCCGAGGCGACGCGCGGCGGCGACGACGCGGTCGGTTTCCCGTTCCAGCAGGGCCATGGTGAAATGTCCGCTCCGCGCGGTCATGCCATTCTTTGCGAGCAGCGCTGCCATGCCTTCCACGTCGTCGTACTGGTCATGGAAAGGCTGCACGTCGCGGTAGCCCATCTCGGCCAGATCGTGAAGTTGCTCGGCCAGGGGCGTGTCGCCGCGCGTCGACCATAACTGGATCGACAGGGGCGGGCGCCCAGGGCGCGTGGTCGGAAGGGAAGAGGCAGTCATGCGTGAACCAGTGCAAAATAATGGAAAATTGGCAAACGTTTGCCGTGCAGCTTCGAATTTCTTCGCCTATGCTCCCCTGCAAAGCGGTGGCCGGTGATGGGCTGCGGCTGCACGGAAGGGGCAAGTTCTTGAGCGACCGGCGAAACGACGACGAGGGCGCAGGCGGCGACACTGTGCGTCTGGACGATGTCGCCCGCGAAGCGGGGGTGGCGATTTCCACGGTCAGCCGCGCTCTCAACAACCCCATGCGGGTGAACGCCAAGACGCGCAATCACGTGCGCATGGTCGCCGAACGCCTGGGCTATGCGGGTAATATCGCCGCGCGCCGGTTGCGTTCCGGCCTGTCGCGGGTGGTTCTGGTGGTGACGCCGCCCTGGACCGACACCAACGTTCTGGGGCCGGCGCTGCGCGCCATCGATCATGAACTGATGCGGTCCGGCTACAGCATGATCGTCGGGGCGCTGGCCGAGGACCGATCTGCGGACCCACGCATCATCAACATGGCGCGGGGCGGATATGTCGACGGCATCCTGGCGATCACGAACGACCCGCCGCTCGACGGCGGCGGGCTGCCGATCCTTTCCGCCGGGCTGCCTTCGGTGGGGTTGCTCAACGATCTCAGCCGGTACGGCGTGACGAGCCTGGTGACGACCGAGCGCAGCGGCATGCGCGACCTGACGGCAGACCTCATCCGCCGGGGTCGACGCCACCTGGCGTTCGTATCCGGCCCCCCCAGCTATCACAACACCGAGCGGGAAGCGGGATTTCGCGAGGCGATCGAAAAGTCCGGCCTGCCGATCGAAAGCGTCACGATCGAAGGCGACTGGTCCTACGATTCGGGCGTGCGTGCCGCCGAGCAGTTCCTGGCGCTGGACGAGCGACCTGTCGCCGCGGTCCTCACCAACGACCGCATGGCGATCGCCTTCATCAAAATCCTGCGCGAAGCAGGGTTGAACGTTCCGCGCGATGTCGCCGTTACCGGCTTCGACGATATCGGCGCGGCCGCTTACTGCGATCCGCCGCTCACCACGTATCGTCAGCCGATGGAACGGCTTGGCGTGGAAGGCGCACGCCTGCTGATGCGCCTCATCAGCGGCGAGGAGAGGGGCGAGGCGGTGTGCCATCATGTTGCGGGCCATATCGTGCGAAGGCAAAGTGGATGATGCTGCAGGCGGGCGGGGCGCATCGCCGGATCTTGCCGGAGATGCGCCTCTTGCCGTTCGCCGCGTCCGCGTCAGAACGTCACGGTGACGCGACCACCGTAGGTTCGCGGCGCCATGAAGGCATAGTGGTACGAATTGAAGAACGCGTTCTCCGCCGCGTTCGTCAGCACCCGCTTGTTCTCCAGGTTGTTGACGTAGACGGTGAGCTGCCAGGGCTGGTGTGCAGGCGCGTAAGTGAGCCGCGCGTTGGACATCATGAAGCTCTTCTGCCGCGTCGAATCGTAGTTGAAGAATGAGAAGTACTGCTTCGTGGTGACTTTGGTGTCCACGTGCGCGGTCAGCACGGCATCGCCGATCGCGAAGTCGTGTTCAGCGCCGAACGTTGCGGAAAAGTCCGGCGCATTGGGCAGGCGGTTGCCCGAAAGCTGAAGGTTGTTGTCGTCCGCGTCGACGGTCACGAAGTCGCGGAAACGTCCGTGCAGCCAGGCACCGGAGGCCGTCAGGCGCGTGTCGGGAGTGACGTTCCAGATCGCATCGGCCTCGATGCCGTAGATGCGGCTCGATCCGGCGTTGAGGATTTCGGTACCCGAACCGCCTTCCACCGCGACGATCTGCGAGACCTGCTGGCCCTTGTATTCCTCCCAGTGCGCCGCGAGGTTGAGCTGGAGCCGGCCATCCAGGAAGCGATTCTTGCTGCCGATTTCGTAGCTCGTCACCTTTTCGGGATTGTACGAGTTGACGTCGGTGAAGCCGCCCGCCTTGTAGCCTGTCGACACCTTGGCATAGAGCATGTTGTCGGCTGCGGCCTGGTATTCGGCGCCCGCCGACCACGTCACCTTGTTCCACTTTGCCGATGCGTCCTGGGGCAGCACGAGGTAGTCGATCGGATCGTCGTAGACGCTGCTCAGCGGGATATCGATTTCGCCCGTCCGCGACTTCTTGTCATGCGTATAACGAAGGCCGCCGGTCAGCTTGAGCTTGTCGGTGATCTGGTAGCCAGCCTGGCCGAACGCGGCCAGCGATTCGGAACGGACCTTGTAGGAGTACGAGAACCCGCGGGCATAACTGCCATCCTCAAGCGGATAATAATCGCCCGAGGCAAGGCCGTTATTTTCCTTGAAGTAGAACCCGCCGACCTGCCATGTCAGCGGCGATTCCCCGCTCGACGCCAGGCGGACCTCGTGGTTCCAGGTCTTGGGGTTCTGGTTCTGCTGCCAGCTCTGGTAATTGGTCGGGTAAGTGGTCTGGTCGTCCTTACGGTGCCAGTTGGTCTCGTCGTAGCCCCCGAAGTACGACAGCGTCGCAAGGCCGAGATCGTACTCGGCCGACCACTTCACGCTATGCTCGCTCATGTGGGTCGACTGCTCGGTATAAGCCGGAAAGACCTTGGCGCTGTGATCCTGCGCACCGTGGTCGATCGAACCGTCGGCCAGGTATCGATAGGGGACGTTGAGATAGACGCCGGGGTCGCCATCGTACTTGTTGTACTCGAACAGCGCCCATAGCTTGAGGCGGTCGGTGGGCTTCCAGGAGACCTGGCCGCGCACAGCCTTGCTGTTCAGGCTGTCTCCGCCGTCGGTCGGCGCGGTCTTGCGGTAGTTGTCGTGGTCGCTGACGTTGAAGGACACGCGCGTCGACAGCGTATCGGTGATCGGCACGTTGAGCGCGCCTTGCGCCTCGACATTGTCATAGTTGCCGTAACCCACCGTGGCGAACCCGCCCAATGTGTCGCCGGGGCGCGCGCTGATGATGTTGATCGCGCCGCCGGTGGCGTTGCGGCCATATAGCGTGCCTTGCGGGCCGCGCAGGACTTCGACCCGCTCGATGTCGAACATCGCAGTCGTCAGGGCGAAGGGTCGGTTCAGGTAGAAGTTGTCGAAGCTCACGGCGACGGCCGGGTCGCCGACCTCGGTGGTATCGCGGCTGGAAATGCCGCGCACGGTTATGACCGCGCGGCCGTCGTCCTGCGCGAAGGAGACGGAAGGGGAGATGCGCGACAGGCCTTGAAGATCGCTGACGCCGGCATTGCGCAGGTCTTCGCCGCTTTTCACATCCATCGAGATCGGGGTGTTCTGCACGGACGAGACGCGCCGTTCCGCGGTGACTGTGATTTCGGGTATCGCCGCGGAGGCGTCCGGCCCTGCGTCCTGCGCCCATGCCGCCTGGCCCGAGCAAGCAGCCGACCCGGCCAGCAACAGCGCCACGACGCGGCGGCTGACGGCGATGTTTCGCGGTGATGCTTTCTGCGACGGCATTTGACGAACCCTCATGTCTGAACCCTCATGCAAATTATTATGGAAAACGTTTGCCATCAGGTTGTGGCGTCGCCTCGAGGCAAAAACCAGCGCATTTTGTGACGTTTTGCGTTCTAAAAAAGTGCACGGTCATGAATTTGGCGTTCTAAATGGAAAACGTTTGCCATTTTTCGATGCCTGCGTAAAAATGACGCCAGACATGATCGACATCCGATTCCCAGCCGCCATCAGCGTATCTCCTGCCGCCCCTGGAATGAGAGGGCGGCGCTGATGTCGCCGCAGGTCATTCGCGGCGCGACCGGCCTTTTCACGGGGCTGGAAGGGGAGGGCGCGCGCGCCCTTGGCGACATCCGCATCGTCGAAGGGCGCATCGCCGCGATCGGCGAGGTGGAGGTGATGCCGGGTGACGAGGTGATCGACGCCAGCGGCTGCATCGTCACGCCCGGTCTCGTCAACACGCACCACCATCTCTTCCAAAGCGTGCTCAAGGGCGTTGCAGCCGGGCTGGACAGCGGCCTGGAGGCATGGCTGCGGCTGGTGCCCTATTCGCACTGGCACCGGATGGATGCCGAGGCGCTCGAGGTGGCTGCCGAGCTTGGAATGGTGGAGCTGCTCTTGTCCGGTTGCACGACCCTGAGCGATCACCATTACCTGTTCGACGCCGCGCTGGGGTTCGATGCCGCCGAGGTCCTGTTCGGCACCGCGCGGCGCCTGGGTATGCGGTTGGTGCTGGCGCGGGGCGGCAGCACGATCGGACGCACCTTCGACAATGACGATATCGTGCCGATGCCGGTGGAAAATCTCGACGCGATGCTCGCATCGGTGCGCGACCTTGCCGACCGCTACCACGATCCCGCTCCCGACGCGATGACGCGCGTGGCGCTGGCGCCGACGACGCCGACCTGGTCGCTTCCGCCCGAAGCCTTGTCGCAAGTCGCCGGCGCGGCGCGCGCGATGGGCCTGCGGCTGCACAGTCATCTGTCCGAAACCGTGAATTACGTCGATTACTGCCGCGAGGTCCACGGCATGCGCCCGGTCGAGTTCGTCGCCGAACGGGGCTGGGTAGGCGAGGACGTGTGGTTCGCGCACCTGGTCCACATGGACGCCGCCGAGATGGCTATTCTCGCCGAAACCGGCACCGGCATGTCGCACTGCCCGCAAAGCAATGCACGCCTGGGCTCGGGCATCGCCCCGGCGCCCGCCTTTGCCGCGATGGGTGGCCGTGTCTCGCTGGGCGTCGACGGAGCCGCATCGAACGAGGCTTGCGACATGATCTCCGAAATGCACGTGTGCTGGATGAAGCATCGTGCGCTCGGCGGTGCAGGGGCGCTGCCCGCGGACGAAGTGTTGCGCTGGGCCACGGCCGGCGGAGCGCGGGTACTCGGGCTGGAGGCGATCGGGACGCTGGCGGTGGGCCAGAGCGCCGACATCGCGATCTTCGACCTCTCGCACCCGCGCTACGCCGGATTGCACGATCCGATGATCGGCCCGGTGGCGAGCGGAGGCCAGGCCTGGCTGCGTCACGTCTTCGTCGCCGGTCGCCCGGTCGTGCGCGACGGTGCGGTGCCGGGGGTCGACCTGCGCGCACTGTCGGCGCGCGCGGCCGCGGTCGTGCGGCGCATGGCCGGCGGATGACTTTAGCAAGCGGAGTAGAAGCGGTCGGACGCATGGGCGCCCGGACATTGCTCCCCCACTCCAGGAGCCGAAGATGGCAAAACCAGACTACGAAATGGACGAACTGCGCCGCGAACAGATGCTCGGCGGAGCAGGTGTTGAGATGGACCGGCCCGTCCGGCAGATCGACCTTTCCGATTTTGACGTGCGCAAGGCGCAGATCGCCGAAGAACTTTGGCTCGCGGCGACCGAAATCGGCTTCTTTCAGGTCGTCAATCACGGCATTCCGCAGGCCCTGATTGATGCAGCATTCGCGTCGGCCTGGGATTTCTTCGGCATGCCGCACGAGGCGAAGACCGCTTATGCGATGGCCTCGGGCACGAATGCTGGGTGGGAGTTCAAGGCGCAGGTGCGCCCCTCGACCGGTACGCCCGACAACAAGGAAAGCTACCAGATCACCCGCCCGCGCATGGACGGCCTGTGGCCCGAGCGCGAACTTCCGGGCTGGCGGGAGACGATGCTCGCATTCGAGCGTCTCAACTGGGAACTGGGCATGCGCATCCTGTCGTGTTTCGCGCTCAAGCTGGGTTTCGCGGATGATTTCTTCACCCGCGCGCACGATCCAAGATCGTCGGATTACCAGAGCACGCTGCGGCTGATACATTACATGGGCATGGATGACGCCAAGCCCGAGGACTTCGAGCTGTGGCGAGCGGGAGCCCACAGCGACTTCGACTGCCTCACGCTGTTGCATCAGAAAGTCGGGCAGGGCGGGCTCCAGGTCTGCCCCGGCAAGGAGGCGGAGACCGCGCGGTGGACTCCGGTGGACCCAGTCGAAGGCGCCATCACCTGCAACATCGGCGACATGCTGATGCGGTGGAGCGACGACGAACTGCAGTCCACGCTCCACCGCGTGCGCATGCCGCGCGCGCAGGAGTACCTCGGTCCGCGCCTGTCGATGCCGTTCTTCTGCCAGGCCAACCGGGACGTGATCATCGAGGGGCCGGGCCGCAAGTACGCGCCGATCACCGCGGCTGACTATCTCAAGCAGCGAATTGCCGCGAATTTCGCAGGACCCGCCGGCGACGGCGCCGCTTGATGGACGAGGCGGTATACCGGACGCTACTGCGTGCACCAGGGCAGGCCTATCTCGCAGCCCTGGCCTGCCTGGTGGGAGCCTGCCTGAGTTGCGGGCCGCTGCTACTTGCCACCTTCGGACAGTTCCTGGCGCCGGTCACCGCCGAGTTCGGCTGGTCGCACGCCTCCTATGCCGGCGCGTTGACCGTGGCGACGGTCGCCTCGATGGCGGGTTTTCCCATCGTCGGGCGACTGGTCGATCGCTATGGAGCACGTCCGGTCGGCATCTTGGGCACCTTGGGCTACGGCCTTGCAGTGGTGGCCCTGGGCTGGCTGCAAGGCTCTCTTGCGCAGTTGTACGTGCTCTATGCGCTGGCAGGGTTCTTCTCTGCCGCGCCCAGCACGGTGCTCTATACGAAGATCGTGTCGAGCTGGTTCGCCCAGGGTCGGGGCGTGATGCTCGCCCTGACCACGGGCCTGGGAGGTTCCGCCGGTTTCGCGGTCGTGCCGCAGGCAGCCGAAATGATGATGGCGCGGTTCGGGTGGCGGGACACCTATCTGGGGCTGGGACTGCTCATCCTGCTCGTCAGCGCACCGCTCGCGATCGCGTGCATGCGCGAGGGCGGCCAAAGCGCGGATGCCGGCGAGCCCGACGGCGCGCCGGGGAAGGGCGGCGCGGAGGCTTCGGCAGGCAGCGCCGTGCGCGAGGCGCTTTGGCGGCGCGAGTTCTGGCTCCTGATGGGTGCGATCAGCCTGGGCGCCGGTTCGCTGGCGGGCCTGCTGACCCATATCGTACCGATCGCCGGTTTCAGCGGCGTGGGAACGCAGGATGCGTTGAACCTCCTGTCGATCGATTCGGTGGTGAGTTGCCTCTGGCAGGTCGTGCTGGGACTGCTGATCGACCGCAGTCGCTCGCCGCGCCTGTTCGCGCTGGCAGCCTTCGCGGCCGCGGGCGGCGCGCTCGTGCTAGGTCACGTGGCCGCGCTGCCGACGCTGTACCTGGCGGCTGTCCTTCTCGGAGTGGGAACCGCCACCGATTATGCGCTGCTGCCCTACTGCGTGGCGCGCTACTTCGGTTTGCGCAACTATGGAGCGATCTTTGGCCTCATTTACGCGGTGGTCAATCTGACCACCGGGCTCGTGCCGCTGCTGCTCTCACTTTCGTTCGATCTTACGGGAGATTACCGGGTGGCGGTCGGCGGGGTTGCCGTCGCGCTGGTGGCGTGCGGGGCGCTGCTCGCGCTTCTGCCGCGCTGGCCTGCCGGAGCTGGGAAAAGCGACTGGTGATCGGTAGGAGCGACGGCGCCGGGCATGCCATGTTCTCGCGCTTCACGATTTATTTCGACGAAGTCGTAAGGTGCGGGTCGATCCGCGGGGCATCGCAGCAACTCAACATTTCGGCTTCTGCGATAGACCGGCAGATACTGAACATGGAGGAGAGCATCGGCGCGCCGCTGTTCGAGCGCATGCCGCGAGGACTGCGCCTGACCTCGGCCGGGGAAATCCTGATCGTCCACGTTCGCAACTGGCGGCGCGAGCTGAAGATGGCCCACGCCCAGATTGCCGGGCTGCAGGGCAACTGCCGCGGCGAAGTGACGATCGGGGTCGCGGGCGGTGCCGCGCCTGCCATCATCGCCCAGGCGCTCGCAGGCTTCCTGGGGAGCAACGCCGACATCAGCTACCATGTGAGCTGCGTTACCCTGGAGGACCTGCGGGCGATGCTCGACGACGGACGGGCCGACATCGGGCTTGTCCTCGGCCGAGAGGCGCCCGCCAAGCTGCGTGTGGAAAGCAGCATCGTCAGCCAGATCGGGGCAGTCGTAAGGCGCGACCACGCCTTGGCCAGCCTGCCGGAGATCCGCCTTGCACGGTGTTACGAAAGCGGCATCATCGTGCCGGGCACGTCGATGGCGCAGCGCGGCGTGCTGGAGGACGTGTGGAAACGCTCGATCGGCGAAGCGATCACCGGCGTCAGCAGCGCAGACAGCGTGGAACTGCTGCGGGCGATGGTTCTGGCAGGATCGGGCGTCGGTATCCTGACTGAACTCGACGTGCGGCAGGATGTGGACGCGGGCGTGCTGCAGTTCATCCCGCTGGCAGATGCAAAGGTTCCGCTTTCGATCCTGTCGCTGGTGACGCCGACGCGCAGGATCCTGACTTCCACATCGTCCGTCATCGTCCAGCAAATCGTCCGGTTTCTGCTGTCTGTAAACCAGGACCGGAAGAGTTGATCGCAAGGTTCCATCGCGCACGGCATGATAGCCGATAGCGGACGATGACCGCGCCGTGCTCGGACTGGGCCAGGCCACGTGGACAAATTCCCGGCAATGCACTTTTCGGCACCTGGACGTATCTGCGTTACCCCGCACAATTGGCGTGGGCCTCAATGATCGTCCGGATCGCTGCTCCGGCCGCGTATGGCTTCGATCATTTCGCGCATTGTTTCAGTGTCGCGGAGGTTCAGGTCGCGCTGGGGGTAAGGCACCTTAATGCCGTTCTCGCGCATCAGGCGCCATAGCGTTTTCAGCACGTCGGAACGCACGTTCCCCACCCCTTCCTCGGGGTCGGTGATCCAGCAGTGGATGACGAACGCCACTCCGTTCTCGGCGAAACTGTCGAGCCAGACGGTCGGCGGCGGCGCGACCAGCACGCGCGGGACCGACCGCGCGGCCTCCAGCATCAGTTCCTCGGCGCGCTCGATATCCGAGGCATAGGGGATCACCACGGGCACCTGGATACGCACGTTGCGGGACGAATAGGACCAGTTCTCCACCTGATTGATCATCAGGTTCTCGTTCGGGATCAGGTATTCCTTCTGGTCTCGCGTGGTCAGCGAAACCGCGCGGATGCCGATGCGGCGGATCTGCCCGAAAGTGTATTGCCCGCCCTGGTCGGTGATCGCGATGACGTCCCCGGGCTTGATCGACTTGTCCATGAGCAGAATGATGCCGGCGATCAGGTTGCCGAAGGTCTTCTGCAGGCCGAAACCGATGGCGAGGCCGAAGGCGCCGGAGAACACCGTCAGCGCCGTCAGGTCGATCCCCAGCACGTCGATGCCGATCAGGATCGCCAGGCCCCAGATGAACAGGCCTGCCATCTTCTCGGTCAGCAGTCGCTGGGTGAGGTCCAAGCTGCTGGCGCGCGAGAGGATGCGGCTCGACAGCCGGTTCGCGCCCCATGCGGCCGAGATCAGCAGCACCAGCACCGCAAGGACCACGAACAGGTCCCACAGCGAGAAGCGCGTCGCTCCCACCTGCACGGCCAGTTTGTCGAGCGTGTTGACGATGTCGCCGAAGGTATCGCTGCGCGAGGCGACCGCGTCCCTGATCCCGTCGGCGCCGGACATCGGGTGGGGCGTCGCCGTTCCCGCCGCCGCCGTCGCCGCCGCCGCCGCAGTCGCAGTTGCGGTGGGTGCCGGTGCGGCGAGGACGGCGGCGGGAGTGGTCACGCGCCGCGCCAGGCGGCGAGCGCCTGTTCGATGTCGGCGATGAGATCGTCCGCCCCTTCGAGGCCGATGGCGAGGCGTACCCCGTGGCGATCGCCCTCGGCGCGCGGCTCGGGTGGCCAGGGCATGCGGCTGCGATAGGCGGAAGGTTCGATCGGCAGGGCCAGGCTTTCGAAGCCGCCCCAGGAGTAGCCGATGCCGAACAGCGTGAGCGCGTCGACGAAACGGTTGCGGTCGGCTCCCGTGCCGCCCTTGAAAACGAAGCTGAACAGGCCGCAGCCGCCCGAAAAGTCCCGCAGCCAGATATCGTGTCCGGGCGCGCCGGGCAGCATCGGGCAAAGCACCTGCGCCACTTCCGGCCGTGCCGTCAGCCACTGCGCGACGGCAAGCGCGCTCTCGGTCTCGTGGCGCAGGCGCAGGTGCAGGGTGCGCAGGCCGCGCAGGACCAGCGCGGCGTCGTCGGGCGAGACCACCGTGCCCAGTTGCTGGGCGCGCTGTCGCAGCCTGGCATAGAGTTCGGGTCCGGCGCTGGCGCTGCCCATCATCACGTCGGAATGTCCGCCCACGTGCTTGGTCAGCGCCATCAGCGAGATATCGATCCCGCGCTGCAAGGCCGGGAAACCGAGCGGACCCGCCCAGGTATTGTCGAGCACCGATATCGCGCCCCTTTCCCGGGCCATGCGGGCGAGCGCGGGCAGGTCGGCCATCTCCATCGAGAGGCTGCCCGGCGCTTCGAGCAGCACGGCGCGGGTCCGCTCGCAGAACGCGGCCTCGTAGGCGGCGACGTCGAGCGGATCGAAGAAGCGCGGCTCGATGCCGAAGTCGGTTAGCAGGCCCTTGCCCATGGTACGGGTGGGATCATAGGCATTGTCGCTGATCAACACCACGTCGCCGGGCCGCAGCAGGGTGAGCATAACCCCGGCGATGGCGGCGACGCCCGAAGGGTAGAGCACGGTACCGGCCGCGTCCGGCTCCAGCGCGGTCAGCGCATCGGCCAGCGCCCACTGCGTCGGCGCTCCCCGGCGGCCGTAGAAGAAGCGTCCGTCCTCATTGTTGCGCGGACCTTCGCCAAGGGCAGCGGTATTTTCGTACAGATGGGTGCTGGCCCGCCAGACCGGAGGGTTGACCACCGGCCCGGTCCACTCGCTGCGCCGCCCTGCACCGACGATCCGGGTGGCTTCGGACAGGTCGATGGTGGGCTTCTGGTTGCTCAATGTCGTCTCCGGAGTTTCTCGGGATCGACCCCTAGGACATTTTTGCAAGGCTTGGAAATGCGCGTTCAGCCGGCGGCGCGCTGCTGGTCGGCGGGCTGCAGCGGATAGGCCCGGGCCGCTTCGACCTCACGCGCGGCAAGCTCGCGGTGCTCGCGCGGGCCGGTGTCGAGGCGCAGGGGCGAGAGGCCCGGGCCGCCGCCGTCCAAGCCGACCGTGTAGACCCGGCGCAGCGCGGGCCCATTGCCCTCAGAGACAAGGCAGAGCCTCACCAGCGGCACGAAAAGCGAGGCATTGCCCTTTTGCAGCGGCCGGATGGCGCCCAGTGGCAGCTGCACTTCGCCCGCCAATATCACGGTCTCGCCCGCCGCCATGGGTGGGAATGCCTTGAGCACGCCCAGCGCAGCCGGATCGGGGGCGAGTTGTTCGTCCGGGGCGATCGAGGCATGGGCGCCGATCATGTCGCCGAGCAATCGCCCGGCGGGCAGGTCGGTGCCGGCGGTCACGGCAAGACGATACTGCAAAGTCGCGTAGACGAGCGAAAGGCGAAGGCCGACCGGCTCGAACGAAAGCTCGACATCGACATCGACCGCGGGCGCAGGCGCGAAGATCGGCTGGGGAACCGCTGCGGGCACCTGGGCGGGAGCGATCGCGGTTTCAGCAGGCGGGACGGGATCGGGGACGGCGAGCGCCTCGGGCGGGGCAGGAGGCGCCTCGTCCTCGTCATCCGGCGCGGGGCGACTGCGCCGCAGGAACGCGATGGCCGCGCCCAGCATGGCCAGCAGGGCCAGCGGCACCGCCCACCACCAGAACGGCCAGCTTTCCCGAGTTTCGGGAGTGGCGGTCGGCTGCGCAACCGGCGGCGGTTCGCTGGCGGCGGCCTGCGGCTCTGGCATAGCCTCGGGTGCTGCCTCGGTCGGGGCAGGAGTGGCGGTCGGGGAGGGAGCAACCGCTTCCGCCTGTGATGGGGCGGGAGCCGTGGGCCGGGTCGTTGGCGCGGCCGAAGGTCGGGCCACGGGCGCCGGGGCGGGGCGCGGCGCCGGCTCCGCGCTGCCGGTACGCGCCGGGGTCGGCGCCGGTGCAGGCGGAGTGATGGTGGGGATCTGGGCGGGCGCGGCCTGGTCCACCCTCGGCCTCACGACCGGGTTCTGCCCGTCGACCGGACCTTGCGCGCCCGATGCCGTCGGCGTGCCGCTGGGCTCCGGCAGGGTCCAGCTTCCGGCGGACTGCGCCGACGCCGGACCGCCGGCGACGAGGGCGGCAAGGCCCGCCGCCAGGGTTGCGGAAATGGCGGTCTTCACCGCGCGCGAAAAGATGATGCTGTAGCCCCTCATTACCCTGCTATCGTCGCCCAATCCGCTGTGAACCGATTCTTAATGTCATGGTCACACGAGGCGAGCCGTTGCAAGCATCAGTTGGCCGGCGCGTGTTGGCCGCCGACACAGCACAGTACCCTTGTCTTGCCGCGATCTTGGCGGCATGGCTTCAGCATGAGCGAAATCACTCCCCCCGACACGGCCCACAACTCCACCATGCCCCTGCACCTTGGCCAGCAGAGCGCGCTTCCCGCCTCGCCGGAGCAGGCGGTTCTGGATTACGTGCCCAATCCGCGCGTCGGCAGCCTGTATCTCGTGCGGTTCGCCGCGCCGGAATTCACGTCGCTATGCCCCGTTACCGGGCAGCCTGACTTCGCGCACCTGGTGCTCGACTATGCGCCGGGCGAAACCATCGTCGAATCCAAGAGCCTGAAGCTTTTTCTCGGCTCCTTCCGCAACCACTGCGGCTTTCACGAGGACGTGACGGTTGGTATCGGCCAGCGCCTGGTCGACGAGATGAAGCCGCGCTGGCTGCGCATCGGCGGCTATTGGTATCCACGCGGCGGCATCCCGATCGACGTATTCTGGCAGTCCAGCGCCCCCCCGGAAGGGCTTTGGGTGCCGGACCAGGGCGTGCAGGGATATCGCGGCCGGGGCTGATTCGGCTGGCTTCCGGTCAGTCGGCGCTGGCGAAAGCGACGCCGTTGACGCGGGTAAGGTCTATCACGCCCTTGCCGATCGATGCCATCTGGCTGCTGCTCAGGCACTGGGCGTAAACCGTGGGCGCCTCGGCGCGGCGGGCCGCGTCCGTTTCCAGCGCGTCATCGAGGCCGGCGGTGCATTCGCGCCTGGTCTCATATGTCTGGACTGGAGCGGCGAGGCGCTCGCAGGCCTTGCCGTCGTCTGAACAGGCGAAAAGGGCAAGGGCGAAGAGAGTGACGCTCATGGTTGAGTCTCCTTCCTACCGAAAAGAACGGATCGGCTTCGGCATGTATCCCGCCCTGCCTCGATTTATTTGCAACTCGCCGGCCTAAAGCGCGGCAGCTTGAACAAAATCCCGGCCTCGCCTTCACGGGGCGGCGGGGGGAGGGGCCACGCCTACTTTTGTGCACGGCGCCTTGGCGTCCTGCCATTTACGGCTGGAACTGCGGCGGCCTCGGTGCGTATTACACCCACCCATGGACCAGACCAAAGCCAAGCTCGTCATCCGCCAGGCCACCGTAGCGGATGCGCCGGCGATCGCCCGCCTCTCCGAGAAAGTCTACGGCAAGGCCGACGCATTCACCCGCGCCGAAATTCGCGGCCAGCTGATCAATTTCCCTGAAGGCCAGTTCGTCGCCGAATACGAAGGCAAGGTGGCCGGTCACTGCGCGACGATGATCGTCACCGCCGACCTCGCCTTCAAGCCGCACACGTGGGAAGAGATCAGCAACGGCGGCTACGGCCGCCCGCCCGCGCCCGAGGGGGACGTGCTCTACGGTTTCGAGGTCTGCGTGGACCCTGACTATCGCCGCCTGCGCATTGGCCAGCGCCTGTACCGCAAGCGCAAGGAAGTGTGCCAGTACTTCGAACTCAAGGGCATCGCCTTCGCTGGCCGCATGCCCGGATACTCACGCCGCAAGCGCCAGTATCCCAACCCGGCCGATTACGTGCAGGCGGTGCGCGACAAGAAGGTCCGCGACCAGGTCATCAACTTCCAGATGAACGAGGGCTACGAGCCGCGCGGTATCCTGCCCGACTACATCCCCACCGACCGCGAGAGCGGCGGTAATGCGGTGATGATGTACTGGACCAACCCGCTCGCCCCGCGAGACACCGGCAAGGCCGTGCCCGGCCTCAAGGAGCGGGTGCCTTCCAGCGTCCGGGTGGCCACCGTGCAGTTCCAGATGCGCAAGATCGAGACCATCGACCAGTTCGAGGAGCAGGTCGAATACTGGATCGACGTTGCCGCCGACTACGAGAGCGATTTCGTGGTGTTCCCCGAACTGTTCACGCTGGAACTTCTCTCGATCGAGGAAAAGAAGCTCGAGCCGGTCGAGGCGATCGAGAAGGTCGCGACTTATACCGAGCGCTTCGTCGAATTCATGCAGCGCATGGCGGTCAGCTACAACATCAACATCATCGGCGGTTCGCATCCCACCCGCGTCAAGCTGGGCGGCGGCAAGAGCGAGATCCGGAACATCGCCTACACGTTCCTGCGCGACGGCGCCGTGCACGAGACGCAGAAGCTGCATCCCACACCATCCGAGCGCCGCTGGTGGAACGTGCGCGGCGGCTACGGCGCCAATGTGATCCCCACCGACTGCGGCCCGATCGGCGTCATGATCTGCTACGACAGCGAGTTTCCCGAACTCGCCCGCCACCTCGTCAACCAGGGCGCGCTGATGCTGTTCGTGCCGTTCTGCACCGACGAGCGGCGCGGCTACCTGCGGGTGCGCTACTGCGCCCAGGCGCGGGCGGTGGAGAACCAGTGCTACGTCGTCACCTCGGGCGTGGTCGGCAACCTGCCCAACGTCGAGAACATGGACGTCCACTACGCCGAGAGCGCGATCCTCACCCCGTCCGACTTCCCCTTCGCCCGCGACGGCGTGGCGGCGGACACCGCGCCCAATACCGAGACGATCGCCATCGCCGACCTCAGCCTCGACGCCCTGCTGACGGCGCGTCAGTCGGGCGCGGTGCAGAACCTCAAGGATCGCCGCTTCGACCTCTACCGCGTGGAATGGACCCAGACGCACGGGTAAGCCACGATTGGCGCGGAGGGGCATTTGCGATTATGGCCGCTGGTATGGACACCGACGACATGCCCGTGACCCCGGCCACGCTCCCCGCCGTCCCGCACGGGGCCGCCAGCGAGTGGGTGGCCGACATCATCGCCGGCCGAATCTTGGCTGGCGAACTGGTGCCAGGGTCGCGGATCAAGCAGGATGCACTGGCCGAGGAGCTCGCCACCAGTCGCATCCCGGTGCGAGATGCGCTGCGGATACTGGAGGCGCGCGGTCTCGTCACCATGCGGGCGAATGCCGGCGCGCGGGTCGTCGTCCTGACACGCCGCGACGTCGAGATATCCCACGAGATCCGCGAACGGATCGAGCCGTTGCTGCTGGCGGAGAGCGTGCCTCATCTCACCGATGACGATATCGAGGAACTTCGCGCCGTGCTGGAGCGCGGCCAGCACACGGTCAGCGCCGCCGAGGCGATCGCGCTTGGCCGGGAGTTCCACCACATCACCTGCCGCCGCCACGCCGCTCCTCTGCTGGCTCAGATCGTGGAACGGGTATGGGACACCACGCAGAGCTATCGGCTGGCCTGCCTGAAGCGGGCGATGGCGGAAGGCGCGAGGATGGCGGACCTTTACGACCACGAATATCGGATGCTCTACGACGCCGCCGCCCGGCGCGAGGTGGAAACCGCACAGGCCGCGCTGGTCCTGCTGATCCGGCGCACGCACAGCGACCTCGTGCGATACGGGGACCTGCCTGGCGCGACGGGGTAAGCGCCCTTCCGTCCCCCTTGCCATTCGCGGCTCCTTCCCGGCGCCGAAAACCGCATGGCCGGGCCTTTGTCCAGGCTGCCTGGCCATAAGTAATATCGCGTGCTCAGTTAAAATCATGCGGCACTGCACAATGGCACTTGCCGCCCCGCTGCCCTGTGCTAGCCATGACGTGGAAGAGAAGGGGAGAGGGGGAAATCGCCCCCCAACCTGGCGATAACCGGCGCCGTTCCGGGCGCGCTGAAACGGCGCTCGTGGCGGCTTGTCAAGGAGAGTCCCGTGGCCAGCGAACCCGTGTCCGACACCAAGCCAGCAGCGCCTTCCGATTTCGACCAGCACATCATGCGGGTGCTGCGAAACCGGGTCGGCAAGGACGAACGTGCGGCAAAGCAGCACGACTGGTACCGCGCCGCGATCTATGCCCTGCGCGACGAGATCATCAATCCCTGGTTCGAATCCACGCGGCGCACCTACGACGCCGGCGGCAAGCGCGTCTATTACCTCTCGATGGAATTCCTGATCGGCCGGCTGCTGCGCGACGCCATGTCGAACATGGGCCTGACCCGCGAGATGGAAAAGGCGCTGGCCGCCCACGGCCTCGACCTGGCCGAGCTTGAGGAAATGGAGCCCGACGCGGCGCTGGGCAACGGCGGCCTGGGGCGCCTTGCCGCCTGTTTCATGGAAAGCCTCGCCACGCTCGACATCCCGGCCTACGGCTACGGCATCCGTTACGTGAACGGCATGTTCCGCCAGCGGATCGAGGACGGCTGGCAGGTGGAACTGCCCGAGACTTGGCTGGCCCATGGCAATCCCTGGGAATTCGAGCGGGTGGAGAGCACCTACCTCGTCGGTTTCGGCGGCGAGGTCGCTGCGCAGGGCGAAGGCGTGATCTGGAACCCGGCCGAGAAGGTGGAGGCCACCGCCGTCGACACCCCGGTAGTCGGCTACAAGGGCAAGCGCGTCAACACGCTTCGCCTGTGGACCGCCAATCCCATCGACCCGCTCAAGCTCGACGCCTTCAACGCCGGCGATCACTTGGGCGCCCTGTCGGAACAGATGCGCGCCGAAAGCCTCGTTCGCGTACTATACCCGGCCGACTCCAGTGCCTCGGGCCAGGAACTTCGGCTGCGTCAGGAGTATTTCTTCACCGCCGCCTCGATCCAGGACATCGTGCGCCGCCACGTCCAGTATACCGGCGATGTCCGCACGCTGCCGGAAAAGGCGGCGATCCAGCTCAACGACACCCACCCCTCCGTCGCCGTGGCGGAACTGATGCGCCTGATGGTCGACATCCACGGGCTCGAGTTCAACGAGGCCTGGGAGGTCTGCAAGAAGACCATCTCCTATACCAACCACACCTTGCTGCCCGAGGCGCTGGAAACGTGGCCGCTGCCGCTGTTCGAGCGCCTGCTGCCGCGCCACATGCAGATCATCTATGCGATCAACAGCCGGGTCCTGCGCGAAGCGCGCAAGGCCGGCATGACCGACGCGCAGATCGCGGCGATCTCGCTCATCGACGAAAGCGGGGAGCGCCGGGTGCGCATGGCCAACCTGGCGTTCGTGGGCGCGCATTCGATCAACGGCGTGGCCGCGCTGCATACCGAACTGATGAAGGAGACGGTCTTCGCCGATCTCCACGCGCTGTATCCCACGCGTATCAACAACAAGACCAACGGCGTCACCCCGCGCCGCTGGCTGCAGCAGTGCAACCCCGGGCTCACCAAGGTGATCACGGACGCCATCGGCCCGGAATTCCTCGACGACGCGGCCAGGTTGAGCGAACTCAACGCGCTTGCCGAAGACGCCGCGCTGGGCGAGCGGGTGGGCGAGGTCAAGCGCGCCAACAAGGTCGCGCTGGCCGAGCATATCCGCAAGACGATGGGCATCCGCCTCGACCCCGACGCGATGTTCGACGTCCAGATCAAGCGCATCCACGAATACAAGCGGCAGCTGCTCAACCTGATCGAGACGGTGGCGCTCTACGACCAGATCCGCAGCCACCCCGAGCGCGACTGGGTGCCGCGCGTGAAGATCTTCGGCGGCAAGGCGGCGCCCAGCTACCACAACGCCAAGCTCATCATCAAGCTGGCCAACGACATCGCCCGCCGCGTCAATTCCGACCCCTCGGTCGGCGGGCTGCTCAAGGTCGTCTACGTGCCGAACTACAATGTAAGCCTGGCCGAGCGGATCATTCCCGCGGCGGACCTGTCGGAACAGATCTCCACCGCCGGCATGGAGGCCTCGGGCACCGGCAACATGAAGTTCGCCCTCAACGGCGCGCTCACCATCGGCACGCTCGATGGCGCCAACGTCGAGATCAAAGAGCATGTCGGTGACGACAACATCGTCATCTTCGGCATGACCGCGCAGGAAGTCGCCGCCAAGCGCGCCGAAGGCTACAACCCGCGCGAGGTCATCGAAGGGTCGCGCGAACTGGCGCAGGCGCTCTCCGCCATCGCCTCGGGCGTGTTCTCGCCGGACGATCCAAGCCGCTACGAAGGTCTGGTCAATGGCCTCTACGACCATGACTGGTTCATGTGCGCCGCCGATTTCGACGCCTATGCCGCCGCCCAGCGCGACGTCGACGCACGCTGGGAAGACAAAGCGGGGTGGCGGACTTCAGCGATCCGGAACATTGCGAATGTCGGGTGGTTCTCCTCGGACCGGACTATCGGTGAGTACGCCAAGGAAATCTGGAAGGTCCTGTGAAGCCACCCGAAAACGCCATCGAATCCCTGCTTCAAGGAACCAACGCAGACCCGTTCTCGCTACTTGGAAGTCATCCCGGGCCTGATGGTACCACCCTGCGCGCGATCCTGCCGGGCGCGGAGACGGTCGAGGCCTTCAGCCTCGAAGGCTACCGCCTCGGCATGCTGGAGAAGGTGGACGATCGCTTTCTGTTCGAGACGCGCATGCGTATCAAGCAGCAGCCGATCCGCTATCGCTGCACTGCCGGCGGCCACGACTGGCTGGTGACGGATCCTTACACCTTCGGGCCTGTCCTGGGTCCGCTGGACGACCTGCTGATCGCCCAGGGCACGCATTTGCGCCTGTTCGACAAGCTGGGCGCCCATCTGATCGAGCATGAGGGGGCGTCGGGCGTCCACTTCGCGGTATGGGCGCCCAATGCCCGGCTGGTCAGTGTGGTCGGCGACTTCAACGACTGGAACCCCGCGCGCCACGTCATGCGCAACCGCGCGGATATCGGCGTCTGGGAAATCTTCATCCCCGACATCGCCGATTACCGCGCCTACAAGTACCACATCGTCGGCGCCGACGGTTCGGTGCAGCCGCTCAAGGCCGATCCTTTCGCCTTCATGGCGGAAATCCGGCCGAACAATGCCTCGATGACCGCCGTGCCTGCCAAGCTCGACTGGGGCGACGAGGAACACCGCGCCCACTGGGCCTCGGTGGACGCCCGCAAGGTGCCGGTATCGATCTACGAGGTCCACGCCGGATCCTGGCGGCGCGATCGCTGGAACTGGTTCCTCGACTGGGACGCGATGGCCGACCAGCTCATCCCCTATGTCGTCGAGATGGGCTTCACCCATATCGAGTTCATGCCGATCAGCGAGCATCCCTACGATCCGTCGTGGGGCTACCAGACGACCGGCCTGTTCGCCCCGTCCTCCCGCTTTGGAGAGCCCGCAGGCTTCGCCCGCTTCGTCGACGGCGCCCACCGCGCCGGCATCGGCGTCCTGCTCGACTGGGTGCCCGCGCACTTCCCCAAGGACGATCACGGCCTCATCCGTTTTGACGGCACCGCTCTTTACGAGCACGAGGATCCGAGGCTGGGCTTCCAGCCGGACTGGAACACGCTGATCTACAATTTCGGCCGGCGCGAGGTTCAGAGTTTCCTCGTCAACAACGCGCTGTTCTGGGCCGAGCGCTACCACGTCGACGGCCTGCGCGTGGATGCGGTCGCCTCGATGCTCTACCGCGATTATTCGAGGTTGGCGGGCGAATGGATCCCCAACCAGGAGGGCGGGCGCGAGAACTGGGAGGCGGTGGAATTCCTGCGCGCCACCAACCGCGCGGTCTATGCCCAGCACCCCGGCTTCATGACCATCGCCGAGGAATCGACGTCCTGGCCCGGCGTCACCCAGCCCGCCTACGAAGGCGACGGCCAGGGCAGGGAAACCGCACTCGGCTTTGGCTTCAAGTGGAACATGGGCTTCATGCACGACACGCTGCGCTACATGTCGCGCGATGCGGTGCACCGGCGCTATCACCACGATGACCTGACCTTCGGGTTGGTCTACGCCTTTTCGGAAAACTTCGTCCTGCCGCTCAGCCACGACGAGGTCGTTCATGGCAAGGGCTCGCTGCTGAACAAGATGAGCGGCGACGACTGGCAGAAATTCGCCAACCTGCGCGCCTATTATGCGTTCATGTGGGGCTATCCCGGCAAGAAGCTGCTGTTCATGGGCCAGGAATTCGCCCAGCGCCGCGAATGGAGCGAGGAACGCGCGCTCGACTGGGACCTGTGCGATGCGCCCGCCCACGCAGGCATTCGCAACCTGGTCAAGGATTTGAACCGCCTCTACCGTACCAAGCGCGCGCTCCACGCCGCCGACTGCGATCCGGGCGGGTTCGAATGGCTGATCGTCGACGACGCTGAAAACAGCGTCTTCGCGTGGCTGCGCAAGGCGCCCGGGGTCAAGCCGGTGGCGGTGATCGCCAACATGACGCCGACGATGCGCACGGACTATGAGGTGCCGCTGCCGCTGGCAGGCAAGTGGAACGAAATATTGAACAGTGATTCCGTGCATTATGGCGGCACCGGCAAAGGCAACCTGGGCCAGGTCAAGGCAACCGATGGCCGGGCGACCGTCACGTTGCCGCCACTGGCCACGATCATGCTCGAATATGCCGGCTGAGCACCGGCAAGACGATACGGCAACAACGCGGGGGCGGATTATGGAGAGCGTACGATGAGAACACCGTCCGGGCCTTTGGCACGCGAAGCCATGGCCTACGTTCTTGCCGGCGGCCGCGGCAGCCGCCTCAAGGAACTGACCGACAGCCGCGCCAAGCCCGCCGTCTATTTCGGCGGCAAGGCGCGGATCATCGACTTCGCGCTGTCGAATGCCATCAACTCGGGCATTCGCCGTATCGGCGTCGCCACGCAGTACAAGGCGCATAGCCTGATCCGCCACATGCAGCGGGCCTGGAACTTCATGCGCCCCGAGCGTAACGAGAGCTTCGACATCCTGCCCGCCAGCCAGCGCATTTCGGAACTGCTGTGGTATGAAGGCACGGCCGATGCGGTGTACCAGAACATCGACATCATCGCCGTCCACGATCCCAAGTACATGGTGATCCTCGCCGGCGACCACGTCTACAAGATGGACTACGAGCTGATGCTGCAGCAGCACGTCAACTCGGGCGCCGACGTGACCGTGGGCTGCCTCGTGGTGCCGCGCATGGAGGCGAGCGAATTCGGCGTCATGCATGTCGACGCCAACGACCGCATCACGGCCTTCGTCGAGAAGCCCAAGGACCCACCCGGCATCCCGGGTCAGGAGCACATGGCGCTCGCCTCCATGGGCATCTACGTGTTCAACACCGATTTCCTGTTCGAGCAACTGCGCCGCGACGCCGCGGACCCCGACAGCAAACGCGATTTCGGCGGGGACATCATCCCGTACATCGTCAAGCACGGCAAGGCGCAGGCCCACCGCTTCACCGACAGCTGCATCCGCGCAGCCGAGGAAATCGGCGAGTACTGGCGCGATGCAGGCACGCTCGACGCCTATTTCGACTCCAACCTCGATTTGACCGACACCGTGCCGCAGCTCGACATGTACGACCGCGAATGGCCGATCTGGTCCGACGCGGTGGTGGCCGCCCCGGCCAAGTTCGTCCATGACGAGGAAGGGCGCCGGGGCCATGCGATTTCCTCGCTGATTTCGAACGATTGCATCGTCTCGGGCGCTCTCGCACGGCGGTCGCTGTTGATGACCGGCGTGAAGATGGGCAGCTTCTCCAGCGTCGAGGAAGGCGTGATCCTGCCTTATTGCAACATCGGCCGCAGCGCCCGTCTCAAGCGCGTGATCGTCGATTCCGGCGTGCGCATCCCGGAAGGGCTGGTCGTCGGTGAGGACCCCGAACTCGACGGACGCCGTTTTCGCCGTACAGAGAACGGGGTATGCCTCATCACCAAGCCGATGATCGATCGGCTGGGGCTCTGACCTGCCGATGACGCTGAAGGTTCTTTCGGTCGCGTCCGAAGCGGTCCCTCTGGTGAAGACCGGCGGCCTGGCCGACGTCGCCGGTGCGATGCCCGGCGCGCTGGCCCCGCACGGCGTGGAAACCACCACGCTGCTGCCCGGCTACCCCTCGGTCATCGCCGCGCTGAAGCGGCCCCGCGCGGTCCATGCCTGGGACATGCTCGTGGGTACGCCCGCACGGCTGCTGTCCGGCACCCTCGACGGCTCGCACCCGCTGCTGGTTCTGGACGCGCCCGCGCTCTACGCTCGCGAAGGAGCGCCTTATACCGATGCCGCCGGGCGCGACTGGGCGGACAACTGGCAGCGGTTCGCCGCCCTGGGCCGTGCTGCCGCCGATATCGCCGGCGGCTGTATCCTCAAGCGTGGCAAACCCCAGGACTTCGATCTCGTCCACGCGCATGACTGGCAGGCGGCGCTCGCCCCGGCATACTTGCGTTTCGCGCCATACGGCGGGGAAGGGCACCGGCCCTCGGTCATCACCATCCATAACATGGCGTTCCAGGGCTGGTCGGGCCCCGAGGTCTTCGGCCAGCTGGGCCTGCCCGACATCGCCTGGGCCATCGACGGCGTCGAGTATCACGGCGGCGTCGGCATGCTGAAGGCGGGCCTTGCCTGCGCCGATGCGATAACCACGGTCAGCCCCACTTACGCCGGCGAAATCCGTTCCGCCGCATTCGGCATGGGTTTGGAGGGTTTGATCTCCGCGCGGGGCAACGCCGTCCACGGAATTCTGAACGGCATCGATGCCGAGGTATGGAATCCGTCCACTGATGCGGCGCTAACCGCACGTTACGGTCACCGTACACTCGACCGCCGCGCCGCCAACAAGCGCGCGCTCGAAGCGGAATTCGGCCTCGACATCGACGATGGCCCCCTGTTCATCGTCGTCACCCGCCTGACCTGGCAGAAGGGCATGGACGTCCTGCCCGAAGTGATCGACCACCTCGTCGGCATCGGCGGACGCCTTGCACTGCTGGGTTCCGGCGACGCTGCGATCGAACGTGCCCTGTTCGAAGCCGCCGCCCGTCATCCCGGTCGCATCGGCATCCGCATCGGCTACGACGAGGCCCTTTCGCACCGCATGCAAGCGGGCGGCGACGCGATCCTGATCCCCTCGCGCTTCGAACCCTGCGGCCTGACGCAGCTCTATGGCCTCGCCTACGGCTGCCTCCCCGTTGTCGCCCGGACCGGGGGGTTGGCCGACACGGTGATCGACGCCAATCCCGCCGCACTCGCCGCCGCCTGCGCCACAGGCGTCCAGTTCGACGGCGTCAACTATGACGCACTGGCCGCGGCGCTCACCCGCACGGTGGCGCTCTACCGTCAGCCTGCGGTATGGGAACGGATCCAGAAGAACGCGATGAAATGCGATTTTTCGTGGAAGGCCAGCGGCAAGGCTTACGCCGATCTTTACGCTGCCCTTTGCGCTCCATGACCGCGCTCGGCGTCGGTATCGAAGGCGGCGAGACCCGTTTCACGCTGCGCTCGCCAAGCGCCGACATGGTCTGGCTCTGCCTGTTCGAAGACGACGCCGAGAAACGTCTTCCCATGGAGCGCCAGGGGCCGGAATGGACGATAGCGCTGCCCGGCAACCTTGCCGGCGCCCGCTACGGCTACCGCGCGGCCGGAGAATGGGCACCGGATAAGGGCCTCTGGTTCGATCCGGACAAGCTGCTGGTCGACCCTTACGCCGTTGAAATCGACCGCCGCTTTGTTCAGGACCCGCGCCTTGGCCAGTTCGGCCAGGATACCGCCGATATCGTCCCGCGCGCGGTCGTACCCGCGCCTTGTGAGGCGCCCAAGCCCGCATCGCCTCTGTTCGAGCGCGGTGGACTTATTTACGAACTCAACGTGCGCGCCTTTACCATGCTACACCCCGACGTACCCGAAGCGATACGCGGCACGGTGGCCGCGCTGGCGCATCCGGCGATCCTCTCCCATTTCAAGAAGCTGCATGTAACCGCCATCGAACTGATGCCGGTGGTTGCTTGGATCGACGAACGCCATCTCCCACCGCTCGGTCTCGTCAATGCCTGGGGCTACAATCCCGTGGCGATGATGGCGCTAGACCCTGGCCAGTGTCCGGGCGGCGTTGCAGAACTGCGCGCCGCCGTTTCTACGCTTCATGCGGAGGGCATCGGTGTGCTGCTCGACCTGGTCTTCAACCATTCGGGTGAGAGCGACGTAGATGGCGGCATTTTGTCATTGCGCGGTTTAGACGCAGCCGCCTATTCGCGCGCGCCGGACGGGCAATTGATCAACGATACCGGCTGCGGGAACACCCTCGACTTTTCAATTCCGGCAGTACGACGCCTCGCGATCGACACCATGCGGCACTTTGTTGGCTGCTGCGGCGTAGACGGGTTCCGGTTCGATCTCGCACCGATCATGGCGCGGGGCCCCGGTTTCGACCCCGCCGCGCCCATCTTCGCCGAGATTTCCGAAGATCCCCTGCTGGCCGACCGCGTGCTCATTGCCGAGCCATGGGACATTGGCCCGGGAGGCTATCAGCTTGGCAATTTTCCAGCGAACTGGCTGGAATGGAACGATCGCTTTCGCGATGACGTCCGACGTTTCTGGAAAGGGGATACAGGCATCGGCCTGCTCGCGACGCGTCTTGCGGGCTCGTCCGACCTATTCGGTCCGGTATTACCCGGAACGGGCTCGCGCTCCATCAACTTCCTGGCCGCTCATGACGGCTTCACCCTCGCGGACACGGTCGCCTATGAACGGCGCCACAACTGGTCGAACGGTGAACAGAACCGCGACGGGCACGGTGAGAACTTCAGTTGGAACAACGGTGCCGAAGGGACCAGCGACGACCCGATTATCCTTGCCGCGCGAAAGGCCGATCTCAAAGCCCTGCTCGGCACGTTATTCGCTTCGACGGGTACGATCATGCTGACAGCCGGTGACGAGTTCGGGCGTACTCAGCAAGGCAATAACAATGCCTATTGCCAGGACAATCCGATCGGCTGGGTCGACTGGTCCGGGCGTGACATCGAATTGGAAAGCCATGTCGCGGCGTTGTCATCTATGCGCAAGGACCATCAGGTTTGGTATAGCCGGTTCCATGAAGCCGTGCGCTGGGTGGCCAAGGACGGGAACGATATGACCGTCACCGATTGGGAGCGGCACGATGAGGGCTGGCTTCGATGTGAAGCCAGCGACGATGACGTGCCATTTGCCTTCACTATCGATCGCCATCGCCGCGAGGTCATTATCGGTTCTAGAATCGCCCTGACTGCTCAGTAAACGCCGCGCGAGGCAAGTACCGCAGGCACTGTGCGTAGGCAGATCGCCAAATCATAGACAGTTGATTTTCGCATTGCGTATAGCGCATCGAGCCGAATGCGGGCCTCGTATGAAACTTCGTTCCGGCCGCTCACTTGCCACAAGCCGGTAAGGCCCGGGCGGACCGAACAATAGGCGCTGAAACGAGATCCATAGCGACAGATTTCGGCTTCGACGATCGGGCGCGGACCAACGATGCTCATATGACCGGCAAGGACATTGAATAGCTGCGGCAGTTCGTCGAGGCTGCTCTTGCGCAAGAGCGCTCCAATCGGCGTGATCCTGGGGTCAGAGCGTAACTTCTGATCTCGGTCCCACTCTATCCGGGCTTCAGGAGATGTTTCCAGTAGGGAGCTAAGAACATCCTGGGCGTCGACAACCATTGTTCTGAACTTGAGACAAGGAAACAACTTGCCGTCCCATCCTACACGGTGTTGCACGAACATCACGGGGCCGGGCGTAGACAGCTTGATAGCTAGCGCGGAGATAATCAGAAATGGCAAGAATACAACGATGGCGAGCAAGGCAATCACGATGTCGAAAAATCTGCTGCTGGATGTAGTGGCGCAAATTTCTCTATCTTTTTCCAAGCCGGAATAGCCTGTATATTGGCGTGACTTATAAGTCACCGGTATGGCTTTCGGAGCGGCAGTTTTATGATGAGGCCTGCCATAACCCGCAGAACAATTTCTAACAATATTAGCTGTAGGATCGCAATAACGACTCGAAAGAGTTTCCATCGATCTATCCACCTACAAATTTCTCATGTAAGAATTTTTACTTAATATTGATAATTATTAATTTGATAATAAACAAAGTAAAAATTGAGTCAATAACTTCGTTGCACTGCAGCAACCATGTTAATCCATATTGGATTGGTTTTTACTTACAAAGGGTCGCTTTTGGCAGCTTCGAAAAATCAAAGAAATGAAGAAAGAAAACTCAGCCCTCGCGAAATGCTCTGGCAAGCTGATCGGCAAGCGGCTTGAGGATGTAGCTCAACATTGTTCGCTGACCGGTTTGAATAAACGTTTCGGCTGGCATGCCGGGCCGCAGACGCAAATCGCCGAGTTTCGCGATTTCGCCTTTGTTCAGCGCTACGGTCACGCGATAAAATGCGCTGCGAGTGGTCTTGTCGTCAGTTCTATCAGCGGAAACATGGGTGACGGTGCCGGCTAGTTCCGGTGTAGTGCGGGTGGAGAACGCACTGAAACGCACGATAGCCTTTTGACCTGCGCGGACTTGGTCGATATCGACCGGCGATATGGTCGCTTCTACGATCATGTTGCCGTCATCGGGTACGAGTTCCAGGATCGTCTGTCCCGCCGGCACGACTCCGCCTACGGTGCGAAATGCTAGCTTGTCGACTATACCTGCTTGCGGCGCGCGGATTACTGCGCGTTGATAGCTGTCGTCGGCGGCCACTTGGGCACGGCGCAATTCGCTGATTTTTGCCAGCACATCCATCAATTCGGCGGCGGAGGAACTGCGTGCATCGGCTTCGATCGAGCCCATCTGCAAGCGTAATTCCCCGATGCGTGCGGTTCCGGAAATTGCACTTTCCTGGGCGCCGCGTGCTTCAGCGGTGAGACCTGATGCTGAACGTTGCAAAGCGTTGAGGCGATCCAGTGTGGTGTACCGTTTTTCGTAAAGTCTGCGCGTCGCATCGAGTTCATCGTTGATGAGCGAGGCCTGGTCCGAATAGCTCCGCGCTTTGGTTCGCGAACTGATGACATCTGATTGGGCCTGGCTGACACGCTGTCCCAATTGTGCAGCCATCGATCGGCGCGCCTCGCGGCGCAAGGTGAAAGTCTTGCGCTCTAGGTTCATCAAGGCGGCAATATTGCGGTCGTCTGCTCTGCGCGTGAGTTCGGCGGGAAACACGACGCTTTGTGCGTTGTCACGCTCGGCCGTCAGGCGCGCGGCACGCGCAAGCAGTTGGTCGACATTCTCACCTGTGTACGTTGAAGTGGCGCCTGAGACATTGGAATCAAGACGCATCAATGGTTGGCCTTTCGCTACATGATCGCCATCCCGCACCAGGATATCCGCCACGACGCCGCCGGATGGGTGGCCAATCTCCTTCACGTAAGTCGAGACGGTAACTTCCCCGGATCCGATAACTGCGCCGGTCATCGGCAAAAACATTGCCAAGCCGCCAAGGCCGAATATCAGCGCTCCGCAAAGGAGCAGGCCAGTACGCAATTCCCGCTGGAGGCTACGCTCGGGCTCGTAGATCACGGAACCTGAGACGACGGGAACTCCGCCGGACGGGATAATTACCTGGCTAGACAATAGCTTTACTCGCCTGAAGAGGGGATTGGCTGTGACTGAGGCACCGGATTGAAATTGATCCGCTTGAGCATTTCGGCGCGTTCGCCCATTTGCGCGACCTGCCCTTCGGACATGATCATGATATGATCGACGTGCGCGAATACCGTGGGCCGATGGCCAACGATCACAACAATGGCGCCTCGCGCCTTGGCGCTGCGTATCGCGGCCAGTAAAGCGTCTTCACCGGCGGCATCTAGGTTCGAATTGGGCTCATCGAGTACGATAAGAAACGGATCGCCGTACAACGCACGGGCCAGTGCGAGACGCTGCTTCTGGCCTGCAGAAAGGCCTCCGCCGGCAGGACCACCCAATACGTATTCATACCCTCCTGGCAGCGCCACGATCATGTCGTGTACGTCTGCGGCGCGCGCGGCGGTGATGATCGCCGCAGGGTCGGCGTCTGGTTCAAAGCGGGCGATGTTCTGCGCGATGGTGCCGTCAAACAATTCGATAGCTTGTGGGACATAGCCCATGTCGCGTCCGAGTTGTGCCGGGTCCCATTGCTCGAGCGCGGCGCCATCAAGGCGAACGGCCCCGCGTAGAAGGGGCCAGGCACCAGTTACCGCACGCATCAGAGTGGACTTGCCGGAACCGCTATGCCCGATCACGGCGAGGGCCTCGCCGGCGTTCAATCGGAACGATACATTGGCGACAGTGACTTTCTGTCGCCCTGGAGGCCCGCTGACGGCCCCCTGGACCTCCAGCGTCGCCGTGGGGCGCGGGAGTGGCATGGGAGCTTCCCGCGACGGAACGTTTTCGAGTAAATCCGCCAGGCGGCGCCAGGCTTGGCTGGCTTCGGTCATCGGCTTCCATTGGCCGATCGTCTGCTCCACCGGCATGAGTGCGCGGGCGCTCAGGATAGAGCCTGCGATGATGACGCCGCCCGTCGCATATCCGTCGATCACGAGGAACGCGCCGACAGCGAGCACAAAAGATTGCAGAAACAACCGGAATGCTTTGCCGATCACTTGCGTGCGGCCAGAAATGCCGGCCAATTCATCATGCGCCGAGATGAGGTTGAGACTGATGGCATCCCAGGTGGCGCGGCGACGCACTCCCATGCCCAATACACGGAGCACTTCGCTGTTTCGTCGCACGTCTTCCGCTATCGAAAAGCGTGAGGCAGCGATCGCTGCCGCACGCAAAGCTGGGCCACGCGTTCGTCGGTCTCCAACGACCATCAGGGCAATCATCACCGCTACGCCAGCCAGCGTCGCCAACCCCAATGCCCAGTGAAAAAGCGTCAGGATAAGCAGGAACATGAGGACATATGGCAGGTCGAGCAGCGCGAGTGGGCCCGGGCCGGTAATGTAGTTTCGCACAAGATCCAGATCGCGCACGGGCGCCGCGCCTAAGGGAAAAGGCCCGATCTCCCGCTCATATCGGCTGATCACGTCATAAAGCCGATCGCATAATGCGCGGTCCGCACGCGCGCCGGTATGTAGCAAGACGCGCGATCGGATCACGTCAATTGCGCCTTGGAAGGCATAGGCCACTGTTACCATGAGCAATAAGCCGCCCAGCGTCGCCGCGCTCCGGCTGGCGAGGACATCGTCATAAACGAGCAGCATGAAGAATGAGCCTGCCAATAGCAGTACGTTGAATACCGCACTGAATATGATTATCGGCCAAACTACGGGCAGCACAGCTTGAAGCATCCCCCGGACGCCGGCGAACAGGTTTTCTCGGACCCGATCCATCCTAATACTTTCCATGGTATGGGGTTGGCGAAATTGGCTTGCACGCAGCATTTGGCACCGTCATTGCCTTGCTGGCTCGGCAGCCATCGCATGATCCGGTTCAGCGTCGTTCTCGACTTGGACCGCCGATGGCGTAAAGCTGCTGTCCAGCGCGATAGTATCGATCGCTTCCACAAGTAGGCCGGTCGGAAAACCGGCGAACCGACCCGAACTGTACGCATCGGGATCGAAAGGCGGCGTGCCTGGTGAAAATCCGTCAGCGCGGAGTTGTCCCATGGAACCGAGCAGCAATGCGTGCTGGACATAGAGTTGCGCTTCCGCCTGTGCGCGGGCCTGGCGCGACGTTAGCAGGTCACGCGCTGTATCGAGTACATCCAGGGAAGTCACCTGACCAGCCAGTTGCTGTTGCTCAGCGCCTTCGAGCGCGCTCTGTGCAGCTGCAACTGCGCGTGCGTAGGCGGGCAAGGCACGACGTGTCGCCGCAAGTTGATCCCAATAGCTGGCGATATTCTCGCGCACATCGCGCGAGACTTGTTCAAACTGCTGCGTGGCGCCGTCGGCCAACTGGCGGGATTCGCGTATACGGGCGGAAAGCAGACCGGCGGAGTACAAAGGCACGGTTACGCCTACCTGCACCTGAGCGGCGAGTTCGCGCGGATCGTCGCTTTCGATTGTGAGAGGTGAGCGGGCTAGGCTGGCCTGAATTCCGACATAAGGGCGTGCGTTGCCCCGCGCCAAAGCGATACGACCATGCGCTGCGGCAAGATTGAAACGAGCAGATTCCAGGATAGGGCTCGACACGGCACCTTCCGCCTGCGCCTCGTCGAGGGTTTGCGGCAAACTAGGTAATTGAGGTAGTGGGGCAAGGGCATCTGGATAATGACCTAAAAGATTGCGATAGGTGTTGCGACTGGTGAGCAGATTTCCTCGCGCCAGTTCGAACTGTGCCTGCCCGCTGAAAATACGATTTCGAGTCTGCTGCAGATCGGTCTCGGTTGCGTAACGGGCCGCGTAGCGCGCATCGATCTGGTCAAGTTGCTCTGTCAATTGCGCGAGATTTTCGCGGGCGATCTCGACAAGTTTTTCATCACGAAGGACAGATGCATAGGCAATAATAACGTTTGCCATCAGGTCCTGCTCGCTTGAACGCATATCTGCTACAGATGTGCTGTATCCGGCCTGTGCAATATTGCGTTGTGCAGTCAGGCGGCCGAACGTGAACAGAGGTTGGTCGAGCGAAACGGAGATTTGGGGAGTAAAGCCGCTCTGTCGAAGTGCGGTACTGCTATTTTGCGTGACGCGTCGCCAAGCATAAGAATAGTTCGCGTCAGCGGAGAGCGTGGGTCCAAACTGCGCCTTGGCCTGAAGAGTGCGTTCTTCGGCCGCACGAGTGGAAGCGCGATTCGCCTCCACACCCGGATTATACTGGTAGGCTATGCTTACGGCGTCACCCAAGGTTTCCGCAGTCGTTGGTAACGGCAGTGCAAAAATCTGCAAAGGAGCCAGCGGAAGCAAAGTCCATCGCCGGCGCCGTAGCAGCATGACAAAAGCCTCGGCTATCCAAATGGATTTTTGCCGGGCCGAGCTGGATGCAGGCGGACGGTCATAGCTACGAATTAAGATTATATCACCGCGTTGCCCCATCTTAATCTCCTCGGGCAAAATTTCAATTGAGACAGCTTTGAGGACTGCATCGAAGGTTCACGATGCATACGACATATCACCACGAAAACTGATCCACCGCCTATTCTTATCTGACAGGCATTGGGTTTCGAATGTTCGATTGAAACGTGCACAATCCCAAAGAACAACTTCCACGCCGGTGCGTCTGTCTCGCACATAAAGGAATGCTACACTTTGAATTATGGGATTCCGTGGAGAACCGTAATTTTGCGAACGGCGATCCCAACCGACGACCTTGCAATAGTCCTGACTCCGGCACTGGTCCAATCCTAGCAGCGCCAATCCGGACCCATCACCGCCGGCATCTACGAGAATGAAATGATCGCCTTCTTGCACGTCGACTGTGGATGGGCGCATGTGTTGATTTTCGACAAGCTCCATTGCTGATGCATCGCTGGTGTTGATTATCGGCGCTATCGAACGATTTCTGTGCGCGGGAGAAATAAAGGCTAACTTGCGTTCCCACGGCTCCGCCCCAGCATATGCTGCCGTGAAGGTAGCCTTGCGTCCCCAACTGCCGTGCCAGCGAAAAAAGAGATGAGTATCAACGCGAGCGATCTTGTCGAGCGACTGGCTCCAATAGGGATGAACCCAATCAGTGTGGTAATGCGTTGCCATTCCAACAGCCGGGTCGGTTCGTCCCGAAAGGAAGGAAGCTGCCACTGCTTTTGCCCGCTGCCAGGCAGCGGCCGAGGGCGCTCGGTGAAGCGCACCGTCGCAGGTGAATGTGAACTGGCAACCGGTTACGCGTTCCGATCCTTGATAGACGACGCCGCAAACCGAATGAGGGAATGCCGGATGATGCATTCGATTGAGAACGACTTGAGCAACGGCCGTTTGTCCTGCGTCATTATCTCCGGCCTCATAAAGTATCGCACTGGCGAGGCAATCCAGCGCTCGACTAAATCCAGCGCTTCCGATGCCTAATTGAAATGGCAGTGGGCGATCCAAACCCAGCGCAGCGAAAGGAACGCTAGCATTCAGGTTTCGGGCGGTTTCGGTGTTAATTTCGGTAAAAACCAATGGCTCTACCTTTGGTAAAGCCTGACTTTGTGACGTCGGAATATCATGCCGTCGTTTCTGTGTTGCTTGCGAGATATGAATGAAGGCCCGGTTCGGGTGGCCCATCTCCGCTATTTGCGAGATGGCAAACTGAACAAGGATTGTTGTCAGCATGCCTCCGGCAATCAAGCATAGGCATTTGATCAAGGCTTCTGTGGCGTCGGCCGATATACGCTCTCGCCAATGCATGCTCAGTCGCGCCATAGACGTGAATCTGGTCATTATCCCAGGCCGGACTAGATGATCAGCACCCAGCTCGATCATCGTGCAAACGTAATCGACAGCAGGCCGTAAAATTGCGTATAAGGTTCGAACGGCGCTGCTCCGTTCACGAAACGCTTCGCGCATCCTATGCTTGCATCGGCGGATAGCCATCGATTGAAGCGCAGTCTCGGGCCAGCCGAAACTTCAACGCGCCGCGCGGCATAGTCCTGCTTAGCATAGTCTTCCAAGGCAAACTTGGAGATTGCAAGAAACGACAAGCTACGTCTCATTTCGTATTCTACTTCAACGCTGGTTGTTGTCAGAGTTACCGCACCTACAATATCGTAGGGACTTGTCGTATTGCTCTGCTCTATCATGCCACGAATAGACAGAACACGCGATGGAAAATAACGCAAATGACCAGAAACGGCTAATCCAGATATAGGGCTCAGCGCTCGTTCTTTGAAATCATAACGGCGGTATCCTACTCCCAATTGCGCATAGAGTATGCGTGTCAATTCGTAGCGGATGCCTGCAGTTCCGCTCAAGTTTTCTGCATCGCGGTTTTCTAAAAGCGCCGATTTCGCATAATTATACCTGTCATATTCAAGGCTGGTGAATATGGAGGTGCGACTGCTTAATTCGTAATAGCCAACCCCGCGGAGACCAAAGCGTGTTACGTTCCTAAAATGCTGGGAGATGGATTCGCCAACGCTATCCTGGACGTTTTCATAACGTTGCCGCACGCCAATAATCTGCGTGTCTACCGAAAGGCGGTTGAATTGTTTGCGTCCGGTCAGAGATCCATGAAGAACGCGCCGCATCAACGGCGACCCGCCGACGAGGTCATTCTCGACAGTGCCGCGTAGAATCGTTTCACGGCGATAGCCAAAATCAATGGTGATTGAGTTCGGGCCCGTTGTTCCGCGAGTGTAAGTGCCCTGAAGGCGGTACTCGGTTGAATTCTGGTCGGTCAATCTAAGGTAAGTGCTGGTTCGCGCCATCATGTCGAGCATGACGGCGTTGAAACGATTTTCTTTTCGGATGCGCATGTGCGGTTGGATCTGCAGCGCGATATCTGTTTCTTTTACGCTTGTCCTGGTAAAGACGTTGTCATCCATTCGGCCCCCGAAGGTTACGCTAGGAAGCACGTCAAATCCCGCCAAGTCATATCCAATTGGTGAGTATTCGGGGATTTTACGAGTGCCTGCAACGTCATCAGGCTCGCGGATCACTGGGCCGATGGTCTGTGCTTCTGCCGGCAGCGCTGAAGAAGCTAATGCGGCGCAAGCAGCAAGACCAGTGCAAAGGCTGACAATGCCAGATCGGCACGATGCTTCATTGGTCTCGTAAGCGGAAACGATATTTTGCACAGTCTAAAACCGACGCTCAAGGACACGTACCGTATCACCAGGCTGAACAGGAGTGGATCCGTCAAGGCGATAGAGAGTTTCCGAACTTTCGTTCTTATGACGTATGAATATTCGATTTTCATCTGCTCGATAGGTAAATCCTTCCGATTTAGCCACGGCACTAAATATTGTCAAACCTTCGACGAACTGATATTCACCAGGCTTGTTGACCTCACCTAATATATAATAGGGTCGGAAGTTAAGAACATCGATCGCAATGCTGGGGTTATCCAAGTACCCTTTGCTCAAAGCCAGTTGCAATCGCTCCGCCAATGCGGGACCTGTCAGGCCTTTCGCTACCACAGCGCCAATTAACGGGAATGCAATCGCTCCAGAACCATCAATGAGATACTCGCCGGTGAGTCTTTCCTCGCCATAAACGGTGATCCTCAATTTATCGCCAGCGCCTAACGCGTAGCTAGTGCCATTGGTGGAAAGCGAAAGGGCTGGTAGAGTCCCGCTGCTTGCGCATCCGGTGATGAAAAAATTGCCCGCTGCGAGCAGTGAAATAAATAATTGTTTTTGCATCATTTCCACCTTGCGCATTGCAATATGGCCATATGCTATTGGTAAAGATTATTATTTAACAATATAATCGTGATCCAATTTGGACGTAATTCCGAAAAATTTGTTCCAATAGATAGTATTAATAAATATATTTTATTTTTTAAGTATAAAACGAAAAAAAGGGGGGGTGATATTTCACTCCCCTTGTTGGGTGTAATTTTTGAAAATTCAATTATGATATAGTTCAATTGTAGAAATTGTAATCTCCAAGGACAAGTTGATTTCCATTCATCGAACCGATACCGATGACATAATCTAGTCCCGTTGTCGTGCTATGGATTGTATAGTACTGTGCATGAGCGTCTCCAGTAGGATTACTGCTATTGTATCCATAGCCAGCGAAAGAAATGGTGGATCCTACCCCAAAGCCATCGAGATACAGAAAGTCGTTGTTTCCAGGTTCATAGACGCCCGCGCCATAGAAATCGTAGACGAAATCCTGCGCTTGCGCGCCGAGCGCAGAATTGGTCGTTAACGAAGCGTCGAAATCGGAAAGTCGGATTACGAATGCGTCGTTTCCGCCCCCACCATACATGTAGTCGATGCCTTTGCCTCCAGCGATCGCGTCGTTTCCGCTGGTGCCGCCGATGTGATCGCTGCCGTCAGTTCCAAGAATAATCGACATGACTTCCTCCTAGGTAAGATTGCGTATTCTAAGATTTTGCGGAGAGGATGAGGTGGAAAAATTATTTGATAAGTAACATTTAATATAATTTTTAATGTCACGCTTTGGTGACGATTTAATCATAGTTTGAAATGATATTTTAACTCAAGTCTAGTTTCAAATATTTTTGAATAAAAAATGTATAATATTCATTATGGATCATTATTATTAAATTTACGAAGTATATTTTCGTATATCTTTTTGCAAAGATGGCTCCAGTGCGGCTTTGCAAGCACGGCGCCGCATAATGGAAGCGCTTGTGTACGAACGCGAGGGTCCATAGCGGATGCGAATTTTTCAAAATGCATATGAATTATGGTAGCGTGACGTATATAATCTATTTTTGTGAAATAAAAATAAAAATAATTTTTGGTTAATAATTAAATGTGCGTTCTGTTTAAACTATAAATTTTGCATATATTTATTAGCATTATGCATTATTTTATATCTGGATTAATATTCATGAGATTGCTGCGTTTTGAATCTCAAGTCCCAAATTTTGGTGACGATCTTAACGACATGATATGGTCTGCGCTGGTTCCCGATCTGTTCGTAGGCGATAACGCCAAAGCGAATGACGATGCTGCTTTTGTTGGGATCGGTACAATCGTGGGCATCGACCCTGGCGTAAGCAAGCTCTTGGAAGTATTTTCCAGCGGTGCCGGATATACCGCGACCGATCGCTGGGCCGGACTTGATGTTCGATACCACTGTGTGCGTGGTCCGGTTACGGCGCGAGTGCTGGATTTGTCTCCGAATATTGCGTTGACGGACGGCGCGATTCTTACGCCGCTGGTGGATCGTTTCAAATTTGCAGGTGGCGGTTTGATGCGTCGCGTAGTGGTGGTTCCACATTACGAGACCATTGCGTTCCCTGGATGGGAACAGGCCACCCGTCTCGCCGGCTTTGACCTAGTGGATCCCCGTGATACTCCGGAGAGCGTCATTGCTGTTTTGGCTAGCGCGGAGCTCGTGCTGACAGAGTCTTTACATGGGGCGATAATTGCCGATACTTATGGTGTGCCTTGGCGCGGTTTTGCCGTCTCGCGCAACTTCTCGACTGCGAAATGGGCGGATTGGACCGCATCGGTCGATCTTCATGTTGATATTACGATGGTGCCTCCACCTGATCCTATGCCTCTCTTACGCTTCGGCAAACGCAGCGAACCTTTTGGAACAGGATTCGTACTCGATACGGATGATGCCGTCCGAGAATTTCGTAACAGAATCGAACCGGAGGTAAGTTCGGCCTTGCTGAAAAGTCAGAGCAAGCGGCTATTAGAACATTTTCCGAGGGCTCGCCGATTTCTTGGGTTCAGTCCCGAGAGAACCGCGCATGCATTGGTAAACCTTGCGGCGCGGGACCCCATACTTAGCCTTGTGCGAAAACGTGACGCGATGCGGGACGAAATGCTCGTGAGACTTGAAATATTTGCCAAGCGGTATGGAACAAGTCTAGCCGCGATTGGCTGATTGAGTTTGGCGGCGACGTAAAAAATGGCGCGGCGATAATTGGAGTTTCACCGGCTACGGGTCGGACCCGATCGGCAGGTTAATTTAACGATAGGGCCTTGCAGTTAAGTCAGAAATATGGAGCGGCACCGCAATATTGTTCGACCTATGAGCGAACCAAATAAGCCACAAAATCGTCGAAGTGCAAATAAAGTCGGTGCGGCGCCTATCTTATGGCGTGGCTGGCTGGCTGGCGCGGCCGTCAGCGCAAGTCTTTGGGTTGCCTTGGGGCTATTCGTCAGAAGTTGATGATATGCAATCCGATACCGTTCGCTGGACCACCTTGGGTTAGAGTTTCCCTGCCAAGACCACGGTGGCGGGCTGGGTGTGTCACCGGGTTTCATCGGCGTGATCGGGGGCTTGTTGTCGATGGCACCGTGCGGCCGATCCTCGTTATAGTACCTGCGCCAATCGTCTAACTTTTCGCGGGTATCTCCAAGTGTCAGGAACCAGTGGGTGTTCAGGCACACTCCACCCGGAAGCGCCTATTGAATGCTTCGATGTAGGCTTTGTCCGTGGGCTTGCCGGGCTGGGAGAAGTCCAGCGTCACGCCGTTCGTGTAGGCCCACAAATCCCGATCCCGGCTGATGAACTCGGAGCCCTAATCGATCCGGAGCGTCTTCGGATAGCCGACCACGGCGCAGGTTGCCTCGCGGGTCTGGACCATGTTCGCCGCGGGCGGCTTCAGTAATCCATGAGGCAGATCAGGCATGCGGTCGGTAACAACGCCATCGATCCAAAACTCGTCGTCTATGCCGAAAAAACTGCCGTACGAAGCTACGTCCTGCGGCAGGAAACTAACGAAATAATTCAGCGCATCTCCAAGAGAGGAAAGCCCATCCGGCAAATTATCCGGTAGATTCGTCGTAGCCGAGAGTTCTTCCATGAAGTTGTGCATGAGCAACGACTTGGCGCCTTTCGTACTCGACGATACCCGCGAAACAGCTTGTTGCATTGGCTGAGCGATAGATGCGAGACGGGTGCCCGAAACGCTCTGGCACTCCGGTGAGATATGTACTGAAGCAACGTTGGTCAGAACAGGGTTGCATCGCAGTAGGCACAACGTCGATGCCTCGCGGGAAGGCCGATCAAAGTGGGTTCATTCGCCAATGGTTTGAAGAAGGATCTGGCTGCAGTCCGAAACGCGATTGTGTGTATATTGGATGTTTTTTGCGTTGTGCAGCCGCCGTGACGCCTTAGGCTGGCCTTGTCGAAGATCGGCTGCATATTGCAACTGACTGCCAAATGTCCGTGCCAACGCGAGTGATTTGGCGGTGTCCCGGCGTGCAGTCGTCGGGGGTATATTTTGAACAGAAATTTATCTGCATTCCTTGACATGCTTCGTTTGTTTGCGGCTTTACTGGTAATAATAGGCCATGCATGCGAAGTATATCAAATGCGACTTCCGGATATTATTGGACATAGTGCAAAGGAGGGTGTGGCGATCTTTTTTGTGCTTTCCGGATTTGTCATCGCTTTCGTTGTCGCGCGCAAAGAGCGAGATTGGCGTGCATTTTTCGCTGCAAGAATGCTGCGTATGTATTCGGTGGTGCCTCTGGCCCTAATGGTCATGCTCTTGTGTCATGCTTTAGGTAGTTTGATCCGCCCGGAGATATACGGCCTTGGCGAGTATCCGGGACTGCGCGTTAATGGCGGCGCCGTGGGAGCGGAGCTAAGCTGGCAGGCAGTGATACGTTATCTTACTTTCACCAACGAAATCTGGTTCGAACGGGTCGTGATCAGCACGGGCGCGCCGTTCTGGTCTCTGGGCTTCGAGGTCGCCTATTATGTGATCTTTGCTGTACTGTTTTATGCGCGCGGGGCGTTGCGCTGGTCCCTTGCTCTTCTTTGGTTGCTTATATGCGGGCCCCGGATCGCGGCAGCTTTGCCGCTTTGGCTTATCGGCGTTGCGGCTTGGAGGCTGATCCCAAGAATGCCACGTCTTGGACGCCGTTTGGCTTGGTTGGCCTTGGCATGTATCGGTGCCTGCGCATTGGTTTGGCGTAAGTGGGCGGGTTGGGCGGCAAGCCCTCTCTTCGAATGGCTAGCGCCTGGTGCGATGGCGACCAGCTTTGGCTACTACTTTGTGCTGGGCATCCTCGTTGCCGCGGCGGTAGTGGTCTTTGCTACCGGTCTGCACGGACGCTCGATTTGGCCACCCTCGTTCGAACGCGTCGTTAAATTTTGTGCCGGCGCCAGTTTCACGCTCTATATCGCCCATCTGCCGGTCATGGTGCTGATCGCCGCGATCTGGCCGAGCAGCGTTGGGTCGAACTTTGGGGGGCTGGTTGCGACGGTCGGCACTATCGCTGCGATGTTTGCGCTGGCGGAGTTGGGGGAGAGGCGTAAGGAAGCTTATTCAAAGATGTTTGTGTCGGTCTGCTCGATATTGCGAAGTATGCAGCGCAAGGACACTTCTGCAAGCGATTAAATTCTGTTTACCAAAGTCATTATTCGGCCATTGTCAGTAACAGTAATAACAAAATCACCAGCATAACGAAGCAATTCAGCTTCTTCGCCGGGATTTTGAAAAATGGCTTTTTCATATAAAAATTCATATGGTGTTTCACTTAATAGTTCTTCTACAGCAGTTAAGGCTGTTGTAGGTACTGCAGGTGCAGATATTCTCCAAGGGACTGCCTACGCCGACATTATGCGGGGATATGGCGGCGGGGACACCTACGCGGGCGGCTTGGGTGATGACACTTACATAATTTCATCCGAGAAGGACAAGGTCACCGAAGCTCAGTCAGCCGGCATCGATACTATCCGTTCGTCAGTCTATCATGTGCTTGAAGCCAATGTCGAAAACCTGATCCTTGAAGGCAACGGTGCGTGGTATGGCGGCGGCAATGCGCTCGACAACGTTGTCATCGGTAACGAGTTCGCGCAGCAGATAAACGGCGGTGGCGGTAACGACGTGCTTATTGGCGGCGCGGGGGCAGATGTCTTCATCGTCACCGCCGGCAACGGCAGCGATGTCATCATGGACTTCGTAACCGGCGTCGACAAAATCCAGCTTGGGCGCTACGGACTGACAAGCTTTGATCAAATACGGTCAATCGCCCAACAGGTTGGCAACGACACGGTCTTCCACTTTGGCAATGGCGAGGATTTGATTCTGCGCGGCGTCAAAGCCAGCAATCTGATCGCTTCGGATTTTTCATATGAAATTAATCGAGCTGGCCTGACGCTGAACTTTGGTGATGAATTTAATGCACTAAGCCTTTATTCAAAGGGCGGCACTTGGCGCACCGAATATGGAAACGGCGGGCCAGGTTCCGTAGCAAGCCGCACGCTGCGCACCGAATCTGAAGTTTACATGGACTCTGAGTGGGCGGGTACGGGGACCAAGGCGCTCGGCGTCAATCCGTTCTCGATCGATAAGGGTGTTTTGACGATTACGGCCGCTCCGGCAAGCGCGGAAGTGCTGCCCTATATCGATGGTCATACCTATACCTCTGGTCTGCTGACGACCAAGTTCACCTTCGCTCAGCAGTACGGCTATTTCGAAATCCGCGCCGCGTTGCCTGACGGACAAGGATTTTGGCCGGCGTTCTGGCTGCTGCCAACCGACAATAGCTGGCCGCCCGAACTTGACGTGTTCGAAATGCTGGGGAAGGATCCCAACGTCGTCTACATGACCACCCATGGTACTTCGGCGAGCGGCAATACCATGGCTCAGGAGCGTGCGGTGCTGGATACCACGCAGTTCCATACTTACGGTGTCGACTGGAACGGTGAACGAGTGATCTATTACATCGACGGTGTCGAAGTGTCGCGCCAAGCGACGCCGGCAGCCATGAACAAGGAGATGTACATGCTTGTCAACCTTGCCGTCGGAGGTGAGGGCAGCTGGGGCGGCGCCGCCGACGCTACCACCGGCACAGGCGAGATGAAAGTCGACTATGTGCGTGCGTACCGCACCAATGACACTGTATCGGCAACGATCAACGGCACGCATACGGTTTATACGCCAGTCAGTTCGAACGGGGCCCAGGCCGGAACCGGCACCGTTGTCACACCTATGGTGACGACCGTGCCAAGCACCACTACGAACACACCGGCCGTTACAACTCCCACTACCACCGTAACATCGACGGGGAAGATATATACCGGCACTACTGGCAATGACACGTTTCGCGTCAGCTCGAGCCTCGACAAGATCGTCGAGGCATCTAACGGTGGCACGGATTCGGTCATTGCCAGCGCTACGTACACTTTGCCCGACAATGTCGAGAATCTCAGCCTGATTACCGACCAGGCTATGGACGGCACAGGCAACGCGTTGGACAACCGCCTGACCGGCAACAGCGCGGCCAACGTTCTTCGTGGCCTGTCCGGGAACGATTATCTTGACGGGGCCGGCGGTGCTGACACCCTTTACGGCAACGTCGGCGATGACATTTACGTTGTCGGCAATAGCGCGGTGAAGGTCATCGAACTTGCGAAGGAAGGTACCGACACGGTCATCAGTTCCATTGCCTATACGTTGACGGCAAATGTCGAGAATCTGCGCCTCGATGGCACTGGCAGCATTAATGGTACAGGAAATGCCGAAAACAACCGTATCATCGGCAATGCTGGGCTGAACGTGCTGACCGGCCTTGCCGGGAACGACTATCTCGATGGTGCCGGTGGGCTGGACACGCTGATCGGCGGCAAGGGCGATGACACTTACGTGGTCGGCCAGGCCGGCGTGAAAGTGGTTGAAGTCACAAATGAGGGCAGCGACACGGTCGTGTCGTCGGTAAGCTTCACACTGCCCGCCAATGTCGAAATTCTCCGCCTGACTGGTAACGCCGCGATCAATGGTGCCGGCAATGCACTGGTGAACAAGATTTACGGAAACGACGGCGCCAACAAGCTGTTCGGCTGGGCGGGCAACGACATCCTTGACGGAGGGGCGGGCAACGACGTGCTCAACGGCGGGGTAGGCAACGATACGCTGACCGGCGGTGCTGGAGCAGATACCTTTATTTTCGGTTCCGGGTACGGCAAGGATATCGTTACCGATTTTCAGCATGGTGCTGATAAGCTGGTCCTTGTCGGCGTCAAGTCAAGCTCGGTCTCGATTAGCCATACCGCAAACTCCACTGTCGTTTCGATCGGCGCCGACAAGATTACACTTACCGGCGATGAGCATTTCGCTCTCTCGGACATCTCGTTCATGAGTGCCGCAGATTACAGCAATACTATCGGCTTGATGGCCTGAATGGCTGCAAGTCTGATCCAAAACTGAGTAGTCTTCTTGGTGGGCGGATCGACCCGACCGCCGGGGTTCTATACCGAAGCTGCAGCACTCATTTCGTGCTGCGGCTTCGAAGGCATCGTGTCCATGCTTCGCAACATCCAAGCCCTGCGTGCGGTTGCCGCGCTGCTAGTGGTCGTCGTTCACCTTGAAGACGTGGGGGCTCCGCTTGGTCTTGGAAAAGATTTCTTCAATCTTTTTGGTGTCGGGGTGGACCTGTTCTTCGTCATCAGCGGCTTCATCATGGTTCACATGGCGAAGCGCCGACCTACTTCGCCAAGCGTTTTCATGGTCAACCGGATCATCCGGATCGCTCCGCTCTATTGGCTTCTGACAGTGGTGGTGTTCGGGTTCGCACTTGGCATGCCTTCCCTGCTTGGGTCTACCCGGGCGGACTGGGGCGCATTGCTGCGCTCGCTGATGTTCCTTCCCTATTCTCGCGCAGACGGCACCATGCGGCCGGTACTCTTCGTGGGATGGTCGCTCAACCTGGAGATGATGTTCTACTTGTTTTTCGCTGTGTCGCTGATGGTGCCGGGAATGGGCCGGCGGGTCGTGCTGGCGGTCGGGCTACTTACCTTCGCGGTCGCTTTCGGTTTCGTGTTCGGGGCTCGACTTCCGGACGAAGTACGTTTTCTTACGCAGCCTATATTGCTTGAATTTGCGGCAGGGATGGCGATCGGTTGGTTTTGCCCGCGTTTACCAGGATCTCGGCGTGCAGGTGGGATAGCGGCGGTTATGGGTGTTGCCGCGTTCATCGGTCTAATCTTGGTGGCACGATGGCCGTCACCAGGTGGTTGGCCGATCTCCCTGCCATTTGCCTGTCTTGTGGTATCAGCGGCGGTGGTAGCCGAAAAAGGTGGATGGGTTATGTCCTGGCGCGTGTTGCAGGCTTTGGGAAACGCCAGCTATGCGCTCTATCTCACACATCCATTCGTGACCCAAGCGTGGTCGCTGCTGGCCGTGAAAGCTGGCATTCTGTCGATGTCGACTGCGCCGGCATTAATGGCTCTTGCCTTGTTGAGCGCCGCGCTAGCCGGCCTTGTCGCTCATTATCGCCTCGAACTTCCGCTAGGCCGGCTGGCTCAGCGGAGCATGGCGCGAATGGCGGTATTGGTCCACGATCTCGCGGCGTCATGGCAGGCAATGGCTGCAAAGGGGAGAGCCTCGAAATGAATGCCACACTGGCGTTTCCGGTTCCTTTTAAAAGCCGGTTCTCTGGCCTGATCGAGTCATCCCATGTGCAGGACGGCGTATTCGCGGCTTTGATCCTTGCCTCGCGTATTCCTGCTAACCTGGGCATGACCGGCGGATTGATTTGCCTTGTTTTGACCGGAATTTACGGAGCACTCCGTGTCCGGCAGAGCCGCGATTTACTTTCCAGGTGCTGGCTTCAGTTATCGTTTCCGATTTTCGCATTGTTATCGGTTACTTGGGCTGTTTACCCAATGGTGACGTTGCGCGCATCAGTCCAGATGACACTGACGGCGTTCGCTGGCCTGCTACTCTCACAGACTCCACGGCCTCGAGCCGTCCTTGTCGGTCTTTTTGTCGCATATGCCGGATACACGGTGGCATCGCTCATCGTTGGGCATAGTCGCCCCGAAGGTATCGACGGCACGCTATCGCTCTATGGGCTGGGCGGCGAAGCCAAGAACTATTTTGCCGACACTTCCGGGACGGCGGTATTGCTGGCGCTAACGATGCTGGCAGCGTGCATCGAACGACGCGCCTTCGCATTGGCCACTCTAAGCGCCACTGTCATCGCGGCGTGTGGCCTGGCCACAGTCCGGGCGCATTCCGCAGGCGCCACTTCCGCGCTTCTGCTGGCGAGCATGCTGCTTTCGGTCCTCCTGCTGTTCCGCGGCTGCTCTTCCGGCAGCAAGCTAATATTTGCGGCAGTCCTTGGTGGGGCGATGATCATTTGCGTGATCTTCTTCCAGCCGATTTTAGCATTGGTGCAGGAGCTGTCGGCCAAGGACTCCGGGCTGACGGGCAGGGGCTACCTCTGGTATCGAGGAGACTTCATCATCGCCGAACGTCCATGGCTGGGCGTGGGCTACTTCGGCTTCTGGACTCCGGAAAATCCGGATGCGATCGGCCTGTGGCGCTATTTCGATGTAAGGCAAGAGGGTACCGCATTCTCTTTCCATAACAGCTACATCCAGACCTTGGTGGAGACTGGCCGGATTGGCCTTGGCGTGATGGTCATGTGCTGGATCATCGGAATTACAGCGCTACTGCGTCGGTTCGTGCTTACCCCGTCGCTTCCCACTTGCTTCTGGCTTGGCTACATCGCCTTGCAGTTGAGCAAGTCGCCGGTCGAGCCTATCCGCCCCAGCGCGTTGATAGCGCCGACCATCATGCTTTTTGCGGGGCTCGGCTTTGGCTTCTTTCCGGTGGGACGCAACAGGCATCAGTTTGGAACCGCGTCCAGACGCCTCTCGTCCTCACGGTCGATGGCGAGCAGCGACATCCCTTTGCTTTCGGACATGAGCAGCGAAGAAATCAGACTTATCGCACCAGCGATAAGAATGTAAAATGCAATCGGTAGCCAGTCGTTATATTCGCGTAGCAACGCCGTGCCGATTAGAGGGGCCCAAGAGCCTGCGAAGATCGCCGTTACCTGATAGCCGAGCGAAACGCCTGAATAACGCATGCGGGTTGGAAACATCTCGGCCATTATAGCCGGCTGTGGCGCGTACATTAGGGCATGCACAAGCATGCCAAGGAAAATGGCCGCCAGAATGCTTGCAAGGTTGCCGGTGCTAAACATGGGAAAAGCCACAAACGGCCACCCCATCGTGAGCGCGGCGCCGGTCATATATATCGGGCGGCGGCCGATCCGATCGGCCATGGCTCCGAACAACGGGATTGCTGTAACATGAAGAATGTGTGCGCAGAATAGCAGCGTAAGGATGCTAGTCGTATTAATACCGATGTGGGAAAGATAAGTGATCGAAAACGTGACAACCATATAATAAAGGATGTTTTCGCCTACACGCAGCCCCATGGCAGTGAAGACACCGCGCGGATATCGACGGAATACCTCTACCAGACCATAGCCGGAATCCGCCTTTTTCTCCGCTTCTGCCTTTGCGGCTTCAAAAATCGGCGAATCCGTCACTTGAGTGCGGATGTAATAACCGATCCCGACGATTATCGCCGAAAGCCAGAACCCGATGCGCCATCCCCACGCGAGAAACTGGCTATCGGATAGTGTTGCGGACAATATAAGCAGTACGATCGTCGCAAGAAGGTTTCCAAGTGGAACGCCAGCTTGGGGAAAACTACCCCAGAAGGCGCGGCTATGGTTTGGGCTGTGCTCAGCCACCAGCAGCACCGCACCGCCCCATTCTCCACCCAAGGCAAAACCCTGGACGAAGCGCAGCGTTACCAGCAACGTCGGTGCCCAGTAGCCGATGCCTGCGAATGTGGGCAGGCATCCCATGAGAAAAGTGGAAATGCCGATCAGCATGAGGCTGAACTGAAGCAGTGACTTGCGGCCGATCTTGTCGCCGATATGGCCGAACACGATTCCGCCCAGCGGTCTTGCGATGAAACCTACTGCATATGTCGCGAAAGCGGCGATGACTCCGTCAAGATCGTTACCGGTGGCAGGAAAGAACAGGCGACCAAAAATAAGCGTCGCTGCGGTTCCATAGAGGAAAAACTCATACCATTCGACGATGGTGCCCGCCATCGAGGCTCCTACCACCTTGCGTAAATATGGCAGGTCCGCCGTCTGTTCGTGATCCATCGCTTCCACATCCCGTTCCCTTGGCGCTCCGGGCGAACGAGAGGATTATAAAGCCCCGCATCGCCACCGGCGTACGGCTAGTGTTGCAGTGCATTCAAGGAGACTCAAGCCATTAGAAGGATAGGAACAGATATGAGGCAAGCTTTCGCATGATACGAATTGGAATTATTCCTGATATGGCCAAGCGGTGATCCGGCGTAGCTGGTAACGCCCGGGAAACGCTGTGGACTGGTCGGGATAGCCGCCCCAGGCACCTCCTACCGCAAGGTTCGCGATCAGATATGCCTTTTGCATCGTAAGCGCGTCTGGCGTTGGGGCACTCGCGACTGCCTGGCGGTCGACGAACCACACGAGCTGCCGGGGCCCCCACAGCACTCCATAGCGGTGGAAGCCTGCTGATGCATCGAATCCAAGACGCACTCGTGTGGTTTTTTTCTGCTTACCGGCGATTACGGTGCAAAAGATTGTGCGCGGATCTCCCAAGCCTTCGAAAACGTCTATCTCGCCGGCCTCTGGCCACGAGCCTTCTACGGGCATCAGCCAGAATGCGGGCCACATTCCCTTGCCGGCAGGCAAGCGGGCTTCGATTTCGAAATATCCGTATTTTTGTTCAAAGCTGAATTTCGTGGTGATGGCGCCGCCATAGTACGGCTTGTTCCAGGCTAACTTTCGCAGGTTTTGCGGCGTGCGGTCTGCGAGTATCGTCAGTTGCCCCGGTTCATGTGCAAAAGGATCGAGTCCCAACGACCTCCTGCCAGGACCGGACGTGGTCATACCTGAAAATTGGCGGTCCGCCGCGAAGCTGGCCGCTGACATCTGGCGATTGGACACAGATACAGCGCCTCCGTATCCAAAAACCGTGCGCCATCGATGTGACCTCGGCATCCGGGCCTGGTCGGTGCCGTGATCGAATTTATCGAAGTTTTCCTCGAATGATGGCTGGCCTAGATTTTCTGGCAGGATGGCGTCATTCCAAGCCGTAGGGGCTGCGCGGATACCCGTTGCCTGTGCGCTGACGAAAGATATGGTTATAAAAGTTATCGCAAAAACAAAAATGGGTGCCCTCGTCCCCGCGATAAGCGATCGGAAATTTGTAGCTATCCTTTGAGACATGAAATTCCCTCATCGGCCGCGCGGCTTGAATGTTACATTTTCTCGGACGACCATATCTTAATGCGGTGCTACGATCTGAAATATTGGCTCGGGAATGGATATATTTGACGTTCGTGAACGATATTTCGTCGACTATTGTCCGATGGTGTTCCGCCGTGTGAGCAATGTTCTCTTCTCCCTATCGAGGCCACCATGATTGCCCCGCTGGTGTCTATTCTGATGGTAGCGCGTAATGCGGCGCCTTTTATCGACGCGGCTATCGTTTCTGCCAGAACACAGTCGCTTTCCGATATCGAGGTCGTCGTAGTCGACGATGGGTCCAGTGATGGCACGGACAAAATAGTACGCACCCACGCGGAATGCGATCCACGCGTACGCCTGGTGCAGGGGCCGCGCAAGGGTTTGAGTGCAGTTCGCAACGCCAGTCTCAAAGCGGCAAGGGGCCGTTTTGGGGCCATTCTCGACAGTGATGACATTCTGCATCCGCGGCACCTCGAATGGCTCGTGGCAGGCTGGGCGAAAAGCGGTGGGCAAATCTGTGCCACAAATATGCTTGAGTTTCGAGAGGAAGGGGCGAACCTCGACATCCGCAGGTTTGCATCAGGGCTCGAATGGGCCGAGGCGCGCCAGATCGCGCCTGCTGAATTCATCGAGCGCGGCTTGATCGGCGCGAAGGCACCATCGCTCGGCTATCTCAAGCCGCTAATTGACATGGAATATCTGCGTTCAGCAGGTCTGAGATACGACGAAAGTTTGCGCATTGGTGAAGATTTCGACCTCGTCTTGCGCACAATGCTGACGGGAGGCCGATATGGCTTTCAGCCCCAGGCAACTTATTATTATCGCCGCCATGCGGCATCCACTTCGCATCGATTGGATAGCGCGGATTTGGATGGTTTGTTGAAGGCGATGGTAAATTATAAATGCGGAGCTGGGGGGGAATTACCGGCTTTGCTCGATCAGCGCCGCATGAACCTGAAGGCTGCGCTGCGGCACCTCGAAGCTATAGATGCTATCAAAGCTGGCCAACCTCTTCGAGCAGCGTCACTAGTCATTGGTTCTCCCGATGCAAGACGTATGTTGTTTTCAACGCTCAAGGAAGCCGTTGCCAAGCGGATTGATCGTATTGGCTGGCTGAGTCCCCGTGAGATCGACGAGCCTGGCGTACAAGCGTTCCCGTCGGCGACGCTGGCGGATCGCTTGGCTGATGCCCTACAATCGTTTCAGTCGTCGAAGGAGCCGGGATGCGTCCGCTAATTTTCCTGTTTCCACATGATCGTATGGATGTAGGTGGCAATTCCGCGCAAGTCAGATTCCTCGAAGCCTGCAGCCGATTTACTAAGGCGACCGCAGCATTCTACGGACCGAAAACGGCTGGGCAACTCCACCTTGACGACTGCTTGGGCAGAGCGTCTCAAGGCATGGATGCGCCCATCTTCGTAATCCACTGGGGCCCCGACATCGCAATGCTGCTCAATGTTCTAAAGGGGCAGCACGTTGTCTACATTGCGCACAGCACTGGCTGGGGTATGGACTTGCCACCCGAAGTGCCGATCCTTTGTGTCAGCCGCCATACCATGGCTCATTGGGGACGTTATGCGCCCAATTCGTATATTGCCTATATTCCCAATATCGTTGAAATTACCGATGCAGCAGCGCAGCCTCCTCGCGACATCGATATTCTGGTACAGGTTCGCAAATCTTCTCGTTATCTACTCGACCACCTCGTACCGGCCCTTCGTGAGCGGTGTACGGTAACGGTGCTGGATGGCTGGGTGGACGACCTATCCGTTTGGTTCCGTCGTTCCAAAGTCTATCTATACGACTCACTGGAGCACTGGGCCAATGTCGGCGCGACCGAGGGATTCGGGCTGCCGCCACTCGAAGCTATGGGGCAAGGCTGTATTGTTTTTTCCAGTGTTAACGATGCATTGGCCGATTACCTCGATCCTGGATTCAACTGTCGAAAAATTCGCGTTCATTCTCTTTCCTGGGATGTCGAAGCGGTGCTGCGCGCTGTGCAAAATTGCTCGCCACTTCCGTCTTCTGGCGTCTGGTTCTCTCCGTATTCGTCTGACAGTGTGGCAGAACGATTGGAGACTATATTCGTCGACCTTCAATTCTTTTTCGAGGTGGCGACGAAAACCGAATCTGATATCGAAGATCTATGGGCATCACGCCGCCCCAGATTTCTTCAGCGGGCGAAGCGCGCAATCAAAGTTTTAATCGACGGATGACGCGGTGATCATCCGTTGATTGGCAAGGCCATAACCGACTTCTCTCGGCGGGCCGCAATCATATCGCGTAATTGGGTGAAAATCGTGCGATCCTGACAGAAATAAGTGGCAAGATAGACTGTCACTCCCAATGGCAGCCAAATCATTACGATTGTGAGTTGCGTCAAATATCCCCGGCAGGCAATGATACCGCCGCTTACTATGAGTGCCATCAATATCGAACTGCATAGTGCGGGCCGTAGGCCGACCAGGACTTCATAAAAGCGAACACCGACGTGCTTACGCAGAAGATTGAACCCATACGGAAGCACAATGTATCCTCGCGCCACGCCGGTCATCAACATGGCCTGCCACCCCCACTTATGAACTGCTATCGCGGCTGCCAGGCCTATGACGATTTGTGTTGACGTCCACGAAAGGACGGTACGTGACTGGCCTACGGCGGTGATCGCCACCACGATCAGGTTGTTCATCTGCGATGCGAAGACGGCACACGCGAAAATGCGGATAGCATCCGCCACGGGCTCCCATCCCGTCCCGAAGACTAGTCCTACGATCTCCCGTGCCAGCCCTAGAGCGCCCAGAAATGCCGGAAACATGATAAATGCTGAAAGTCTGTTAAGGCGCAGGTAGGTGTTTCTTAGAACCTCCATATCATGGGAGGACCGTGATAGTAGCGGCAAGGAGATTTGCTGGAAGGGTATATAGGTTATTTGATTAATTACTTCGAAGATTCGTGATCCTGCACGAATGAACGCTACGGATATCGGGCCGATCAAAAGGCCCGAAATTAATTCCGCGCTGCGGATATTAAATTGGTTGAGCGTTCCGGCTATGCCAATATAAGCGCCGAAGCGAACCATCTCACAACATGTCCGCCAACGAAAACGCATGCGCGGCAGCCAAGGTAGGCTTATCCATGCGCTTACTGCCATCGCTAAGCTTGCAGCGAGGCGCTGGCCAACGAGTGCCCATACCCCATATCCGGCGAATGCCAGTGGTAAACCCACCGCCGCACCTGCCAGCGATGCTACAATATTGCGCGCGGCAATAGAGCGAAATTGCAATTCCCGGGTCAAGCGTGCCGTATGAATCGCGCCCAGCGGTGTGATCGCAAAGATCGTTGCAAGTGCAGTCACAATAGGGGCTAACTGCGGTTGAGCGAACAAGGCGGCTATCGATGGTGCCGCCAAGAGAGTGGAGATGCAGAATAATAGACCACAACCAAGGTTACACCAAAATGCAGTATCTGCATCGATTTCATCGAGAGTCCGGCGTTGAATCACGGCTTCATTGATGCCTGCGTTGCTGACCACTAACATCAGGTCGATAACGAGAGCAGCGAGTGCTACTATCCCGAAAACCGGTGCGCCTAGCAGCCGCGCGAGTATCGCAAATGTAAGAAAAGACAATATTTGAGTGCCGAAACTCGAGGCGGTTGACCAGATCAACGATGAGGAAATGCTAATGCGCTGTTTGCTCACTTGGGCTGCACCGCTGCCGGACTATGACCGCCCTTGGATGTGCTTTCCGTGAGCCAGGCGATAAAGTCGCCATGGCATGCCTGCGGCGAAAAATGCTCTCGGGCTACGGCAAGCGCGGCCTCGGCAAGCGTTAGTCGACTTTCGTCGTCGGCGAGAGCAAGGATTGCCGCTGCAAATGCATCGGGACCGTCAGCTTGCGCTACGGCGCCTGCGCATTGTTGTTCGACGCCTTGAAGCGTAACGCTTGTGGCAACCACGGCCTTGCCTTGCGCCAGAGCTTCGATCAGTTTGATTTTTAAGCCGGACCCGAACGTCAGCGGCGAAACGATGACGCCTGCCAGTGCGTAAAACGGAGCAAGGTCGTTGACCATACCGTGAAATACCACGCCTGCAGGTCCGCCGTGTGGGAAGCCTGCTGCGACCGAACCTGCGACATCGAGTGTTAGATCCGGGGCGCGAGCACGCAGCAGCGGCCAGACCTTTTCGAACATCCATTCAAGGCCCACGATATTGGGCGCCGTATTGCTACCTACAAAAAGCAGGCGACTGCCTAACCCCTGTTGGGCATGCTCAATGGGCTGGGCAGCCATGTGCGCAAGGATTGGCTTCGTCGACGGCACATGTTCGACCAAGAAATCTGCCTCAGATGACTGAATGGCGATTACGGCATCGGCTCGCGCCAAGAGAGCGATTTCACTGTCGCGATCTACGCGTGGCACCGAATCCCGATCGCCGGCGTGCCCATCACGGCTGGAGAACAAGTCATGCATGACGATTGCGCACGGCTTCCCTGGAAAAATATCGAAAGCCTCGGCTTGAAATGCGTAATCAGCGATAATGACGTCGGCGATGCGGCTGGCATGGTTCTTGACGAAGGATCGGTCTGCCGGTGTCCATGGCATGGTGATCGCGTAAGGCCTTGGCTTGTCGGCGAGCCAAATGCCTTTCAGCCCGAGGCGGCGTCCTGCTCGTGACATGATTGCGCGGATAGCGTCGATCACGATACGCGGGTTTTTAGCTAATATCCACCGTCCAATGCGCAGCACGCCTCGGATCGATTGACTTTCGAACACTGACATTTCAGGCCGCAGACGCATAAATGGCCAACGCCCCATGAGATCCGGGGAGGGTTGCACAAGATGCGGAGTGAAGCCCGCATTTCTGGTCGCGGCCGCCAGATCAAGCAGGTAGGCGCTGCTACCATTGGTTTTCCCGATTATCCGCTGGCGACTGATGAACAACAAATGGCCCTTACTGGGAGCCCGTGTTTCGCTATGACGTACGGGTATCATGGTGTCTCCGAAATCAGAAATCGATGAGTACACTGCATTTAAGAACCGCAGGAATTTGCCGATTGCTTTACTGTGACAAACAAAACTCAGGTTTCGCCTGACACACTGGATGGCAAAATAGCCGATGGAGAGCGGGCGAGCTTTAAGCCGTCGAACCGGATCGTCAGCCAACGCCTTAACACTGGGTCAATCACAGACCCGACCACCCAGGCAATTAAAATGGTACTGCAAGTAGATATCAATAGAAGTAGAGCGAAATTTGCGGGCAAGTATGCCTCCAGCACGTGTTTGATTGGCGCATGGACCGCGTAAAGCGGAAAAGAAATCATGCCCAACCAGACCGCGATTTTTTCGAGAGACGGGTGAGGTTCGATCACGGCGGTGAGCATGATCAGCGCCGGGCACATCACCGAAACGAATATCAGGTCGTACACGGCTCTTGACGAGCCAATAAGTTCGGGAATGAAGAGGGCAGGGCAAGTGAACAAAAGACAAGATAATGGTAGTCGAGGAGTGTGCATCATCCAGGCACTCCGCCCGCGATGAAGCAGAATTCCTAATGTGAAAGAAAAAAATACGCGGGAAAGCGCTATCGGCCAATCTTTTAACGCGACTCCTCTGTCCAGATTTCCGGAGTACACCACAGATAATATGAGGCCGGCGAAGCTCACCAAGCACAGGCCGACAAGCGCTCGACCAAACGGCATGTCTACGTTTCGACCAGCGTTTTCCGAACGACTGTTCCTACCCTCGTAAGCCCTAACGCCAATGGCGTAGACTGCATTTGCGACAAGTTCGTAGAACAGTGACCAAGCCGGGGGATTGAATAGGAAAATACCCCATGGTACGAAAACGTCTGGCAGCATAAAAAAGTTGGCGGGGAGCGCCGTCAGGATCGCAAAGAACCCGGGCGCGCCTTCAAGTCCGAATAGTCTTTGGCTGAAAGCTAGTGTGAAACCGATCAGGGTACCGATTGCGATTACTGGCTGCAGTCGAATGAAACGCGCGATCATGAATTCACGAACTGACATCGAAATCTGAAGACGCTCGCCATAAGCGTGTGAAATCACGAAGCCGCTCAGCATGAAGAACAAGTCTACCGCCAGATACCCGCTGGCGAACGCCGATATTTCGCCGGATCGCGGCTGCCCGTTTTCGTTCATTTGCCAATGATAGAAAAATACAGCAAAGGCTGCCATGCCTCGGAGCGCGTCGAGTGCAAGGTACCGATGGCCCTGCGGAGGCACCGTGAACTCCCCGCTTCGAATTCTTTCAATTGGCATAATAGCCTTTGAATTTTTTATAGTAACCAAATGCATCCGTGAGTCCGGCGCTGGCATATTCCTTGATGTTCACCATGCTGAGAGCAACGCCGCCGATCTTGCTATTGTTGTGTGACAGGAGGTCCAAAGCGGTGCGGACAGCTTTGAACGGGGTGGTTCGCCAGCGAGCTACGATCAATGTAGTGTCGGAAAGACGCGAGACTATGCGTGTCTCGGCGACACCCAGCACGGGCGCGGAGTCGATTATGACAATGTCGAACCGCTGACGGAGTTCGGCAATGAGTGTGGCCATCGATCTTTCTGTTATGATGTCGTCCGGGCCCGTTTGGCCGAGCGTGGTAAGTATTTTCAGATCGGTCCGATTGTCGGCGGTGAGAGCTTCTTCCAGTGGTATTGAAAGGTCCAATGCGCGAAACAGCCCTTCTCGCTTGCGATCGGGGGCCAGGGCATCAGACGATGAATGATGGCGTACGTCGGCATCGACCAAAACGACACTGCGCTTCCCCATGGCCAGCGTCCGCGCCAGGCACATCGAGGTGGTTGACTTCCCTTCACGAGGGAGCGGCGAAGTGATGGTAACGACGGCAGAACTGTTTCCGGAAAGGCCAAGATAGGTCCCGAGATTGCGCAAGCTTTCAGTGAACAGGGACATCGGCCTTATGGTCACATAATCCTGCGGAGACATACCTCCTGCTTTGGACCGCGTGGCGGAGTCGAGCGTGGGGATGGCGCCAGCATATATCGCGCCTAATCCGTCCTCGATGTCACCACGGGTGCCCACCGTATTTTCCAAGTATTCGGCAATGCCGGTAGCAAACCCGGCAACGAGGGCGGCCGTGACGAGCGCCGCCAGCGCCCCGACCAGATAATTTGGTGAAGACGGTGAATCAGGAGCGTTTGCTACCGAGGCGATGCTAGCATCGGCGTTCGGTAGTTCTCCGATCTGGGCGGTTTCTTTGGCGCGGGTCAGATAGGCATTGTAGATTGCCCGGCTGGCTTCGGCTCGCCGCTCCAGTTCTAGGCGACCCACTTGCGCGGAACCATTCTGAGAAAGAGAACCTTTCGCCAGGGAGCGGCTCGAGAGCAAGGAACCGAGGCGGGATTCGGCGATCTGTACGTCTCCACGCAATCCCGAAACGATCCTGGAAAGTTCGGCAGTCAATTGCTGGCGTACGTCTGCCAGTTCATCGCGTGCCTGGATCACTTCGGGGTGAAGGCTGCCATATCGCGCGTCCAGTTGAGCAAGGCGCGCGCTGGCCTGTGCTTCTTGCTGACGCAATTGCCGAATGGTTTCCGATGCGAGCGCCGAGCCGATGTCCGCTCCGCCACCCCCGCGCGCGATCTGTGATTTCGCTGCATTCAGTTTGCCGCGCTGTTCGGCTAACTGCGCCTGCGCATCAGCGATCTGGCGGTTGAGTTCGGAAACCTCCTGCTCGGCCATCGTCGCGCCTTCGGCGCTCATCAGGTTGTGGCGGATCATATAGCTCTGAAGCGCGGCGTCGTCGGTGACGGCCTGCTTGCGCAGGTCGGTGGCTTTCCCTTGGACGTAGCGAGCCGACTCTACGTTTCGGTTTCTCTTTTGGGCCGTGTCGAGATCAATGTAACGCTGCGCCAGAGCATTGGCGATCCGGGCGGCTACCTGCGGATCGCGCGACACGGCAGAGATTTCGACGAGATAGGTTATGCCCACTCGCCTTACATAGCTGCGAGCGAGCAGTGCTCTGGCAGCACGACCCTCGGCTGAGTTCATGGTGCCGGCAGGTTTCATGCGCGGTTTTGCGGATTGGGGCAGATCTACCTGCCCCTCCTCGCTTGCGCCGAATTCTGGAATTCTGTCCAATTTCAATCGTTTGACTACGTCCAGCGTAAGAGTGGGCGACCGAATTATCTGGACGGCGGTGTCGATCAGGTTGTCGTCGGCAGGCGCAACAAAGCCACGATCGTTTACCTTGACTGGTTGCGCCTCTCGAGGTTCGAGCAACAGCGCGCTCGTCGCTGTGTACGTGCGCGGCAATAAGCCGATGATCAGAGCCGCAAGGGCCAGCACGGTAAGGAATACTATCAGAAATATTTTCCTCCGACGATAGAATATCGCGGATATTTCAGAAGGATCCGGAAGTATGCGGAGCGATGATGTGGGGGATATTTCGTCTGCAGCTGCACCATGAGTCCTGTTGCTCAAGACATTGCTCCAAATATGATCTTATACGTATTGAAGACAAATTCGATAAATGCCTAAGCAAGCCTACAAATCTGCGGTGCAAGCATGCTTAGGTACAATGTCGATGCTCGACCGCTCTGGGAACAGCTTTCCCGTCCGTTTGTGAGCTAGTTTCGAGGTTTTCAGATGAAATTGGATCAAAGTGGCGGCCTGTCGCTCGCTTATCTCGTGCATGATCTGGAAGACGCTGCCGTCCGGCGCCGTATGGATTTACTTGTCGGGGAGGGTTTGATTGTGGGCCTGGGCGGGTTTCGCAGGCACGCCGATGGCGACCATGACATGGCTGCCGGATGCGCAGTCAAGATGTTGCACATGGGGCGGACGATGGATGCAAGGCTTGGGCAACGTGCGGCGGCCGTTTTGAAGTGGATGCTGTCACCCAGTCCGATAAAACGTCTTTGTGCCGATGCGCCGGTTATCGTTGCCCGCAATCTTGAGATGCTGATGCTGGCGTGGCGGGTGCGCGCTCCAAAGCAGCGGCTGGTCTACGAATGTCTCGACATTCACCGGCTCATGTTGGGCACAGGCGGCAAGTCACGCATCATGCGCTGGATGGAACGATGGCTATTAAGGCGTACCGATCTGATCATAGTGAGTTCGCCCGCCTTCGCGAAAGACTACTTTTCGGCGCGACAAGGCCGGAATGAGGGTATCTTACTGGTAGAGAACAAGGTGCCGGTCGAACGGCGCCGTTCCGACAACAGGGCTGCACGCGGTGCGCGGACACAGGATGGCGCGCTAATCTGGACGATCGGTTGGTTTGGCATGCTACGCTGCCGAAAAACCCTGGAGCAGTTGACCGAACTCGCGGGCGCTTCGCGAGGGCGGATTGAGGTCGTCATCGCCGGGATCGCCAGCCCGGCCGAATTTCCCGACTTTTCCGGACAAGTAGCTGGTTGTGAGGGCCTGCGCTATCTCGGGCCTTTCAAGCGGGACGAGCTGCATCGCCTTTACCGGGAGGTCGATTTCGTCTGGGCGGTCGATTATTTCGAAGAAGGTCTGAATTCCGACTGGTTGCTGCCAAACCGACTTTACGAAGGCTTGGCTCACGGCGTGGTTCCCATTGCCCTGAATGGGGTCGAAACCGGGCGCTGGCTACGCCGACATGGCGTGGGGCTATTGGTCGACGCACCGTTGCTGCAACTGCCTGCACGGCTCTCCATGTGGGATCGGTGCGAGCATGAGCGAATGCGCGAGGCGATTGCCTGCTTGCCGGAAGGTGCACTCTACCAAACGGCCGGGGAACGACGGGATATAGCGGCGGCAATCACCGGCCTCCGTCATGGATGACACGCACCGAAATCGCGACGTGCTTATCGTGGTGCCCTGTCTCAACGAGGAAGCTCACCTTCCGGGATTACTCGACCAACTGCTTCACACCGCGGGTGGCGCAATGGTGGTCGTAGCCGATGGTGGCAGTTCTGATGGTAGCCGCACGATCGTGATGACCTTGATGCGGGATCATGCCAATCTGATATTGCTCGACAATCCCCAGCGTATTCAGAGCGCAGCCGTAAACCTGGGCGCCCGGCGTCATGGGAATGGGCGTCGGTGGCTGGTGCGCATGGACGCGCATGCGGGATATCCGGAAGATTTCATCGACCGCCTCCGTCTTGCCGCAGACAGCATGCGGGCCTCGTCGGTGGTGGTGCCAATGATCACCCGTGGCCGAACCTGCTTCCAAAGAGCGGCAGCTGCAGCGCAGAACTCGATGCTTGGTACGGGCGGAGCGCCGCATCGTCATGTCGGGCGGGCACAATGGGTGGATCACGGGCATCATGCACTTTTCGACCTGACTTTGTTCATGGCCGTGGGCGGATATGACGAAGGCTTCGCTGCCAACGAAGATTCGGAACTGGACCGTCGGCTGTTGGCAGCGGGTGGGCGCATCTGGCTGGAGCCACAGGCTGCAATCACCTATTTCCCTCGATCATCAATAGGCGCATTATTCCGTCAATATCGCAATTACGGTAGTGGCAGGGCACGTAATCTGAAGCGTCATCCTGTCCCGGTGAAGCTGCGCCAGATGCTACCGTTGGGCGTGATGCCGTCGATCGTAGCAGCATTTTTCGGCGTCGGGCTGGCTTCCGTGCGGGCCGAGGCCTTGCTTCTCGCGGTGCCGATGCTGTTCTGGCTGCTTGGAGCGATCGGTGCAGGTCTGCTGCTCGGTTGGAGAGGGCGGTCGCGCTGCGATGCCGGTGCAGGGATCGCTGCAGCAACAATGCATGCGGCCTGGTCGCTTGGTTTCATCGGCGAAGCGTTGACGAGGCGGGGCATGCATGCCCCGCCTGCTGCGATGGAGTTTGAGGCCGAACCAACACCAATCCAACGCCCCCCATTTCCCAGCGGAATATTGACGGGATGAAATTGCCGTTGCGCGGCAGAGGTTCCTCTTTCGTCCGCATCGACGGATCAAGCGTTCAGGAAGGGGTTGGTCACTTGCGCCATCCGTCGACCCTCGCTGCCCGCTCCTGCGCAGCGTCAAGCGGTTCACCTGCCGCCATTTCCTGCGCCGCCGCCATCAGTTCGCTGGCAGCCGAACCGGCCTGCCGGTATTCGCCGGTTTCCCGTTTGCCGCCAGCGAGCGTGCGTTCGAGGACCCAATCACCATTCTGCTTGCAGGCGATTCCCGAATTCGTGCCGCCGTCGTAGACCCGGCAATAGTCGCCGCCTTGGCGCCGGAAACTGGAAAGGATGCGTAAAGCTCCCGGTTCGCTCGAGGCCAGTTGCGTGTCCAACCCCCGCGCAAGGGCACCTGAGGCCACCAGCGCCCCGTCCTTTTCGGACACTGCACCAGTTCCCGTGAACTGGGTGCCGACCATAAGACCAAGCACCAGCGAGGCGGCGATGGCCGCGCCGGTGCCCCAGCGACGAGGCAACGGCTGCGAGGCCTCCTTTGCTGCCCTGGCTTTCGCCTGCCGCTGTGCGCGTGCAGCTGAGAAATCCAGTATGCGGGCAGGGGGGCCGGGAGATGCCGATTTCCGGGCGGAGGCGGGCGGCGTGTCGATCATGTCCTGCTCGGTTTCCTCTGCGGCCGCCGCGGCGATCATCAGGGTCAGGCTTTCAGGCACGGGCTCGCGCGTTATGGGCTCCAAGGCACCGCGCAGCACGGCACGCAGGCGCCGCTCGCTATCGAGCCGGGCCGCGAGTTCCGGATCCGCTGCGATTGCATCGGCAACCCGATCGGCTTCCGCGCCTGACAGTTCGCCGTCGGCGAAAGCCATGAGGTCTTCGGTCGTCACGCTCATGCCGTCTCTCCCAGTTCGCGCATAAGCGCTTCGCGGCCGCGTCCCAGGCGCGAGGTCAGGGTGCCTTGCGGCACGCCGATGATTTCGGCCGCTTCCTTATACGAAAAACCCTCTACCAGGACGAGCATCACCGCTTCGCGCTGCTCGTCGGGAAGGCGGGTCAGGGCACGGCCGACATTGCCCAGTTCCACCAGGTTTTCCGCGTCGCGGTCTCCGGCATTGCCCACGTTAACGCCTTCCTCCTCAAGGGCAAAGGTCTGCGACCGCCGCGTTCGGGCCCTGACTTCGTCGATCCACTGGTTACGCATTATCCTGTAAACCCAAGCGTCGAGCCGCGTGCCGTCCTGCCACTGTTGGCGGGACTTGAGCGCGCGCTCCACGGTTTGCTGGCACAAGTCGTCGGCATCGGCCGCATCATGGGTCAGGCCGCGCGCAAACCGCCGCAGGCGCGGCAGCAAGGCTGTCAGCTCTTCACAGAAACGGTTGTTGCTCATCGATTTCTCTTGCCTGGGGATGAAACGGATGGACAGCTGCGTTTCATCCTTGAGTGCGACGAATTTTCACTGCGGACGAGACGATGCAACGACGTGCCTTCCTATACCTCACGATGACGGCGGCGCTAGTCGCGGCGCCGGCGCACGCGCAGCTGGGCCGCGCAGTAGATCCGCTGGGTAACGCCATCGGCCGTGTGGGCGATGCGGTGCGCGACATCGGGGCACCCGCGCTCGAGCCGCTGGGCGAGGCGCTGCGAGATGTACGCACGATGGCACGCGAGCGCCTGCAGCGTCTCGATCGGTTCGTTTCCCGGAATGGCGACCGGGTGGAGTGGGACGAACGGCGCCAACCTGCCGTGCGCGGCGAGGTGTTGCTGCTCGATCCAGATCAGGCCGCAATCGATGTGGCCGCGCGGAAGGGCTACGTGGTGAGGGAGCAGGGCACGCTGGAAGGATTGGGGGTGCGCTATGCGCGCCTTGGCGTTCCTTCCGGAGCGGTGCTGGGCAAGGCCGTGGAGGATTTGCGCAAGGCGCTGCCCGGGCATGAAATCACGGCCGACCAGCTGCATTTTCCGTCCGGCACGGCGACGGGGCAAGCGGTCCGCGCTCCGGCTTCCACCGCGCTGCCACGAGGCGGGACCGTGGGGGTGATTGACGGAGATATCGCGGGATCTGGCAGGCTCGTCGCCCGGCGCAGCTTTGCCGCCGGCACCAAGCCCAGCGAGCATGCAAGCGCCATCGCTTCGCTGCTGGCGGGCGCCGGTACCGCCCGCATTTACGGGGCGGACGTCTACGGCGACGATCCGGCGGGCGGCAATGCCCTGGCCATCGCCAAGGCGCTGGGCTGGATGCAGGGGCAGGGGGTGCCGGTCGTTTCGATCAGCCTGGTCGGGCCGGCCAATCCACTGTTGTCGCGCGCTGTCGCAGCGGCACAGGGCAAGGGGATGGTGATCGTCGCGGCGGTGGGCAACGACGGTGCCGCCTCGCCGCCGGCGTATCCGGCCTCCTATCCCGGCGTAGTCGCCGTGACCGGCATCGACGGCGCGGGCCGTGTGCTGATCGAGGCCGGGCGGGCTTCGCATCTCGACTATGCCGCACCGGGATCGGATCTTTCCGCGCTGGTGCCGGGACGGGGCCGTGTTTCGCTGCGGGGCACGTCCTACGCTGCGCCGCTTGCGGCATCGCGCATCGCGGCGCGGGGGCAGGTGATGAAATCGGTCGACGCCGAAGCGCTCAAAGGCACGCGGCACACCGGGCGCGGGGTGCTGTGCAATATCTGCCGTTCGGGGCTTTGAGGATAATAATCTAAAAAAATGCATCCGCCGCGGATGAAAGCACAAGGGCCAGCCGTTCCTTCCTTCAGATACCCCCGAGGCGAACCAATTGCCGAGGGACAGCACAACAAAGGAAGGAGCATATCATGAACAAGCTCACTCTCGGGACTGCGATCGCCACTCTCGCTCTCTTCGTGCCCGGTGCGGCCAACGCGCAGCTGCTTGGCGGCGGCGGTGGCGGACTTGGCGGCAGTCTGGGCGGATCGCTCGGTGGCTCGCTGGGCGGCACCATCGGCGGCGTTGGCAGTTCGATCGACGGCGCGGCCAGCGGTGCAGGCGACATCGGCGCATCGCGCACCGGCCGCAGCGTATCTTCCAGCGCCAACGGCAGCGGTAAGGCCAGCAAGTCGGTGAAGACCCCGCAGGTCTCCGCTCCCGACACTTCCGCCGCGACTGGCGCGGTCGACAATGCCCGCTCGCAGGCTGGCGGTCTCGTTGGCTCCACCCGCTCCGCTGCAGGCAATGCCACCGGCGCGCTGAATTCGGCGAGCGGCAGTGCTTCGGGAACGGGTTCTGCCAGCGGATCGCTGACCGGGTCGGGCACAAATGGTTCGGCTTCTGGTGCAGGTAGCCTGACGGGAGCTTCGGCGCTTCCGGTTGACGCGGCGGGCACAGCCTCGCAGGTCGCCGGAAGGGCCAGCGACGCCGCCAGTGCTGCGCGCTCGGCCGCCACGGAAAAGGCGCAGGGCGTCGGAAGCAAGGTTCGCGATACCGCGAGCAGCGCGTCGGACACCACGGCCAGTGGTTCGGGCAACGGCTCGGCCACGGCCGGGACCAGCAAGCACAGCGTCACCGCCACGGGTTCGGGCAGCGGTTCGGCCTCGAAGAATGGCGCAGGCGGTTCTGCCAGCCTGGGCGTCAGCGGCAGCGGCCAATAAAGGCCTGAAGCGTTCCGCCGCGTTCCCACACCCCCCACCGAATGCGCGGCGGCACAGCGCCCCCGGGAGAGCCTCATGCTCTTCCGGGGGCGTTCTCGCGTAGATGTAAAGGATGCGGCGCACCGCCCCGTCAGGAGGAGGATCGCGGGGGCGGTGCGCCTTGAGCCGCCGGCTGCGCGGGCCGGCGGTTAGCTCGTTATTTTGCTGGGCAGGGGCAGGTCGAACGCCATGTCGGAAGCGGACCGCCCGGCGAACAGGCGCGGCGCGCCGATATCCTGCCAGCCGTCCTGCCAGGTCTGCAGGCGGCGGCGGGGAATGGCGACCGTGATCTCGCGGCTTTCTCCGGGCGCAAGGTGCACCTTTGCGAAGCCTGCGAGGGCCAGTTCCGGTTCGCGGCGATAGACCTGGATGACCTCGCTGCCCGCTCTGTCGGAGCGATTTTGCAGCGCGGCGCGGACGATGAAATCATCGCCATCGGCGGCGATAATGGCCGAGGTCAACGCGATGTCCGCATAGCCGATGCCGGCACCCAGCGTGTGGCGCGGCTCGGTCATGCCGCGATAGCCCATGCGGGTGCCCTCGGTATAATGCAGGTCGCCTTGGGCATCCGGAGCGAGGGCGAAAGCCGGATAATCCGTGTCCGTCCGGGCGATCGAAACGGGCATGCGTCCGCCCGGTTCGCGGTCGCCGGCCAGTACCTGCGCCAGGGCGTTGCCGAACTCTTCGCCCGGATACCAGGTGAGCAGCAGCGCAGCCGCCCGCTTTTCCCAGCTGGTGTCGAAGGCATGGCCGACGTTCGCGACGATTACGGTGCGCGCGTTGGCGGCCGTGACGGCCTCGATCAGGCGCAGCTGTTCATCTGCCAGGGCGGTGCCCTGCCGGTCCTTGCTTTCGACGCTGTTGTCCGAAGTCTCGCCCACCATGAGGATCACGGCATCCGCCTCGGCCGCAAGATCGACCGCGCGCGCGAGCATGGCCTCGGGCGTGTCGGGCCGGCGAATACCGTACCACAGGCCATGGACGCGGGCAGGATCGTAGGTCAGCTCGGCCTCCACCAGCAGTTCCTGGCCGGCGGCGAGGTCGACCGCGATGCTGTCGGCATCGCCGCCCTTGAGCGTGCCCATGATGTCGGACGCCGGGATCGGCTGCGAGCGGGAGATGATTTCACGCCCGTTCACGGTCAGGCGCACCGGGGCCGTGGCACCGAGGTAGAACAGGTGGCTGCCGGCCTCCTGCGCACGAAACAGGCCGCGTGCGACGATGCGGGCGGGGCGGTCGAGGACGGCGGTGTCCTGAACCCCCGCGAACCAGACCAGCGAATTGGTGTGGCGCGTCTCGCTGGCGACCAGTGCCGCGTCCTCGCCCTGGCCATCGAAATAGTCCACGGTCATACCCTGCGTGCAGCCGTCGCCGAGGTCGCGGGCGGGGCTGACCGGCATCGCCGGGAGGCGGGGCTGGGGATCGACGCCGGGTTCGTAATCGATCCGGGCATGACCCTGGTAGCGCGCGAGGATGGCCTCGAGCGGGCGGGCGACATCCGGGGCGACGGCGATCTTGGCGAAGGTTCCGCCCTGGTAGCAGGGCGCTGCCGCGTTGGGTCCGATGATGGCGACATGGGCATCGCGCCCCGGCACCAGTGGCAGGATGGCGCCTTCGTTGCGGAGCAGGACGAAACCAGCCGCCGCTGCCTCGACCAGCAGCTCGTCAGCTTCCCTGCCAGTAACGGGGCTGGATTTTTCGCCCTTGAAGCGGCGGGCGGTGCGGGCCACGCGCTCCGAGGCGTCGAAGATGCGCTCGGCGCCGATCTCGCCCGTAGCGACGGCTTCCTGCGCCTTGGCGCCCATGAACCGGGCCGGACCGGGCATTTCGAGGTCGAGCCCGGCGTTGAGCGAGCCGGCTCCCGAATGGGTGCCGAACCAGTCGCTCATGATCACGCCGCCGAAGCCCCACTCGTTCTTGACGATCTCGGTGATGACGTGGTGCTGTTCGGCGCACCAGTCGCCATTGACACGATTGTAGGCGGTCAGCATGCCGCCGACGCCCGCAGCCGCGCAGATTTCGAAAGGCAGGAGGTAGACTTCGCGAAGGGTGCGCTCGTCGATGCGCACGTTCATCCTGTCTCGCGCGGTCTCGCTGTCGTTGCAGACGAGATGCTTGGCCACCGCCGCGGTGCCGGTGGACTGAAGGCCTCCCGCCCAGGCGGCGCCCATGACGCCGGCCAGCAGCGGCTCCTCGGAAAAGTATTCGAAGGCCCGGCCGGCCAGCGGGCTGCGGGCGAGGTTGACGTTGGGCGCCAGCACCACGTCCACGCCCATGCGGATCGCCTCGCCGCCGATCAGCGAGCCGACGCGGGCACACAGGTCGACGTCCCAGCTTGCACCCAGCGCAGTAGGGCACGGGCTGACCAGCGCGATGTCTCGCTCGTCCACCCGGCCACTGGCGATGCCCATCGGACCATCCGCCAGGGAAAGTGCGGGAACGCCGGCTTCTTCGTTGCCGAGCGTCTGCCACATCGCCGCGCCGGCGGTCATCGCCAGGCGCTGTTCGAGGGTCAGGTTCGAGGTCATGCCGGTGTATCCTTGCCGAAGTTCATGAGCTGGGCGGCCTGCGTCTCGACCGCGCGGGCAACGGCAGGGTCGGCGATGGCGCCGCTGTCATCGAACGGGCGCTGCTCCGCCGAGTTGACGGTGATGCCGACGGGCGTGGGCCAGCCGCGCATGGCGTGAACCACGTCACGCAGAGCCGAAAGCGTGGTGCCGCAGCCCTGCCAGCCTGCTGCCGTGACGACGATGCCGACCGGGCGGCCATCGAAATAGACACGGGCGTCGGCGCGCAGGTCTTCCAGCAGGTCGACCGCGTTCTTGACCAGCCCAGAGTAACCACCGTGATAGCCGGGGCTTCCGATGACTATGGCGTCGGCCTCCCGGATCGCCGCCACCAGCGCAGCCTGCTCCGGCGTGCGTTCGGGATTTTCCGGGTTGTAATGCGGCAGGCGGGCGAGAGCGGGACCATCGAACATCATGGTCCGCGCGCCAAGCCGTTCGCACGCCGCGAGCACGGCCCGCACGATACGCTCGCTGGAGGAGGCCTGACGGAACGTGCCGCCAAGGCCCACGACTTTGCTTTGCCGGTTCGGCGCCATGGTCCCGCTCTCCCTTTTCCCGTCGTCTTTTCCGATCAGGCCTTCAGCGCCGGCATGACCCGCTGCGAGATCAGGTCCAGCGTCTGGTTGCCCAGGCGCAGGCGCTCGTCGGTCAGCGGGCCGGTGGTGGTGCCGCACAGGATGTTGCCGATGCCCAGCTCCTGGTAGGGACGCAGGTGTTCGGTCACGGTTTCCGGGCTGCCGTAGAGGCACCAGGTGCCGATCCAGTCCTCCGTCAGCGCCGAGGGCGTGCGGTCGGTCTTGGTGTTGGCGCTGTCCGCTTCGGCGCGATTGTTGAACGCGTTCTCGCGGTCGACGGCGGCCTGGTAGGAGCGCAGGATGACTTCCAGTTCCTCGCGGGCCTGTTCGTCGGTCTCGGCGACGTGAACCACCTGGTAGGTATGCGTGGTCCAAGAAAGAGCCTTCGCGACGACCTCTTCGCTGTGCCCCGCTTCAAGCAGCATCGCCTTGTAGATGCCGAAGTACTTCTCGACATGGACGAACGGCTCGGTGCCCCCGATCTTGGGCGGGGTGAATGCCGGGATGAACGCGGGCCAGCCGTTGACGGCGGCGCGGCGGGTGCTGGCCTCCTTCATGGCGACGGGCATGAGCGGGGCGTGGCCGGCGCTGTAGGGCGCCGGCGTAATGCGCTGGATCACGCGGCCCTTGTGGGGCCCATTGTCGATCTCGACCGGCGCGTCTTCCATCCCCTTCGCCCACAAGGCCTCGGCGATTTCGAGGTTGCGGTCGGAGATGTCCTTCGATTCCTTGTAGTTCACCCCGAAGCCGATCATCTCCTCGGGAGTGGTGCCGGAACCGACGCCGATCATCAGCTTGCCGTTGGTCAACTGGTCGAGGATGTTGATCCGCTCGACGAAGCGGACCGGGTGATGCAGCGGCACCGAAACGACCGAGAAGCCGAAGTGCATGTCAGGCAGCTTGGCGGCCAGATAGGACGCGAACATGAAGCTGTCGCTGGCCACCGGCATATAGCCGTTGAAGTGGTGGTCGGGCAGGAAGATCGCCTCGAAGCCCCGTTCGCCGGCCTGAAGCGCGTGTGCTTCCAGGTCCTGCATGAGCTTGCGGTCGTCTGCAGCGCCCATCGAACGAGCATTCAAGAAAACGGAAAAACGCATCTACCCCTCCAGCAAGGCGCTCACGGCGCCAAGTTGCCCATGTTTACATCGCCGGCCAGACCGGCCAGAATGGATCGATAATTAGAACCATTGTTCTTATTGTGGATAGGAGCAGCATGCCGCCAGTGTCAACCGCGAAGTCGAAGCAGGATTCTATTTCCGTTACCGGCGAGGCCAGCAGGGTGCCTCAGCAGGGCCGCAGCCGCGCCTCTTACGAACGCATGCTGATCGCCGCCGAAAAGCTGATGGTGAAGCGCGGCGACGACGATTTCACGCTGACCGAAGTGGCGAAGACCGGGAAGGTCTCGATCGGCTCGATCTACTTGCGCTTCGACAGCAAGGACGACCTGATCCGCGCGGTTCATGCCCGCGTCCTCGCCCGGATCGACGAGGATCAGCGCACGATGCTCGCCGAAGTGAGCGAGGGCTCGGGAGGGCTGGACGAATACGCGCGGCGCTTCGTGCAGGCCTATGCGGAACTGCTCAAGTCCTATGGCCCGGTGCTGCGCCCGATCATGTTCCGCGCGATCCACGACGATTCGATGTCGGCCATCGGCAGGAGTTCGGCCGAAAGCCTGAACGTAGAAGTGCACAAGCAGTTGATGGCCTATAGCGCCGAGTTCGGTCGTCCCGACCACCAGCGCCTCGTCGAGAATGCCTTTCGCATGATCTACTGCACGCTGGCCCGGTACCTGGGCCTGGGCTCGTCGCCCGAGTCGGCGAACGAGGGGAACTGGGAGGAACTCAAGGAGGACCTCGCGGTGATGTGCCCGGCGTTCCTGCGCGCGAAGGCCGGCTGAAACGGCAGCGTGTAGCCTTTCAGCGTTGAGCGGTCCCGCACTGGCCAGCGTCGATTGACACGTTGGCCGGGGGACGATATTTGCCCGGAAAAGATATAAGAACCATTATTCTAAAAACATGAATGCGGGCGGTTCGAGTCGCGGCAATTCCATGAACTTCGAAAGGACGAGAGGATGATGCCTGGTTTCAGGGCGCGTGTACGCTCGCGGCGATTCCTTCATAGCAATGCCTTGGGGATCCGCCGGTGAGCGGTCCGTCCGGCTGGACCCGCCGCGATTTTACCGGCGGCGCGGCGCTGCTGGCGCTGGCGCTCGGCATTCCGGCGGCGGCGGTCAGGCTTACCGACCTCGACGCCAAGGATGCGCCCACGGATCGGCAGCGCAGCCTGATCGCACTCGTCTGCGACCTCGTCATACCGCGGACCGACACACCGGGAGCGCGCGACGTGGGCGTCGGTGATTTCGTAGTCCTCGCGCTGGCCCACGGGCTTGGCGGAACGCGTGCGCCGATGGCCTCGGGCACGGTCACGGCGGCGCTGGGACCATACATCCGCCGCGACGGGTCGCTGCGGCATCTGGCCTGGCTGGAGGGCAGCCTCGACCGCGCGGCGGGGGGCGATTTCCTGCGCCATGGGCGCGAACGCTGCACCGGGTGGCTGGCCGCGCTGGACGCCGAGGCTTTCGCGCCGAATGCCGAGAACTCGCCGTGGAAGGCGATCAAGGCGCTGATCCTGACCGGCTACTACACCAGCGAGGCGGGCGGATCGCAGGAACTGCGCTACGAATTGGTCCCCGGCAAGTGGGCATGGGACATCCCCAAGACGCCCGGGATGCGGGCATTTTCAAGCGACTGGACAGCGGTGGATTTCGGCTGATGACGGACATGGACGGACAATTCGACGCCATCGTCGTCGGCTCGGGCATCACTGGGGGCTGGGCGGCCAAGGAACTGACCGAGGCCGGCCTCAAGGTCCTGATGATCGAGCGCGGGCGCAACATCGAACACCAGGTCGACTACGAGACCGAGACCAAGGCCCCGTGGGACCTGCCTTTTCGCGGGCAGGGCGACACCGAGCTCTATGCGCGCGAATATCCCGTGCAGATGCTCAACCGCCATTTCAACGAGTTCACCGAAGGCCACTTCGTGAACGATGCCGAGCAGCCGTACCAGAAGGCACCGGGCAAGGACTTCGACTGGTTCCGCTCGTATCAGCTGGGCGGCCGCTCGCTGACCTGGGGGCGCCAGTGCTACCGCTGGTCCGACTACGACTTCGGCGCCAACAAGCGCGACGGCTTCGGAACCGATTGGCCGATCCGCTATGCCGAACTGGCGCCGTGGTACGACAAGGTCGAGGAATTCGTCGGCGTCTCGGGCGCGGCGGAAGGGCTGGCGCAGCTTCCCGACGGCAAGTTCCTGCCACCGATGGAACTCAACTGCGTCGAGCAGGCCGTGCGCGAGCGTATCCTGGCAAAGTATCCCGACCGGGTCATGACCATCGGCCGCACCGCCAACCTCACCGAAGCGCGGCCCGAGCAGGGCCGGGGGCATTGCCAGTACCGCAGCATCTGCGCGCGCGGTTGCTCTTACGGCGCCTATTTCTCGACCCAGTCGGCCACGTTGCCGGCGGCGAAGAAGACCGGGCTGCTCACCCTCGTCACCGATGCGCAGGTGCACAAGCTCGACTACGATCCGGCGACGAGGCGTGTCAGCGCCGTCCACTGGATCGACACGAAGACGGGCGAGCGCAAACGCGCCTCCTCGCGGATCGTGTTCCTCAACGCGGGGTCGTTCAATTCGGTGCACCTCATGCTCAACTCGGCGAGCGAGGCGATGCCGCATGGCCTTGGGAATTCGAGCGGGGTGCTGGGCACGCATATCATGGACCACGCCAACACGCTGGTCGCCTTCGCCAGCATGCCCGGCTTCGAGGACCGCACGACTTTCGGCAACCGTCCCACGGGCGTCGTCATCCCGC
>Ga0308159_1000590_pt1 | contig 76427 bp, 62 predicted proteins | sample PhyCR1_FD_201040 | JGI IMG/M metagenome (GOLD analysis project Ga0308159, IMG submission 201040) | Phyllosphere microbial communities from UC Gill Tract Community Farm, Albany, California, United States - DLSLC.R1 | ecosystem: Host-associated > Plants > Phyllosphere > Unclassified | place: USA...
GTGCATACTTCCTGTTACCTGTTGCGCAGCACCCCAAAACGTTAACTTCATCTTCTAATCTTTCGGTAAATAGTTGGTGTAAAATAGTACAAATGATGGAGTTTTTAAGCAGTAGCAAGTAATTTTTTAGTTATTTCCATTTACACAATGCTGCTTTTCCGAGATTATAATCATAGATGAACGTAAAATATCGAGGTGTTGTCCAGGCTGGATTGCCGTCTTAAAAAACTTAGCTTTCCACCTTAAATCATTGTGCTTAAAATGATTTATGATTTATCTTTGCAGAAAAAATCAGCGATGCAAGAACCATTTGATATAGAAATAGGCCCCGTAAATTATTCCGTTTTCCCGGAAGGAAATGATTCTTATACCATTTTCAAAGATGGTAGAGAATATATTCAGATTCAAAAAGATACTTCTTCCATTTGGTTAAAAATGGATTATAAAACAGAACTTCCAATTTTCGAGGAAGATGAAGAAGTGAATGCTATTGGTCAGGCGATCGAAAAATATGTGCCTGAAGAAGAAGATGAGGACGAAGAGGAATTATAGATTAATTTTCTACTGGTCGCTTTGTCGGGCAACCAGTAGAAAATTGGGATACTAAATAAGTTTAAGCAATTCTTCAGCAACCTTTTCGGATGATGCCGGGTTTTGTCCGGTTACCAATAAACCATCTACCACAGCGTATGGGTTCCAATCATCTATTTTAGTATAAATTCCGCCATTTTTAACCAACATGTCTTCTACCAAAAATGGTACTACATTGGTTAATTCTACACCTTCTTCTTCCGTATTGGTAAAGCCAGTTACATTTTTACCTTTCACTAAGTACTCTCCCTCAATTTTTACATCTTTTAATACACCCGGTGCATGACAAACGAATGCCACCGGCTTATTTGCGGTATAAAAATCTACAATTAGTTGTTGCGAGGTTTTGCTTTCTGCTAAATCCCAAAGCGGACCATGACCACCAGGATAGAATACAGCATCGAAATCTTCCATTTTAGCATCTGCCAATGGGATGGTGTTTTTTAATTTTTCAAGAAGAACAGTATCATTATCCATTCTTTTGGTGGTTTCCGTTTGGAACGAAGCTTCTTCACTTTTAGGGTCAATTGGTGGCTGACCTCCTTTAACAGAAGCCAAAACAATTTCAACTCCTTTATCAGCTAAAGCATAATAAGGGGCAGCTAATTCTTCTGACCAAAAACCTGTTTTTTTACCTGTATTTCCTAATTCGTCGTGGCTCGTAAGCACGAATAAAACTTTTTTACTCATATCATTAATGTTTAATGTTAATCAAAGTTAAAGCAATATTATTTGCTTACACAGGACTTCAATCACAGATTTATTGTGCGTTAAATCACAGTTTTGGCAGAGATCCTGCTCAATGTTTCTCTAGAAATACCAAGATATGCCGCAATTATGGTTTTAGAAAGTCTTTGTCCCAATTGGGGATACTGATTTGAGAACTGTTCAAAACGTTCCCGCGGATTTGTAGTTAACAGCGATAGAATTCTTTGCTGTAGTGCTACATAACCAGAGCTGTTTTTTACCCTGAAGAAGTGTTCCATTTTGTGGTTTTCGCTGCAGATCTTGTCTAAATCATCTTTGGAAAGTGCAAGTAGCTCCACATTTTCGAGACAGCTGATGTTGGTAATGGATTTTACATTATTATAGAAGGCCTGGAAATCTGAAATCCACCAATTTTCCATAGCGAACTGAATAATATATTCCTTCCCATTTAAATCAATATATGTTGCTTTTAAAAGGCCACTGATCACAAAGTAAATGGTTTTTACCTGTTCATCTGCCTGAATTAAATACTGATGTTTTTTGAGTTGTTTAGGCTTGAAATGGCTAACAATGTCATCAAACTCTTCATCCGTTAACGAAACAATTTCTTCAATATGCTTTTTTAATTCCACACTCATTTTATAAAGCTAAGAAAATTCACATTGAATTCTTTTCTATAACGATTATCCAAAACAGAAGCACAAAAAAAGTCCCGGCGTAAACCAGGACTCGAATTTTTTAGTCAATCTTATCTCGTGCAATCGGCTGTCCATCTTCCATTAGCATTAGCAACGGCAATTTTCAAACTGCTGGCATCAATGGTAATACCAATTAGACCTGTACCCACACTAACGTAAGTATTTCCGCTTTCCTGGAATTTTACACCCGTAATATCTGGGATATTGTTTCCGAAGAAGAAGCTGTAGGTATCATTAACCTTAGTCACCGTAACTCTTCCATCAGTACTTGTAATTTGATTTCCATCTTTATTGTACGAAACACTTCCTCTATAAGTACCTACAAAGAAATCTTTATCGGCTGGATCGGTATCTTTTTTACAAGAAACCATTACTGTTAATGCTATTAAAAGCATGCTAAAAATTTGAACTGTCTTTTTCATCTTGTTGTTGTTTTCCAATTAAAACCTCCGCAAGGAGATAAAAAATTGTTAGTTAAATGTAACAGTGCTTTTACAACGACTGTGCCAGAAGCTTGAGTCCATAACAAGAACAGCGTAGAATAACAAGAAGAATGTAATTTTAGTAGATTTTATATAGCTGATAAAGAGATTGTTATGTTTTTATTCACCAAATTAGAAGTTGACTCACATTAGTTGAAGTTAGATCTTAATTGATTGAAGAATTTCTGTTTAGTTAACAGGAATATTGACCTTACCTGAGGTTGGTTTTTTAGGTATTCTATACGCTATCTTTGAAGGATTTCAATAATTGAACCAGACTGATTGCAACTATCTTAGCATGTTAACCTTTTTAAGGGCATCTGCTTTTAATAAGTAACCGTTGTTTTTTTTGCCATTAACCGTATAATTTCTATCGTAGAAACGACAGTCATGATTACCTGAGTAGCCACTCATACCATAATGCAAATTGGCGTAATGATGAAAGTCTGAGATCTTGAAAATACAATTTACTCTTCGTTTCCAGAATGATGGTGTCTGTCTTTTTGAAGCTTTCAAATGGGATCCGTGTATCTAAGGAAATCTTTTCAGCTTTCATGTTTGGTTTAATCAGCGTATCTTTTAGAATCCTGTGCTTTCTTAAGATATAAAATTTAAGTTCCTCAATTTCATTTTTACTAAAATCGCGGAGGCTAATGCTAGGTTTCTCTGTTATTATTTTCATCGTATCGCAATCAAAAGAGAATTTTTGATCATCTCGCTCCACATTTTTGTGATTAATTTCGATACGCAAAACTAACCAGCTAATTAGTAAAAGGATAATTATAGCGGTTAGGGCAATCAGGGTTATCTTTACTTTTTTACGCATTTTGATTAGCTGTTGCAGAAGGGGTTAAGGGTTGTTAGATTGATGTATTGTAACTTATTTAAAACCTATATCAGATAAATTCTCAAAACAAGTGATATTCATGTTTCGGTTTGACTAACCCGCCCAACCATCACGATCTAAGCTCCTGTAATTAATTGATTCTGCTAAGTGTTCTAGTTCCACATCCTCACTGCCATCCAGGTCTGCAATTGTTCTGGCTACCTTTAAAATCCGATCATAAGCCCTTGCAGATAATCCCAGGCGCTCCATCGCATTTTTCAGGAGTGTTGTTCCAGCTTCACTAATTTTACAAACTTTACGTACCATTTTTGGACTCATTTGTGCGTTAGCATGTAAGTCTTCCTTATCCGCAAAGCGATGATCCTGAATTTCTCTTGCTTTAATGACTCTGGTTCTAATACTTTCACTTTTTTCCGCTTCGCGGGATGAGGCCAGTTCTGAAAAATCTACAGGCGTTACTTCAACATGCAAGTCAATTCGGTCTAGAAGCGGACCAGATATTTTACTCAGGTATTTTTGGACAACACCTGGCGCACAAACGCAATCTTTTTCAGGGTGGTTATAAAAACCACAGGGACATGGATTCATTGAGGCCACTAACATGAAACTGGCTGGATATTCCACGGAGAAACGTGCCCTGGAAATGGCTACTTTTCGATCTTCAAGCGGTTGTCGCATTACTTCTAGTACGGTTCTTTTAAACTCTGGTAACTCATCTAAAAACAAGACGCCATTATGTGCAAGAGAAATTTCTCCAGGCTGTGGGTTGATGCCGCCGCCAACTAAAGCAACATCAGAAATGGTGTGGTGTGGCGAGCGGTAAGGACGGATTGTCATCAATGCATCCGCGGCAGAAAGTTTTCCTGCTACTGAATGTATTTTTGTGGTTTCCAAAGCTTCATATAAATTCAATGGTGGTAAAATAGTGGGTAAACGTTTTGCCAACATGGTTTTCCCTGCTCCCGGCGGGCCAATTAAGATTACATTGTGTCCGCCCGCTGCTGCAATTTCCAGTGCCCTTTTTATATTTTCCTGTCCTTTTACATCAGAAAAATCATGCTCGTAATTACCAATATTTTTAAGAAATTCTTCTTTAGTGTTGATTTTGACTTGTTCAAGCGGCTCGCTCTTATTGAAGAAAGCAATTACCTGCGCCAATGTTTCTACGCCATAAGCAATTAAGCCCTCAACAATTGCTGCTTCCCTCACGTTTTGCTTAGGGAGGATAAATCCTTTGAAGCCTTCGTTCTCTGCTTGAATAGCGATAGGCAAGGCACCTTTTATTGGCTGGATACTTCCATCTAAAGACAGTTCGCCCATTATAAAATAATTTTCCAGTTCATCTGATGGAATCTGTCCTGAAGCTGCTAAAATTCCGATGGCAATTGGTAAATCATATGATGAGCCTTCTTTCTTGATATCTGCAGGAGCAAGATTTACCACGATTTTTTGTTTCGGCATTCGGAAACCAGCAACATTAATGGCGCTGGCCACACGTTGCAAACTCTCTTTAACTGCGTTATCAGGCAGGCCAACCATGTAATATTTATTCCCTCCGCTAATACTGACTTCGATGGTAATGGTAAGTGCGTTTACGCCAAAAACAGCGCTCCCATAGGTTTTTACAAGCATGAATGATACTGAAAATTGAAGAGGATGTTATGTTATTCGGGGATGAATAAATGATGATGATAAATATAGAAAGATTTTTTTAATTCCGATAGCTGAAACAATAGGGATGAACACAACCCTCGGCTCAATTGATATTCATGGCAGGCTGCTTCAACTCTTGCTGCTATTCAAAAGCCTTTACAATTTGAATTATTCGATCTTGCCATTGGGTGAAACCGCCGCGATGAACACATCCCTCGGCTCAATTGATATTCATAGCAGGCTGCTTCAACACCTGCTACTATTCAAAAGCCTTTACAAATTCAATTATTCGATCTTGCCGTTGGTTGAAACCAGCGGCGATGAATGCAACCGTCGGCTTAACCGGTATTCATGGCAGGCTGCTTCAGCACCTGCTACTATTCAAAAGCCTTTACAAACTGAATATTCGATCTTGCCATTGGTTGAAACCAGCGGCGATGAACGCGACCGTCGGCTTAACTGGTATTCATGGCAGGCTGCTTCAGCACCTGCAACTCCACCCTTAATAAAAAAGTCCCGGCCATTTCTGGTCGGGACTTAAATATCTAATTATGCGCTTTCAGCTTTCGTTTCTGCTTTTAGCTTCAAAACTATCTTTTTCCAAACGGCATTTTCGGCATACCCTTCATCATTGCTGCTGCGGCTGCCGGGTTTGAAAACTGCTTCATCATTTTCCGCATATCCTCAAATTGTTTAATGAGTTTGGTTACTTCTTCTACTTTATTTCCAGAGCCTTTGGCAATGCGTAAACGACGACTTTGTTGAATAGCATCTGGGTTTTCTTTCTCAAATGGAGTCATAGAATTGATGATGGCTTCGATTGATTTAAATGCATCATCCTGAATGTCTACATTTTTCATCATTTTACCCACGCCCGGAATCATACCCATCAAGTCTTTCATGTTACCCATTTTCTTGATCTGCTGAATCTGGCTATAAAAATCGTTGAAATCGAATTTATTCTTGCGGATTTTTTTCTGTAACTCTGCGGCTTCCTTCTCATCAAACTGCATCTGTGCACGTTCAACAAGGGAAACTACATCGCCCATCCCTAAAATACGGGATGCCATACGATCTGGATAAAACACGTCAAGTGCCTCCATTTTCTCGCCGGTACCTATAAATTTAATGGGTTTATTTACAACCGATTTAATGGAAAGCGCAGCACCACCGCGGGTATCACCGTCCAATTTGGTTAAAACAACACCAGTAAAATCTAATCTATCGTTAAATACTTTTGCTGTATTCACCGCATCCTGACCAGTCATCGAATCTACGACAAATAGAATTTCGTGAGGCTGAGTTCTGGCTTTAACCTCAGAAATCTCATTCATCAGCGACTCATCAATCGCTAAGCGACCGGCTGTATCGATAATGATTACGTTATTGCCATTTTGCTTACCATGCGCAATACCTTCTAAGGCAATGCCAACAGGATCGTTAGACTGTCGGTTGGCATAAACAGAAACACCAACAGAAGTTCCTAAAACCTCAAGCTGATCTACCGCAGCCGGGCGATACATATCACCAGCTACCAATAGTGGTTTTTTGCCTTTACCTTTTAAGTGTAATGCCAATTTACCAGCAAAGGTAGTTTTACCCGCACCATTTAAACCAGCAATTAATATAACGGTAGGATTTGCCTTAGTATCAAGTTCAGTAACCTCGCCACCCATTAAGGCAGCAAGTTCATCATTCATGATTTTGGTAAGCAACTGACCAGGGGAAACTGCTGTAAGCACATTCTGTCCTAATGCTTTTTGCCTTACATCATCAGTAAATGCTTTAGCGGTTTTATAGTTAACATCGGCATCTAATAACGCTTTACGAATCTCTTTCATGGTTTCTGCCACGTTGATTTCCGTAATGCTGCCTTGTCCTTTTAATACTTTAAATGCTCTATCTAGCTTGTCCTGTAAATTATCAAACATCTTTTTATAAGCTAATAGCCTGTTGCCTGAAAGCGCAGACCATTTAATTTTTAATGAAACGCAAATGTATCAAATTTTGCTTGTAAATCTCTGCAACTCAAAGTCAAAACTTTAGCGTCAGATTAATTTTCACGATTGATGCAACATTCGCACTAAAATCCAGTCTTATGGGTACTAACCTAAACTAATGAAACGCCAACTCACGCTCTTTTTTCTTCTCATTTCTGCAATATGTAGTGCACAGACTCCCCTTAAGCAACGGCAACTGGCTGCCATAAGAACTGCTGCCACACCAAAAATAGATGGTAATTTAGATGATAATTGTTGGATAGATGTACCTATAGCCAGTGATTTTATTGAACTCAGGCCAACTCCGGGGAGGGTTGAAGCCAAAGACAGGCGCACTGAAATGAAGGTGATCTATGATGATTTCGCGATTTATGTTTATGCCAGAATGTATGATCATCCGGATAGCGTCTCTCACGAGCTGGTGTCAAGAGATCAAATTGGGAATGCCGATTTCATCTCCATTATTGTGGATCCGTTTTACGATAAAATGAATGGAAATGGTTTTTTCGTTACAGCGGCAGGTGTGCAATTCGATGCTAAATATTCTCAGGTGGGTGATGAAGATCCCAACTGGAACGCGGTTTGGGAAAGCGCCGTTAAAATAGACGACAAGGGCTGGACCTGCGAAATGAAAATCCCCTACTCGGCTTTACGGTTTTCTAGTAAGGACATTCAAAATTGGGGAATTAACTTCAGTCGCCGCACCCAACGCAGCAATGCCCAGGTATTTTGGAACTTCGTAGATCCAAAAGTGAATGGGTTTATTAATCAGGAAGGATTATGGACGGGTATAAAAGACATTAAACCGCCTTTGCGGCTTTCATTTTCGCCATATATTTCTGCCTATGTTAACCATTATCCTGCCAATTTACCCGGGGTAAAAAATACCACTTCTCGTTTTAACGGCGGGATGGATGTGAAATACGGTATTAACAACAGTTTCACGCTGGATATGACCCTGGTGCCAGATTTCGGACAGGTGCAGTCTGATAACCGGATCTTAAATCTTACCCCGTTTGAAGTAAAATTCAACGAAAACAGGCAGTTCTTTACCGAAGGAACAGAGCTATTTAATAAAGGTGATCTATTTTATTCCAAGCGAATTGGATCTATCCCTTCCTATTATAACAGTGGTGCTATTTTACCGAACGATAAAATTGTAAAAGATCAAACAGAAGCCAAGGTTTTAAATGCAACCAAGATTTCCGGACGAACCGCGAAAGGTCTTGGGATTGGTATTTTTAATGCCATTACCAATAGTATGCAAACGGAAGTAGAAGATGTTCAGGGAAATCTTCGCGAGGTTGAAACGCAACCCTTAACAAACTATAATATTTTTGTTTTAGATCAATCATTAAAAAATAATAGTTCTGCTACCTTCATCAATACCAATGTGTTGCGCCAAGGAAGTGCTTATGATGCAAATGTTACCGCCATCCTTCTTAATCTAAATAACAAAAGCAATAAATACTTCATCAATGCAAATGGCAAAATGAGTGTTTTAAAAGGGACGGAAACCAATACAGGCTATAGCTATGCACTGCGGCTTGGAAAGCAAAGCGGGAATTTTACCTGGAGTTATAATCAGGTATATGCAGACGATAAGTTTGATCCGTCAGATATGGGTTTTTTTACCAATAATAATTTTCTAGATCAGCGGATTGGTTTGGGCTACAATATATTTAAGCCAGGCAAATGGTATAACGAGTGGCAAAACTGGTTAAACTTTTCCTACTCCAGACGTGCAATTCCAGGCGATTATCAGAGTGCTGTTATACAGGGTGGATCTTATGTTCGATTCAAAAATCTTTGGTCGGCAGAGGTAGATCTTAATTATGAAGCGAGGCGGAACGATTTTTATGAGGCAAGAAACGGACAGATATATAAAGCCCCGGAGCGTTTTGGTTTTGAACTTTACATCAATCCAAACCGTGCAAAAGCTTATAATTTTGGTGGGAATGTCCGTTATGAGGAACAACAGCTTTTTGGCGGGAAATCTTATAATCTTTACCTCTTTCAAAATTTCAGGTTGAATGATAAGGTTGCTTTTGGACTCGATTTGTCTTTCAATCCAAACTACGATTATGTGAATTGGGTAACTACCAAAGGGACTCAGTCTATCTTTTCTAAGTACGACAGAAGAACAGTAGAAAATTCATTTGATGCGAAATACACCTTTACCAATCTTATGGGCGTAACAGTTGTACTCAGGCACTATTGGAGTGACCGTAGAAACAAAGATTATTACCTTTTAAAACCTGACGGCAATTTAACCGATTATCAGGGACCGGCGCTTAACGGCTTAGACCGGAACTATAATGTGTTTAACATTGATTTGATTTACATCTGGCAGTTTGCACCAGGAAGCACACTTTCCGTTTCTTACAAAGATGCTGCAGAAACATCCGATGCATTTTACAGGCAACGGTATAACAAAAACTTGAGTGGTATTTTAAATGCTCCGCAAAACAACAGTTTATCGGTTAAAGTGCTATACTTCGTTGATTATCTCGATTTGAAAAAAAAGCATCGAAAAATTTAGAATACCTGACGCTTTGAACGCGCAAAATTCAGGCACCTATTTATGAAAATGGGATACAGCTAACTAATTATCTCGGGAAAACAAAAGCAAAACCTAATGCCAATGTTTGACTCGCCTGAATTTTATTGGTACCCGTATCTTCATCAAATAATGCGATTCCCGTTATACTCGTATTCATAAAACGATTAATTTTCGCTGTTAAAGCAATATCAAGGCGATGATCAATCCTGCTCCATCTAAAATATTCGTAAGGGATAAGCATTGCATAACGTGCTTTTAAATTGGTATTGGTGAAAATATCTTTATCAAAAGCAGAAACAATTTGAAAAGCGAGGTCATTTTTAAAAGTCTTTCCATAGTCTACGCCGTACACTGATTCTTTAGGTGGTTTAGTCGGGTCTGGATCATTAAACAAGGCTTTATCCAAAACAAAGGTTTGACGCGCGGTACCTGTACCAAACCGAGTAGAAAAGTATTTGGATGGTTTGTATTCAAAACCGATTGATTCTGTTAAATAACCTGGCCCCATAAATTTTGAAATCAGCGTAGCAGTTTCCGTACCATTTACGGTTGCATAAGAAAACCCTTTATCAAACTGCGATTCAAAGTTGACTGAACCAAAGAAATACCAGTTCTTAGATAATTGAAATGAAGCTTTATTATCCCAGAAAATCCTGTCGTTTGTTTTCTTTTGCAGCTGGTCTTTATTTTTAATTTTACCGTATTGCAAAATTACCTCACTTACATAACTATAGTTGTTTTTATTGTATTCAGCTTTCCAGTTCAGTAAGCCACCAACGGCAACAGAGTTTACACCACCACCCTTCCAGTTATCACTAAATTGTGCCTGGTTAACGTTTACACCGATGGAAGTTTTCGTTTTCCAGTAATTTACCTTCGAATTAACGATATAGGGTGGAATTTTAACTGGTTCAAAGTTTAACGGACCTTGCCTGCTTGGCAATGGACTACGCTTTAATTTAATGTTCAGGTCTTTCGTATTGATCGGAATGGTATCAATTTCCTGTGCATATAAATCTAAAGAGCATAAACTTAGAACAAGAACAAAGACGGCTAAACAGTTTTTCATCGGTTACAAAGAAAACGAAAAAATTTATAGATCAAAAGTTTTAACAGAATCATTCTCCAGTTCGTTACAGAACCTGGTAATCAAATCAAAGGCTATAATTACTTTAACCAGCCGTACCAATTGCCTTTTTCAAGGTATTTGGGGTCTAAATCGTATTTATATGCTTCCTGTTCAAAAATGATGTTTAAATAAGCATTACGATGATCTCTGTACCGAATCAGGTTAATGAGGTAATTGCCCAGGTATAGGATATAGAAAGGTAAAATCAATAACTCTAACTGTTGCCTGAGGTGAATTTTCTCGTGGTTAATGATGCTCCAGTCTTGTTTAAGCTTTTCATTTTTAAGTAAGATGAACGGAAAAATGGCCATTCCGGCAGCTGGCAGTTTTTTTACAATTAAGATTGGTGGACTCACAGCTTTTCTATCGTTATTTCAGGAAGCTTAGGCAATTTCAGCGCTTTAGGATTTAGCCGATAGCTGCGATAAGCATTTTTAATAAAAACGTTAAATGAATAATCATCCGCATCCAGTACAAATTGATAAGTTGGGCGATACTGTTGCATAAAATCAGTAAGCTCGGTATCTTTTATTCCGAGTACCTTTTCAACTAAATTTGCATTAAAACGATAATCTATTAAGTCTTCGTGATAATCTTTTTCTAATATTTTCTGAAGGTGACGAGCATTTCTCCCCTGCCGGCTCAACAAATTGTAGATGGCATCAATCCCAAGGCCCACGCCTCCGTTTCCTAAACTGAGAATATCTTTACCGCTTCCCTTTTTTGTTTGATAACGATATTCCTGTACCGATTTTTCATAAAGTTGCTGTGGTGTTAATCTTTTCTGTTGGATAACTACATCACGCAAACGGATACCTAAAGATTTCAACTGAAAGTAAGCGGCTGGTTGGCCACGAAAAACAATCGTATCTACCCCATAACCAGAAAGTGCTGCTACCAGCGTATCGCCTGGAATGGCTGCGGTGCTAAATTCGCCTTTAGTATTATTATACAAACCATCTCCGGTGCGAAGATTATAAATGTAAACTTTGGCTAAACGCTGCTTACTTTCCTTATCAATAACAATGCCCTGCACAGGTTTGGTTTGTGCAAAAACGAGCATCGTAAAGAAGCTGAAAAAGAAAGTTAAAGCGGCAAAAAGTTTCATTAGTCTACAAAACTACAAATATCTTGCACGGAATGTTTAGGGCTTAACATTATTTAACCTTCAATACCTGCCCAAGTTTTATCCCATCTGCAGACATTTCATTTAGCATTTTAAGTTCGTCAACACTTAAATTAAATCGTTTTGCAATATTATATAAAGTATCGCCTTTTACCACCGTATAAGTACCGTCGGCAATAATCGGCTTAGCGCCTGGTGGTGGCGTTTCAACAGGTGCAAATTTCTCTTTTTCTTTAGGAATATTCTGGTTAATCTCTGTAAAGATGCGGTCTTCTCGGGCAATCTTTTGCTTTTCGCTTTCCGGCTGGTCATATTGATAAAGCTGATATTTCTCAATTACGCCAATGAGCAAATCCGGATATTTTGGATTGGTGGCATAACCAGCAGTTTTTAAGCCTTGTGCCCAGCTTTTGTAATCATTTCTATCCAGCTGAAATAAAAAGCTGTAGCGTTTTCTTTTCAAAAATTCAGAATGATCTCTGAACGATTCACGCGCATCTTTATACACCCGAAAACAATCATTTTTTTGATCATCATCCCGGAAATAATTTTTTCCCTTCCACTCAGAGGTGCATTTTATGCCAAAATGATTGTTGGCATATTTAGCCAGGTCGCTGTTTCCACTGCCAGATTCTAAGATTCCTTGCGCAAGGGTAATACTGGCTGGAATTCCGTCAGAATTCATTTCTTCTATCGCAACGCCCTTAAATTCGTCTATATAGCTTAATGTATTGTAGCTCCTGTAAGAATTGTTATTGGCTTTATTGGCAGCCTTTTCAATCTGCTTATTGTTCTTAGAATATTTGCGGGTTCCACAAGAACTTAAAAAAAGTACAATAAAAGCTAAATATAGATAATTGAATTTCATTTTGATAGTAAGGTGTAAGAATGATTAGGTGATCAAAGTCGTGTCTGAATAATTTATAATCTGATTTTTTGTCCTGATTTTAATTTCGAGCTTTTCAAGCCATTCTTCTTCATGATGGCTTTGGCAGTTGTACCCTTCCTTTTAGCAATCAGGTTTAAATTATCACCTGATTTTACGGTATATCTTGCTGCGCTGCTATGCCTCTTTTTCCGGTGATAAACAGGTTTGGCATAAGCTGGTTCAACGTAATCGGCAGGGCGATCATCATATCTGTAAAGTTCGTATTTTTTTACGAGTGCAATTACCTGGCTAGCCCAGGTTCGGCTTTGTGCATACCCAGATCTCGCAATTCCCCTTGCCCAACCCTTATAATCGTACTGATCATATTTATTAAAGAGGCTGTTAAATTGCGGTCGGGTTTCCATAATCTCTACAAAGTGATTGTAAGATTCTTCATCACTGTCGTAATCACGGTAGGAAGAATGGATTTCCGTGTTATCGTTCGGGCCTTTAACGCCAAAATGATTATTTAAATGCTGTGCTATTTTGCTGTTCCCGGCTGCTGATTCATGAATTGCTACAGCTAAAATAACACTTGCAGGGATTTTATGCTCTTGCATAAGGCCTTGTGCATAATCTAAGTGCTCGGTTATATAGTTTTCTGTTTCCTGGGCTTTGGCAATAAATCCGCTTAAAAGGACGAAGCAAAAAGTAAGTATTCTCATTATTATTTTATTCAGGTTTATTCATTGCTATTTACGCGGCAATGAAGATTGTTTTATTTTTTTCTGATCACGAACAGGCCATCCCTAACGGGTAAAATTAGTTTTTCAACACGCTCATCAGCAGCAATTTTATCATTAAAACTAGAAATATTCCTAGTGTCTTTGTCTTGTTTATCGTGTAGAACTTTTCCACTCCAGAGTACATTATCAACAATGATGATTCCACCTGAGCGAACACGATCGAAGATTAAATCATAATAGGTACCATTGTTTTTCTTATCTGCATCTATAAAAACGATATCGAATATTTCGTTCAACTCATTTACGGTTTCTGTTGCATCACCTAAAATGTATTTGATTTGGCTGTTGTACGGAGATTGTGCGAAATGATTTCGAACCATGTCTTCCAGTTCAACATTAATATCCAAAGTATAAAGAATGCCGTCATTGGTTAAGCCCTCAGCTAAACACAAAGTGGCGTAGCCGGTAAAAGTTCCAATTTCAAGGATTTTTTTCGGAGAAACCATCTTACTCAACATGCTCAGAACCCTGCCTTGATAATGACCTGAAATCATTCTGGGCATTAAAACCTTCAGGTTTGTTTCGCGATCTATTTGTTGTAGCAGTTGATTTTCAGGCTCGCAATATTGAATTAGTAAATCTTGTAAATCGTCGTTTATCAGGCTCATGTATTCGGTTATAAACGGTTGGTTTCCATAAAATATTGTAAAATGATGGTGGCAGCAATGGTATCCACCCGGTCTTTATCTCTGCGATCCATCTTTTTTAATCCACTTTGCATAATCGCCTGATGAGCCATTTTTGAAGTGAAACGCTCATCTACCCAATGCTGCGGAATGGTTGGAAATGCCTTTTTCAATAGCGTAGAAAAGCCCTTAACGTGCTGTTTGGAATCTGAATCGGTTCCATTCATTTGTTTTGGATCTCCAAGTACAAAAGCTTCCACTTGTTCTGCCAGCAGGTATTTTTGCAGGTATGCTATCGCATCTTTTGGGTGTATAGTATCCAATCCGGTTGCGATAATCTGCAACGGATCTGTAACGGCAATGCCGATGCGCTTGGTACCATAATCAAAAGCTAAAATTCGGGCCATAATTATTAAAAGCTCCAAAGGTAAGGTTTTTCATTTTATTGATCTTTTTGAAGAATTGGGGCTATAATTCCTCACATGTGGAATATTGTTCTCAGAACTATAACTTAGTATAATTTATAATACTTTGATATTCAGTTTGTTTGTAGCTTGGCTTGCAGCTTGTATTACGATCATAAAACAAAATATGAATCTAAAAATTACAAAATCTCTAGCCCTAACTATGGTTACTGGCTTAATGTCTATTTCTTTTGCATTTTCGCAAAAAACAGCTGATACTGGGAATAACCTAATTAAGGTAAACTTTGTATCATTATTTATGAAAACCGTCAACGTTCAGTATGAAAGGGCTATTTATGGAAAAACCAGTGTAGGCTTAGGTGTTAGGATGATGCCGAAAGGTTCTTTGCCTTTTAGTTCATCTTTCGACAGCATTGATGATCAATTGGGAAGTTTAGAGATGGGAAACTTTGCCATTACACCTGAGATTAAATTTTACATGGGTAAGGGTGTTTTTAAAGGTTTTTACATTGCTCCGTTTTTAAAATATGCAAACTATAATGCCTCTATTAACTACGAATTTAATTCTAACAATAGAACAGAAATGATTCCATTAAGTGGAAAACTGAATACCTATACCGCTGGTGTTTTATTTGGTGCGCAATGGGAAATTGCAAATAAGTTTTATTTAGATTGGTCAATTTTTGGCCCTCAGTACGGAATTTCTCGTGGAAATTTATCAGGAACAAAATCATTGTCGGCACAGGAGCAACAAGATTTGAAAAACGAGTTAGATGGTATTGATTTACCAGTAGGCGATGTTTCAAGTACGGTAACCGTTAATGGTGCCGTGGTAGATTTTAAAGGCCCTTGGGCCGGTATTCGTGTGCCAATATCGGTATTGGTTACAGATTTTAATATTGCTAAAACCTTAATATAGCCGCTCAAATCTTTTGAGTGGCTTGTTTATTAAAATCAATTATGAAATACTTTATTAATCTTGGTATTGCCTTTTTATGCGCTTTTATTTCTATAAATAAAAGCCGTGCCCAAAAAATCGTTAATCAGAAAGCTTTTGATATTCCAAAACTTGGAAATAATGGCAGTCAAAACCCATTATATTTAAGTATTGATAAATCGGATGGGCTAATCTATTTCTATGCAACAGGTCATCAAAACGGAGATTTATGGACAGTTGGAAAAAATGATTATCAAGCCTATTTAACTAAACACAGCAAAAAAACTGGAGTGGGCAAACAGCTAGACAATATGCTTATTGGTAATGCCTACCAATCGCAAATTTTTTTAAACACATATGAGCTGAAACTAACTAAAGATTTGGAACAGAAGGGCTCATCTAGAATGTATTTTAGGCAGTTTGGCCCTAAAAGCGATACATTATTATTCCTTTCAAATTTTGGCAATATTGTTTCGCTTGATCCTGTCAGCAAGCAGATCACGGGTAGAGAAGGCGAAATACGTTCACATATAGATGATTTTAATAAATTTTTTAGAACAGTCCCAAAGGTTAATGATACGGTTAGCGTTTTATACAACATCAACCTAAAAGGTGAGGGTGCGTTCGGATTTAAAAATATGGCTCCTTGGCTGGAAAAAACATCATATTATAACCAATATAATCCATTAATCGGTTTTTTACCAAACTCAAATGTTAATCACCTTTTTAATTTTAAAAATATTGAAGAGATTAAAGATGGCGATTATGTACTAGAATCTTTTTATAATCCTACTCCGGATTATATGTCTGCTTGGTTTATTGTTGATGCAACTGACAGAAAAGATAAGCGACATTACAAAATGATTGTTTTTAATTCGACAGGCAAAGCACTTAAAAGCTTTGATTATAAGAATGAATTTTCAAAGAGACCAATTTTTACCAATAAGGAAGTTTTTGACCAACATGGTAATTTAAGCGGATCAGTTTCTTTATTTGGATATGATTTTGATTCGGATAAAAAATATTTAAGTACGGATAAAAATAAATTAACAGAATTTGATGTCTTTTATTTTAACCCGAAGGGAGAATTAATTTGGAAAACAACCTTAAGTCATGGTGATGAAAAAAATTACAAACATGCACTGGAGCCTACAACTGTGTTTTTTATAGATAATAAATTGGTGTTTTTGAATTCAAACCGGAAGAGTATTTTCAATATCGATTATGAAGTGATTAGTTTAACGGATAAGGGGGAGAAACAAATTTTGTTAAATGATGAAAGTAACACGGTTTTCTCTAAAACAGAATATGTCAACAAGTATATTCCTGAGAAAGGGAATGTAGTTTATGATGGGAAAAACTTTTGGAAATATGGTTTTACGGGCGACAGACCAGAAGGTCAGCTAGATTTTATTTATCGTTCAATGAGCATTGTTAAGTTTGATAAAGACTTTAAACCAATAATAAAAAAAATTATTCCGATTAGCCCATCTAAAAAAGTTGAGCCTACTTTAGCACTTTTATCTAATATTGAGGGAGCCATTAAATACCTTTTACTATCAGGTGGAAAATATAGTATATTAACATTTGGTGAGAATGGTGTGGATAACCAGGAAATAAAAAGCGATTTATTTAACGGATGTTCAACTGAGGCTGTAACAGCTTTTGGAAAATCCTACATCATCGATAAAGAAAACAAAATCGTTTATTTAATGCACCAAGGCTACACCAATGGAAATTCAAGCAACACACTTATGCTAAATAAAATATTGCTTACCAAAATTAGCTATTAAACCAGGTCGATTCTTATTGTTAAATGAGCTTTATTTGAGCCCTGTGTTGTATTGAATTTTTTTCAGCATCTGTTTAGCAGCTATCTTGAGTTCCTTCAAAATTCAAGATAGCGACTAATCTATATGAAATATCTATTTGAGTATGAAAAATGGGTATTTGATAACCGAACTTAGGCTATTAATTACCCATAGTAATTTTGGACATTATTTAAGTCTCTTTAGCTAATTTTTGTCTTGAAAATTTAAAATTAGCCTGTTCCGAAAGAAGTTCACTGCGATGAAGCGGTGAATATCATATCTATTTCTTATTTTGCCACCAAATGCAGTTTAAAGAAATCATCGGACAAGGCAAAATTAAGCAACAATTGGTGCAAACGGTTAAGGAAAACCGGGTGAGCCATGCGCAGCTTTTTTTATCGCCGGTTGGTTCTGGTGCGGTGCCGTTGGCAATTGCCTATGCGCAATATATTAACTGCCAAAATAAAATGGAAAATGATAGCTGCGGAGAATGCTCAAGCTGTAGAAAGTATGAGCGGCTCATTCATCCCGACTTACATTTTTCTTATCCATTTTTTGCATCTGCCAGTACAAAAACTGCTGTAGATGTGCTGGAAGAATGGCGGAACATGTTTTTGCAGGATCCTTATTTTGATATGGATATCTGGCGTTCAAAGCTAGATGCAGCGAACAAACAAGCCAATATTCCAATTGCAGAATGCCACGATATTATCAAAAAATTAAGTTATAAAGCCTTCGAGGCAGAAACCAAGGTTTTAATCATGTGGCTGCCCGAGTATTTAGATAAAGCAGGAAATGCCTTACTTAAATTAATTGAGGAACCGCCTGCGAATACCCTCTTTGTCTTAATTGCACAAAGCCAGGACCAGATTTTGACAACGATTCTCTCCCGGACGCAGATTGTTAAAATTCCAAAATTAAGCGGGGAAGAAATATCTGGCTACTTATTGGAGAATAGTGGATTAACAGAACACCAGGCCATTGATTACTCTTTTCTGGCTGACGGGAATTTAATAGAGGCAAAATCGCTGGCAGCCGATACACAGAGTGATAGCTCTGGCACTTTCACCGCCTGGTTAAGAATGGGTTTTGGAAACAAGGTTCCTGATCTGATCGATTTTACGGATGTAGCCGCGAAATGGGGAAGAGAGAATCAAAAGAATTTTTTAAAGTATGGCGTAAATTATTTACGAGAATGCTGTTTAATTATAAGTGGTGCAGAAGAATTGGTGAAATTACCCCCCTTAACCTTCGAAACCGCAAAAAAATTAAGTACACATGTACTTAGTCTACCAATGGCGGAAGCCATAATCAGTGAATTGGAGAAGGCACATTACCACATTGAGCGGAATGCAAACCCGAAAATTCTCTTTTTAGATGTATCTTTACAATTGGTAAAAATTATCAAGTTTAAAACGCTCCCCGCGGGGACTCAATATATATACAATTAGTTATGGGATGTGGAAGTTGTTCAACAGGTGGTGGTTGCACCCCTAACGGATGCAAAAGTAATGGCTCATGCGGTACCGGTGGGTGCCAGACAATGGAAGTTCACGATTGGCTATCCAATTTGGATATGCCCTCAAATTATACACCTTTTCAGGTTACAGAAGTAAAATTTAAAGGTTCTCGTAAAGAATTCTTTTTAAATAACGATAACATTTATCTGGAAATTGGTGAGTTGGTTGCGGTTGAAGGCCCGACTGGCGGTTTTGATGTAGGCCATGTTTCGCTAACCGGCGAGTTGGTTCGCGTTCAAATGAAGCGTAGAAAAACACCAATGGATCAGGTCGTAAAAAAGATTTACCGCAAGGCTACAGAAGCAGATGTGGAAAAATGGAATGCGGCAAAAGAGATGGAGTGGGAAACCATGCACAAAGCTCGGAAGCTGGCATTAGATCTTCGTTTATCGATGAAAATCAGCGATGTTGATTATCAGGCAGATAAAACCAAGGCAACATTCTTTTATACTGCAGATGGCCGCGTTGATTTTCGCGAACTGATTAAAAAGATGGCAGAAAGTTTCCGTATTCGGATAGAAATGCGCCAGATTGGAATGCGCCAGGAAGCTGGCCGTTTGGGTGGTATTGGCTCTTGCGGACGCGAATTGTGTTGCTCTACCTGGCTTACCAACTTTAAAACGGTTTCTACCGCTGCCGCCCGTTATCAGAATTTATCTTTAAATACCTTAAAGCTTGCTGGTCAGTGCGGTAAACTGAAGTGCTGTTTAAATTATGAGTTAGATACTTATTTAGATGCGCTTAAAGATATTCCAGATCGGATTGAAAATCTAGATACCGAAGCGGGCTATGCACGTCATCAAAAGACAGATATTTTCAAGAAAATTATGTGGTTTAGTTACCAGGGTGATGAAAACTGGATTCCAGTTAAAGCTGCCCGTGTAAAAGAAATCATGGTGATGAATAAGGCGGGTAAAAAAGCACCAAACCTAAAAGAAGAAGCTGTTCAAATTGCGGCTCCTGTAGTGGTAGAAAAATCTTTCGATTATGAAAATGTAGTTGGTCAGGATAGTCTTACCCGCCTGGATGAACGTGCTAAGGGTAAAAATAACCAAAACCGCAATCAAAAAAATAAAGGCAATAATAACCAGAACAGACGAGAAAGAATTCCTGCAGGCGAAAAAAGCCCTCAGGCGAATGCTAGGCCACAGCAAGGAAATCAAAAACCTCAGGCAACCAATAAGCCTCAGCAAAATGTACCTAAGGTGCAACAAAATAGTACACCTAAACCGCAGCAATCTGTTCAGAAACCACAGCATGTTAACGGTCCGAAGCCACAAAATAATAACCCTAAGCCTCAAAAGCCAGTAGTTAAAGCTGAGGGAGAAGCTGCTGTAGAGGGTGTTAAACCAGAGCAAAGCAAGAATAAAAACAGGAACAACCGTAGGAAAAATAATAACCGCAGAAAAGATAATGGTTCAGAAAATAAACCTGCTGCTGAATAAAAAACAAGCTTATTTACTTGTTTTCCTACTTAGTGCATCCCTTTTTATGGGTTGCACTTCCAGTATTATCGATTCAAACGTTAAAGTTCCGGAACGGAAGTGGACTTATAGAAATCATATCGTTAACACTTTCGAAATAAAGGATAATACTAAACCTTATAATATCTATTTTAAGCTAAGGCACACCGCTGATTATAAGTATTCAAATATTTTTATCCTCGCTCATTTCAAAGAGGGAAATAATACCATTACCAAACGCTATCAATATAAGTTGGCCAAGAACGATGGTGAATGGCTAGGTAGTGGTTCAGGAAATATCTTTAGCTATGTCCTCCAGATGCAAACAGGCTATCGCTTCCCAAGAAATGGTAAGTTTACTATAGAAATTGAACAAAATATGAGAGATAATCCGCTGGTTGAAGTGGTGGATTTAGGTATTTTGGTGGAAGAGGTTAAATAGTTTACTTTTCAGGGCTTTTTGAGATTTAAAATCAATATTTTTTAGAAATAAGGCTTTTTTATTTCTAGTATATTCGTAAAACCCTGCTTCTGAGTAGCTTTTATTAAGAAAAAATACAGGAGAAAGACATTATTGTAATAAAATCGTTATCATTGTTTAACCAACTAAATCAATGACTTATGATAAAAACACTACTCAAAATCTCCCTTTCAATTTTTTTTCTAATTATTTCGAGCCAGCTATTTGCACAAAGTTTGCAAGGAAAGGTCGCTGATTCCACAGGCGTTGCTATCCCGGGCGCAAGTGTACAGGTGGTTGGCCAGAAAATCGGCACATCAACAGATGCCAATGGGATGTATGTTTTAAAGTTTCCTGCACCTGGCACCTACAAAGTTAGGGTTTCGTTTACCGGTTATATAAACGCAGAACAGGAAGTTGCCATTGAAAACGCAGTTAAAACTTTAGACTTTTCCCTGTCAGAAACCAAATCAGATTTGGGTGATGTGGTTGTAATCGGTTCCAGATCCACACCGAGAACAAATATCGAAAGTGTGGTTCCGGTAGATTTGATTTCATCAAAAGATGTTAAAGTTTTCGCTCAAACGGATTTAACTCAAATTCTAAACTTCGTTGCTCCTTCCTTTAGTTCAAACAGGCAAACGGTTGCAGATGGAACAGATCACATAGATCCGGCCTCTTTGCGTGGGCTTGGGCCAGATCAGGTGTTGGTTTTGGTGAATGGAAAAAGAAGACATACCACAGCGCTGGTAAATATTAACGGTACTTTTGGACGTGGTTCTGTAGGTACAGATTTAAACTCCATTCCGGTTTCAGCCATTGAAAGAATTGAGGTTTTGAGAGATGGCGCTGCAGCACAGTATGGTTCTGATGCCATTGCCGGTGTAATTAACATTGTACTGAAAAAGGTTACGCCTTATAGTTTTTCTACTTCATTTGGTCAGTCGGATTCGAAAGCTTTAGGAAGAGAATTTAATGACGGGCGGACATTTCAGGTGGATTTTAGCAAGGGCTGGGCATTTAAAAATGATAAGGGCTTCATCAACCTGGCTGCACAATACCTGCAGCGAGGTTTTACCAATCGCGGCGGACTAGATACCCGTCCACTTTTATACTCTGCCAATCCTACAAGAGGGGCAACGGAAACCGAAGCCGCGTTTCAAGCTCGTTTTGCAAGTCTAAAAGCTGCAGATGATGCAAGAGCCAATGCTAATGGTTTAAATCGCAACAACATGCGCGTTGGAAACTCAGACTCTAAAAACGGTGGCGCTTTCTTAAACGGTCAATTCAATTTCGGTAAAACAACACAGCTATACTATGCTGCGGGTTTTACACATAAAACAGGAAGTGCGGCAGGTTTTTACCGCTTACCAACACAAACTACCCAAATTGATTTGTCAATTTATCCTAATGGATTTCTTCCGCTGATTGACACTAAAATCAATGATTATTCTCTTTCTGTGGGCTTGAGAGGTAAAGTGGGTAGCTGGGATTATGATTTAAGTAATACCAGTGGCGAAAATAATATCAAGTTTGACATCAATAACACCGTTAACGCTTCGCTGCCAACGGGAACCAGTCCAACATCATTTTATGCCGGAGAGTTACTTTTCAGACAGAACACCACCAATTTTGATGTCAATAAAAAGCATGTTTTTGAAGGTGCATTTTTAAGTTCTTTAAATACCGCTTTCGGCGCAGAATTTAGAGTAGACAATTATCAGATCAGAGAAGGTGAATTATTATCTTATTCTAATGGCGGCAGATTAATTGGCACTTCGCCAACTGCATCCGGTGCGCAGGTTTTTCCAGGTTTCAAGCCGGGAAACGCTCTAGATAAATCCAGACATAATGTTGGTGCTTACGCAGATTTTGAAGCAGAATTTGGTCCCCGGTTTACTTTAGGGGCAGCTGGCAGATATGAAAACTACAGTGATTTTGGCTCAAACTTCTCTTATAAATTTACGGGCAAAGTGAAGCTAGTCGATGATATTTCGCTACGCGGTGCTTATGCAACAGGGTTTAGAGCACCATCTTTACATCAACAATATTTCAATAATGAAAGCACACAGTTTGTAGGCACCGTAGCTACCCAGGTATTAACTGTAAATAACAGTAATCCCATTGTTAGTCAGTTTGGTGTAGGCGAACTTAAACCAGAAATTTCAAAATCAGGAAGTATCGGCTTGGCCGGACGGATTGCCAAAACATTTACCTTCACTGTTGACGCTTACAATATTGATATCAGCGATAGAATCGTATTTTCTAGTCAATATGCGAGAGAACGTTCCGGAGGTGTTTTGGTACCAACCGGTGTTGTTAACCAGATTTTAAATACGGTAGATCCAAATGCACAAATTAACAGTGTGCAATTCTTTACCAATGCAATTAAGACCAATACTGCAGGTATTGATGTGGTGCTGACCAATAAATTCACATTAGGTGCAAAGAGTAGCTTGATATTAAGTGTTGCAGGCAACGTGAATAAAACAGTGGTAAGAAGTATTCGTGGGTCAGATAAAATTGAAAGCGACCCAACATTAAAAGCTAAGCTTTTTGACCGCCTGGAGCGCTCACGTTTTGAGAGTTCAGTGCCTAAGAATAAATTAAATATGACCGCAACTTATAACGTAGATAAATTATCATTTGTGGCCAGAACCGTTCGTTTCGGTGAGGTAACTTATTTAAATGCGATTGATCCAAATGTTCCGGCGAATGGTTTACCTACACAACTTGATCAAACCTTTTCACCAAAATGGGTGTCAGATTTTTCAATCAGTTATGCGGCAAGTAAAGTTTGGTCAGTAACTGTTGGCGCAAATAATATCTTCGATGTTTATCCGGATATGTTGTACATCGATCCAAGAAACAACGCAACAAATTTCAATAGCGCAGCTACCAGCAACTATTCTGGCGGTTTAGACAATACATCAAACGGAAGATTTTTATATCCACGGGCGGTAAGCCAATTTGGCTTTAGCGGCCGTTATGTTTATGGTAAAATAGCCTGTACATTCTAAAGAATTTAACAAACAAACTATTAGCACGGAACAGAAATGTTCTGTGCTTTTTATTAGCTTTTGTAATCATTCTTTATCCGATCACTAAATTATTTACAGATACTGTAACAAGTTTTCCAGTTTCATTCCTCTCGAACCTTTTAGTAATACCAAATTGTTTTTGATCAAATTTTGCTCAAGATAATTTGCTGCCTCTGCTGGGGTTTCAAAGAATGCCCCTTCCAACTTATCTTTAAAGGCATTAAAGTATTTTCCGATAAAAATGATCTGGTTTAGGCTACTTGCTACCGCTTGTTTAGCAATCGTTTCATGCTGTGTGGCAGATTCAGGGCCAAGTTCAAACATGTCGCCTAGTATGGCAGTTTTTTGATTAGCAGATAATGCAGATAAATTATTAAGTGCGGCGTTCATGCTACTCGGGTTGGCGTTGTAGAAATCGCAAATCACGGTATTATGATCAGTTTTAGTGAGCTGCGAACGGTTGTTTTTGGGTTCGTAATTAGCTAGTCCCTTATTAATTTCTGCAGGTTGCATATCAAAAAAATCCCCGATACAAATGGCTGCCAGTATATTTTCAAAGTTATAACTTCCCGTTAATTTAGTTTTTACCGAAGAAGATGTTTCATGATTAGTCCATTCTACCTCAATAAAAGGATCGCTGCTTTTTAGCGCACCCTTTATGGTGTTGCCATTTTCAGTCCCGTAATAGAGTAGTTTACTTAAGCCCGCATTTGCGCTCATTTCCATCAGAAAGGTGTTATCTCTGTTGATGAAAGTATAGCCGTTATGTAGCTTAAGGTAAGTGTAAAGTTCTGCCTTGCCTTTTTTCACCCCTTCGAATCCCCCAAACCCATCTAAATGTGCCATGCCAACATTTGTGATGACTCCATGAGTAGGCTGCGCAATAGTACAGAGCAATTCAATTTCTTTCTGGTGGTTGGCTCCCATTTCAATGATGGCAACTTCTACTTCGTTGGTTATGGATAGAATAGAGAGGGGAACACCGATATGGTTGTTAAGATTGCCAAAGGTGGCAAAGGTTTTATAGCGTTCGGAAAGTACGGCATTAAGCAATTCTTTGCTGGTTGTTTTTCCATTACTTCCGGTTAAGCCAATTACAGGAATGTTTAACTGCTTACGATGGTATTGGGCCAGCTTTTGAAGTGCAGTTAGGGCATCATTTACCAGTAAACATTTTTCACCCGAAGCATGCACATCTTCATCCACCACAGCGTAAGAGGCTCCTTTTTCGATGGCTTGATTTGCAAATTCATTTGCATTAAAATGATCTCCTTTTAATGCAAAAAATATGGAACCAGGAATAATATTTCTAGTATCAGTAGATATTATAGGGTTTTTTAGAAAGCGTTGGTATAATTCCTCGGTTGTGATCATGTTTCTTAGTAAAAAATATGCTGTAAAATTAATGTTTAGCATCAACAAAAAGCAAAATTACTACATTAGATAAAATTTAATTGTTTTATGAAGAAAAGCATAGCGTTTTGTCTGTTTTTAATTGCCGCAACCGTTGTTTCCAAAGCGCAGGTGAAATCGCCGGATGTATTTTTAGGTTATGAACTTGGATCGCATTTTACCCCTCATTATAAGGTAGCTGATTATTTTCGGCAAGCTGCGCTTGCTTCTCCACAAAACATTAAGTTAATAGAATATGGCAAAACCAACGAAGGTAGACCTCTGATGGTGGCTATTATTTCTTCGCCAGAGAATATTGCTAAAATTGAGCAAATCCGTACCAACAACCTAAAGTTGACATTGGGCAGTAATGCAAGTGTTGAATTAAGCAGTCAGCCTGTTATTACCTGGCTAAGCTATAATGTACATGGAAACGAAGCCAATTCTACAGAAACTTCTATGAAGATGCTGTATACCCTGGCTTCGGGTACAAATAAACAAGCAACCGCATGGCTAAAGAATACCATTGTGGTGATAGACCCCTGCCTGAATCCGGATGGAAGAGATCGTTATGTAAATTATTTTAACAGCGTAGTGGGTAAAACACCAAATGCTGATCCTACCTCACGCGAGCATATCGAGCCATGGCCAGGTGGCAGACCCAATCATTACTATTTTGATTTAAATCGAGACTGGGCCTGGCAAACGCAGGTAGAAAGTCAGCAGAGGTTAGCATTGTACAACGACTGGATGCCGCAGGTGCATGTAGATTTTCATGAGCAAAGTTATAATGAGCCCTACTATTTTGCACCAGCAGCAGAGCCTGTTCACCAAGATATTACACCATGGCAAAAAAGCTTTCAGGTAGTTGTAGGGAAAAATAATGCGAAGTATTTTGATGCTGAAGGTTGGCAGTACTTCACTAAGGAACGGTTTGATTTATTATATCCTTCTTATGGTGATACCTATCCGCTTTATAACGGTTCTATCGGAATGACTTATGAACAAGGCGGTATTAGGGCTGGTTTATCTGTAGTCACAAACGATGGAGATACTTTAACCTTGAAAGATAGAATTGCACATCATTTCGCAACAGGTATGTCTACCGTAGAGGTGTCTTCTCAAAACCATGATAAGCTACTGGAGGAATACAAAAAGTACTTTCAACAGGGAATGACGAGTTCGCCAGGTATTTATAAAACCTTTGTGCTTAAGGCGAGTAACTTATCGCGTCAAAAGAAACTGGCTGCGCTGTTAACAAAAAATAAAATCGAATTTGCGTACGGTGGAGATAAATCTGGAAAAGGTTATGATTACGATACGCAGAAAGAGGAGTCTTTTAACGTAGGAAGAAATGATCTGATTGTAAATATTCAGCAACCTAGGGCGGTGCTTGCAAATGTCTTACTAGAACCGCAAACCTTGGTTACTGATTCCAATACCTATGACATTACCGCGTGGGCTTTGCCATATGTGTTTGGCTTGAAGAGTTATGCTAGCAAAGAAAGTTTTAAAGGTAAGTATTCTGATCTGGCCGTAGCAGAAGAGACATCAAATGATATAGATAAGCCGTTGGCCTGGTTATTCTCGTGGGGATCTGCGGAAGATGCACAGGTTTTGAATAAACTTCAGCAAGAGAACATTAAAGTGCGCCAGGCAGATCAGCCATTTACGGTTTCTGGCAAAGAATATCCGGCCGGAACGCTGATTGTTTTGCGAACGGAGAATGAAAAATCAGTTAAAAACTTGAAATCAAAAGTGGTATCTACTGCCAAACAGCTAGATAAGCCTGTGTTAGGAATTACCAGTGGTTTCGTAGAAAAAGGGAAAGATTTTGGTTCAAATGTTTATCCCATTTTAAAGCAACCAAAAGTAGCTATCGTTTCTGGAAATGAGGTATCATCTTTAGCCTTTGGCGAAGTATGGTTCTACTTAGAGCACGATTTAAACCTCACCCCAAGTATCATCAATGCGAAAGATATCAATAATCTGGATATCAACAAAGTAAATACACTTATCCTTCCTGATGGAACTTACAGCGCATTTATTGGAGAGGGTTTATCCGCCTGGCTTAATAAAGGAGGGAAATTAATTTTGATGGAAGATGCCATTGAAAGCGTATTGGACAAAAAGGGATTTGACATTAAAAAAAGAGAGATTGAGGTTAAAAAAGAGGAAAAGCCAGCACCGAGTAAATTACTTTTTAAAGATAAAGACAAAGATGACTACGAATTCGCTATTCCTGGCGCCATTTACAAGGTCTCTATGGATGCTTCTCATCCGCTAGCATATGGTTTAGGAAAAATATATTACACCTTAAAAACAGATCGCAAAATTTATGAACCCTTTGCCGAAGGATGGAATGTTGGTTTAGTGAACGAGAAAAGTTTAATGGCGGGAGTGGTTGGTAAAAAAGTACGCGAAGAGTTAAAATCAGGTTTATTAATCGGAGTTCAGGATTTTGGCCGTGGATCTGTTGTTTATCTTGCAAATGATCCGCTTTTTAGAAATTTTTGGGAAAGTGGGAAGACATTATTTAGCAATGTAGTGTTTTGTAGCTATTAGTTTTACAATTACGGGCTTAAATTGTAGTATTAATACGAAATATTTAGTGTTTTTTGGGTTTTCATATTTTTTTTAAGCTGTTTGGGGCTTATTTAGCTGTGTTTTTAATAAAAAAGGTAAAATAAATTTGCGCTTAGCGATAAGTGTTGTTAATTTAGGGTCTTCATTATACTACATTAACTAACCTATCTAGCTATGAAAAAACTTCTACCGAGTTTGTTCATTTGTGTATTTTATGCGACGTTCGCATGGGCACAAGATCGAACAATCACAGGAACAGTCACGTCTTCAGAAGACAAACTACCCATCCCTGGCGTAAGCGTAAAAATTCTTGGTGCCACAGGGGGCACCTCTACGGATGCTAATGGTAAATATGCCATCAAAATCACTTCAGATGCCAAAACCCTAGAATTTTCCTCAATCGGTTTTGCTACACAACCTAAGCCTATCAGCAATACGGATGTAATCAATGTAATTTTAGCACCAGATGCTAAAGCTTTGGGTGAAGTTGTGGTAACTGCCCTGGGCATTCAACGTAACAGAAATGAAGTTGCTTATGCCGCTCAGACACTGGATGGTGCTGCGGTGAGCGAAAACAGATCTCCTAACATTGGGAGCAGTTTATCTGGAAAAGTATCTGGATTAGAAATCCGTCAAAACAATACAATGGGCGGATCCACTAATATTGTTGTCCGTGGCGTAAAATCAATTACTGGGAACAACCAGGCACTTTTCGTAATTGATGGTGTGCCTGTCGCAAATACAAGCATGAATACTACCGGCCAGACAAGTGGTGCAGGCGGTTATGATTATGGTAATCCCGCTTCGGATATTAATCCAGATGATGTGGAGAACATTACGGTATTAAAAGGTGCTGCGGCATCTGCACTTTATGGCTCAAGAGGTAGTAACGGTGTGATTTTGATTACCACTAAAAAAGGAAAATCAGGCCTGAATATCACAGTTAATGCGGGCTTAAATTATTCCATTATTGATAAAACAACCTTCCCTAAATACCAAAAACAATATGGTGGTGGTTACGGACCTTATTATGGCCCGAATGAAGATTCTTACTTTAACGCTGCAGATATTAATGGAGATGGGATTCCTGATCTGGTTACGCCATTAACAGAAGATGCTTCTTATGGAGGAAAATTTGATCCTAGTCTGTTAGTATATCAATGGGATGCTTTTGATCCTTCCTCTCCAAATTATAGAAAAGCTACTCCCTGGAAAGCGGCAGCAAATGATCCAACAACTTTTTTTGAAAGACCAGTTTCCAATAATCAAAGTATCATGTTAACCAATAGCTATGATAAAGGCTCTTTTAAATTAGGCTTTAATAGGGATGATCAGAATGGAATACTTCCAAACTCCAGGATTCAGAAAAATGTATTCAATTTCGGAGCAACTTATAATATTACAGACAAATTAACTGCAGGAGCCGATGTTAACTATTTTAATGTTGAAGGTAAAGGTAGATATGGAACAGGATACAATGGAAACGGTGTTTACAACCCTGCAACCAATTTTAGGCAATGGTGGCAAACCAATGTTGATGTAAAAGAACTTGAACAAGCTTATAAAAGAACAGGTAAAAACGTAACCTGGAACTGGTCTGATCTAACTGGTACAAAGCCGATTTATTGGGATAATCCTTACTTCGCAAGGTATGAGAATTTTGAAACAGATACACGGAACCGCTATTTAGGAAATGTTAACGTAAATTATAAGGCCACCAGCTGGTTAAACTTATTAGGTCGTTATTCGATGGATACCTATAACCAGATCCAGGAAGAAAGACAGGCTATAGGAAGTTTGGATGTTCCCTTTTATTCTAAATATCTGGAAGATTATAAAGAAAGTAATGTTGATTTCTTAGCTAATTTCGATAAAAACATTTCAACAGATTTAAATTTCAAGGGTCTTCTGGGCTTAAACATCAGGAAGCAAAGAACACAGTCTACCTTTGCCATTACCAATGGGGGACTCGGAATACCAGGGATCTATTCTCTGAGCAATTCATCCAACCCTATCGAGGCCCCTATTGAGTTGGATCAAAATAGAGAAGTTCATGGTTTATTTGGTGGCGCATCGTTTACATATAAAAATATGTTAACTGTAGATGCAACATTGAGAAGAGATGTGTCTTCTACCCTACCTAAGGGAAATAATGTTTACTATTACCCTTCTGTATCTTTAGGCTATGTATTTTCAGAAATGCTTAAAGATTACAAGTGGTTATCCTATGGAAAGCTGAGGGCCAATTATGCTGAAGTTGGATCAGATGCCCCTGTTTATAGTTTATTAGATACTTATACCTTGATCACGCCTATAAACGGACGTTCGCAAACAGGCGTACCTACGATTAAAAATAACCCAGACCTAAAACCAGAAAAAACAAAAAGTAAAGAGATTGGTTTAGAAGCTTCATTTTTAAATAATAGAGTAGGTGTTGATTTTACTTATTACAATACAAAAACAGTAAATCAAATTATTCCCGTAAGTCTTTCTACTTCAACAGGATATAACTCTCAGTACCTAAATTCTGGAAGCGTTGTGAATCAGGGTGTTGAATTATCGTTAAATGGAACGCCGTTCAAGACTAGCGATTTCGAGTGGAAAATTAATGTGAACTGGACGAAGAATAGCAATAAGGTAACTGAATTGTTTAAAGATGCTACTGGCAATGAAGCACAAAACTTATTGATCCAGAGTTTTCAGGGAGGTGTGAGTGTAAATGCGACACTAGATCAGCCTTATGGAACGATAAGAGGAAAGAATTTTGTTTATTTAAATGGCGAAAAGGTTGTTTTAGCAAACGGCAGATACGCCCAGTCTGAAACTTCCAACGAAGTTATCGGAAATATGAATCCGAAATGGATTGGTGGTATTAATAACAGTTTCCGTTACAAGGACTTTAATTTAAGTTTCTTAATTGATATGAGGCATGGGGGAAGCGTATTCTCCTTAGACCAATATTATGGATTGGCAACAGGTGGTTACGAAGAAACCGCAGGATTAAATGATCTTGGTAATCCATCTCGTAATGAATTAAGTGAAGGAGGAGGTTTTATTAACCCTGGAGTTAAGGCAGATGGAACGCCTAATACTACAAGGGTTACTAATGCAGAATTTGGTTCATATGGTTATAGACGTTTGCCGGCTGCAGCCTTTGTTTATGACGCAAGCTTTATCAAATTAAGAGAAGTCGTTTTAGGTTATTCACTGCCAAAGGCATTTGTGAGTAAATGGGGTCCTGTTAAAGGGGTTGATCTATCTTTAATTGGAAGAAACCTGTGGATCATCCATAAAAACCTGCCAAATGCTGATCCAGAAGATGGATTAAGTTTTGGTAATGTACAGGGATACCAGGTAGGATCTTACCCAAGTGTGAGAAGTTTTGCCTTCAATTTAAAAGTTAGATTTTAACGACGAAGAATTATGAAAAAGATATTTTTAGCCCTAATAGCATTGGTGCTGGTTGGAGCGTGTAAAAAGGAAGTGACTACAGTAAACGTAGACCCGAAGCGGCCTTTAAATGTGTCATCTGCTTCATTGTTTACAAATGCTCAGAGGCGATTCGTAAATACGGTATCCTCTTCTAGTGTGAATTTAAATATATTCAGGTTAATAGAGCAACAATGGCAGGAAACAACTTATATAGATGAAAGTCAATATGATTTACAAACCAGAACTATACCTGATAATTTGTGGAATGCATTTTACCGGGACGTTTTGAAAAATTTTAGTGAATCAAGATCAATTGCTGCTACAGAAGGAAAGTCTGCCGCTGATCTAAAGAACCAATTGGCCATTACAGATATCATGGAGGTTTATACCTGGTACTATTTGCTTACCACTTTTGGGGATGTACCTTATACCGATGCATTGAAAATCGAAAATGCTTTCCCTAAATATGATGATGGTTTAACCTCATTCAAAGATTTGTTGAGGAGGTTAGACTTAGACATTGCAGCACTTGACCCAGCCTCTACCTCTCTAGGTTCTGCAGATGCCATTTATGATGGAAATGCATCAAGCTGGAAAAAACTAGCTAACTCATTAAAATTAAAAATTGCGTTAACTATAGCAGATGCAGATAACACTACTGCTAAAACAGCAGCGGAAAGCGCGGTAACTTCTGGCGTATTTACTTATTCGGCAGGTAACGCTAATGCAGACAACGCCAGATATCCTTTTACGACGATAACGCCTAATACAAATCCAATTTGGGTAGATTTAGTGCAAAGCGGAAGGCTGGATTTTGTCGCCAATAATACGCTTACTACCCAAATGAATACTTTAGCTGATCCTAGAAGGCCATTCTTTTTCACTCTTGATGGAAGCGGGACTTACTCAGGAGGTAATCCAGGCGAAAGCAGCCCTTATGCAAATTTTTCTGCACCAGCAGTAAATATTACAAAGCCTGATTTTCCAGGGGCCTTAATTGACGTTGCCGAGGTCCAGTTTCTATTAGCCGAAGCCGCCGAAAGAGGTTACAATGTAGGTGGAAATGCCGCCATATTCTATATTAATGCGATAACCGCATCAATTTTAGATTGGGGTGGAACACAGGCAAGTGCAACCGCTTACCTTGCTCAGCCTGCAGTAGCATATGCTACTGCAACAGGAACATGGAAACAAAAGATAGGTACTCAAAAGTGGATTGCATTATATAATAGAGGTATTGACGCTTGGATTGAGACTAGAAGATTGGATTTTCCTAAATTAGAGAAAGCAACAGACGCACTTACTGATTTTCCAGTTAGATTCACTTATCCGGTAAAAGAACAAAATGTAAATAATATAAATAGAGCTGCAGCTGCAGCTAAAATTGGTGGTGATAATGTTACTACTAAATTATTTTGGGATAAGTTTTAACTAAAACATTGCGTAGTTATAAGCGGGTGCTCGAAAGGGTATCCGCTTTTTTGTTGTGATCAGTTTTCATTATTGTTTTAACTGCTGTTAATTTGTTAAATCCATGTCTTTCTGAATTTAGTTCCTTTTTTGTTAGGTATCCCTTAGTCATTTCCGATGAGGCTTATGAATTGACAGTAGAGAGCCTGTTCTCTTTCTATATATATATGATTAATTTATTTCAGGTGACACTCCATTTCGCTATTGGTTTTTAAATTAATTTACAGTTTGTGGTGAAAGAAAATACTTTTTGAGTTAAAAATTGCTTTTAGTTGTCTTATTTCTATTGCAAAACTTCGTGATAAGTCAGATTTTAAGAGCCCTAAGATACGGTATTGGGTAACTTTTACCAACAAAATGGCTAGTTTGATGTCTTTTTAGTTTTATTAAAATATTGGATATCAGGTGTATATATGTTATATTCATCTAGGTGTTAAAAAATGTTAAAAAATATTTCTTTTCATGATCATCAAAACTTAAATTAGGAGAATCATTAATCATTAACTAACCTATTTTTTAAATTATGAAAAAACTTCTACAAAGTTTGTTCATAATCCTGTGCATGGCTACGGCTACGTATGCGCAGGATCGAACAATCACTGGTACAGTTACTTCCACGGACGACAAATTACCAATTCCTGGAGTAAGTGTCAAAGTCCAAGGTGCACAAATCGGCACCGTAACAGATGCAAATGGTAGATACTCGCTGAGAGTTCCATCTGGCTCAAATACATTAAACTTTTCATTTATTGGTTTTGTAACTCAAAGTAGAAACCTTGGTACTTCAACTACAATAAATGTTGCTTTAGCAGGCGATGCTGCTTCACTTGATGAGGTAATCGTTGTTGCAGCGGGCTTAACAGCAAGTAAAAGATCATTAGGTACAGTTAATACGACTATAAAGTCTGATCAACTAATTGGTGCAAAACCTACTAATATTGCTAGCGGATTGCTAGGTAAAGTTGCGGGTTTGCAAATCAATGGAGTATCTGGTGGAACCAATCCGAACTTTAGGGTAGTATTAAGGGGGCAAAGATCATTAACAGGAAATAACCAGGCACTTATAGTATTGGATGCTGTAATTGTTCCAAACGCTGTTTTGGGTAATTTAAATCCGGAAGACATTGATAATGTAACCGTTCTGAATGGCGCCAGTGGTGCAGCCCTTTACGGATCTGATGCATCAAACGGAGCGTTGATTATTACTACAAAAAAAGGTAAACAAGGTAAACTGGAAATAAAGGCACAACAAAGTGTAACTGTTGAGCAAGTTGCCTTCTTCCCCAAATTACAAGAGCAATTTGGTGGTGGTTCTGATAATGACCTGAAGCTTTACTTAGGTTATGAGAATCAGCAGTTTGGTCCGGCTTTCGATGGTGTACCAAGAGAAATTGGACTGCCGCTTGCTGATGGTACCGTAAAAATGAGCCCTTACCAATGGGGTAACGATAAATACGATTTTTGGGATAATGGTTTGACCAGCCAAAGTGATTTATCTTTATCTTCCGGTGATGAGAAAGGAACCTTGTTCATTTCTGGTCAATATGTTGATGTAAGTGGTACACTTCCAAAAGACAGATTTAATAAAGCAAATGTTCGTTTCAATGGAACAAGAAATTTGCTCAAAAACTTATCAACATCTTTTGCAATAAGTTACGCACAAAATCGCTACAATCAAACCACCTCAACAGGTTTTTACGATCAGATGTTACAAAGCCCGGGTAATTTACCTATTACATCATTTAAAGACTGGAAAAATGATCCTTTTGCTGATCCGGCAGGCTATCCAAATGCTTACTATACCAACCCTTATTTTAGTATTGATAATTTCCGTGAAAATGTAAGAAATGATTATTTAACTGGTAGCTGGGATTTAAAATATAGCCCTGCATCATGGGTTGATTTAACCTATCGAGTTGGTTATAACTCTAGAAACAATACAAGAAAATCTTATTCTGACATTTATAAATTTAATGATTATATCAAAACCCGTCCTGAAATCGGAGCTTACAAAAGAACTGACGTTGTTGGTGCCGTAACTGACGGGTCTATATATACCGGTCGAATTACGAATGAATTTCAGGCTTCTTTTAAGAAAACTGTAAATGATTTTAACTTCAACTTGGTTGCAGCCGCATTTATGCGACAAGATCGCACTAAGACAATGGAATCAGCAATTAGCGGGTTGGTTCAGCCTGGATTATTCAATTTAAGTAATAGTACAAATACACCAACGGCAACAGAGACTAATTATTTAGCACGTCAGCAGGCTGTTTATGGATTATTAAACATCAGCTTTAAAAATTATTTATTTTTAAGTGCAACAGCGAGAAATGACTGGGATTCCCGTTTATCTGCGGCGAATAGATCATTCTTCTATCCAGGAGGTAATATTTCTTTTGTGCCAACGGATGCAATTCCTGCATTGAAGGAGATAAAGGCAATTGATTTCATTAAATTAAGAGCAGGTTTGTCAAAAGTAGGTTTAGTTAACGTGGGTGGCGCTGAAACTACCTTAGGCGCTTACCGTTTAGATGCTACTTTTAACCAGAACTCTGGTTTTCCTTACAATGGGATCGGTGGCTTTACGGTTGGTAATAGCTTAGTATCACCAAATATTACACCGGAGTTTTCTTATTCTTTTGAGGCAGGTACTGATATGTCATTCCTGAAAGATAGAATTAATGCAAGTTTTACTTATTATAGTACAAAAACTAAAAATCAAACTGTAACTGCAGCCGTTGCAAATTCATCTGGTTATAGCAATTACTTATTAAATGCCGGTCAAACGAGTAGTAAAGGTATTGAGACAACTTTAGCATTTGTTCCTGTAAGAACATCTAACTGGACAGTAACTGTAGCCGCTAATTATGCACACTATAAAAACATGGTAGATGAGTTATTGGCCGGAATCTCAAGTATCAATCTATCAAACACCACGAATGCAGGATCATATGGCATTGCTGGGCAACCTTTTCCAGTTCTCCAAGGAAGATCTTATAACAGGGATAATAATGGAAGAATTATTGTAGATCGTGTTACAGGTTATCCCTCAGGAACTTCAACACTGTCTGTCTTTGGTAATGCGGCACCTACTGATATTTTTGGTATTAACCTAAGTGCATCGTTTAAAGGCATAACATTAACGGCATTAGCGGAATACAGAGGTGGCTATTCTGTGTATAATGGCATAGGGCCAAGCAGTTTAGATTTTAGCGGTGCTGGTATTAATACTGTTGCTTATAATAGAGAGCGTTTTGTGATTCCTAATTCATCTTATCTTGATCCAACAACCAATACTTATGTTCAAAATACTAACGTTACCATTAAAGATGGTGGCCCTGGTTATTGGACTATTGGTGGACCAAGAACAAACATCGATGAAAATTATATCACATCAGGTAATTTCTGGAAAATAAGAGAAATTACACTTGGATACGATTTCCCTAAAGCACTGTTAGCTAAATCTAAGTTTATCCAGGCAGCTAGAATTAGTGCGCAAGGGCGTAACTTATTTGTATTCCTTCCTAAAACTAACGTATATACAGATCCGGAATACAATAGCAATTCTACTACCAATAGTGGTAATGGTGTTGGTTTGAATGGAACAGAAACGCCACCGTCTCGTTATTATGGTGCTACGTTATCACTTACTTTTTAATACAGAAATCATGAAAAAAATATTTATATTATTTCTTGCAGCCAGTGTTGGTCTTTCCCTATCATCATGCAAGAAATACCTTGATGTCAATACCAATACCAATCAGCCTATTTCAGGTACACCAGAATTAGTACTTCCTCAAGCAATGACGGCTGTTGCCAATTTAACCTGGGGACAGGCTCCGCTTGAAGGAACTATTCCCAATCCGGCAAATGCTACAACTACAGCATCATTTAACTTCTATGGCGCTCAGGTGGTAGGTTATGCGGCTAATGGCGGAGGTGTAAGTGGTTGGGGAGCAATCATCTCTTATGATTATGCTTCAACAGATTGGCAAAGATTATGGAACAACAGTTATGATATTGCAACTGATTTACAGTATGTTATAGATAACACAGAAGGTAAAGCTGGCTATGCGCAATTTAATGCGGCAGCTAAGCTGATGAAAGCCTATACTTTCCAAAGATTAGTTGATCAATATGGAGATGTACCATATACTGATGCATTAAAAGGTGCTGCCAGTGTTACGCCTAAATATGACAAAGCAACTGATATTTATAAATCATTAGCAGACCTTTGTGATGCGGCGATTGTAGCATTTAAAGCCAACCCTGCTGCGGCAAGTAATTTCAAAAGTGCAGATGTGATGTTTGGTTCAAGCGCTTCAGCTACTGCGGAGATTACCAGATGGATTCAATTCGCAAATACATTAAAATTAAGATTAATTCTGCGCGCTGGCAACAAGGTAGCTTTCACAAACAAAAATTTTGATGGTGCAGGTTTTCTAACGGATGATGCTTCTATTAATCCTGGATACACAAAAATTATAGGAAAGCAGAATCCGGGATGGAATGGTTTCGTTTATTCTGCTGCAGGTGCTGCTGTGGCTGCTGGTTCAAATTATGTTCCAACGCCTTTCATCATGAGTTTTTACAACGGAACAAAATTAACTGATCCTGCACGTGCAAATGTGGTTTATAAGTCGGGCATCTCAACAGCCACAAATCAATTGGGTAATCAGCTGGCAACTGCTGGTCGTGGAGCAACTCCAAACTCATGGTTTAGGGGTACGAGTTCTACTGCTTATGAAGCAATCGGGATTTTCAAAGGTCCGGATGCTGCTCAGCCTGTTATATTAGCAGCAGATAGTTATTTTCTTCAAGCTGAAGGTGCATTAACTGGTGTTATTACTGGTTCTGCACAATCCTTGTTCAATTCTGGCATTCAGGCTTCATTCAGATACTTATATAAGTCAAACACTGGAGTAGTATCTGCAGGTAAAGACCCAGTAGCAGACGCTACAACGTATCAAGCAGCCAATGCAACGAAATATATAGCCAACTATAGTCTAGCTACTAATCCGGCGCAACAGTTAGAGGCAATTATTACTCAGAAATATATTGCTTTAAACTTAATCTTTGGTGATGAGGCCTGGAATGAATTTAGAAGAACAGGTTACCCGGTAAGTAATCCCGATATCAGTGCAGCTACTCCTGCGCAAACAATTGTTTCTGTTGCTGGAGTATCAACTGCGCCAGATAGATTACCAACAAGATTACTTTATCCTAGTACTGAATTTACTTATAACAGCGCAAATGTCCCAACTGGTGTAAATAAGTATTCAACCAAAATATTCTGGGCTAGATAGAAAGTTATTTAAATTTAAAAGAAAAGAAATGAAAAGAATATTTCAAAACCTGGCAATATTGTTTGTCCTATTGACATTAAGTTCTTGCCTTAAGTCTGATCCGCTTATCGGACCAGATGCTCCTAATAGCGCTGGTGCAATTATTGAATTTGATAACCCAGATTTCATCGCCTCTGGTTCTTTAACAGCTAGTGTAAAATTAGCACGTTATCAACTAACCCTTGCTAAAGGAACAGCATCTCCTTTAAATATCCGAGTTAACTATAGCGGCACCGGTAAACCAGCTCCCTCTGATGTTACAGTTGGAATTGGTGTTGATGCAGCTGCGCTTACTTTACATAATACTCAGGCAAGCAGATCTTTTACCTTAATTCCGGCAGCATGGTATACTATACCTACAACTGTTGTTATTCCAGCAGGACAGGCAGGTGTAAACTTTGTAATTCCTATTAATACGAATAATTTTGTAGCCGGATCAACATATGCATTGCCATTAAAAATCAATACAACTTCACAAGGAACGATAAGTGGTAATTTTGGATCAATCATAGTTGCAGTTGCTGCAAATTAAAAAATCTAGATATTAACTAAAGCCATCCAATTCATTTTGGATGGCTTTTTTTATTAAATACCGATAACGCTCCTGGTTATCGTAAACACAATGACAAAAAATTCCTCTGGGTAAATCCCTAAATCATCATACGCCTGTGTGACTAATCCTACATTTAACATCTGAATGTCATTTATTCTTTTGAGTTGTTAAAAAATGTTAATTAGTATTACAACTACATTAGATTTGCTCCCTTAAAAATTAAAACATATCTACTAACTTAAATTTCATGAAAAAACTTCTACAAAGTTTGTTCGTACTTTTGTTTGTTGCGTTTTCTGCAATGGCTCAAGACAGGACAATCACAGGTACAGTTACTTCTTCGGATGACAAATTACCAATTCCGGGGGTAAGTGTAAAAGTAAAAGGCACACAAACAGGTACAATCACAGATGCAAACGGGAAGTATTCTGTAACTGTTTCATCATCTGCTACATCTTTAGATTTTACTTACATTGGTTATGCCCAGAAAACAGTTAAAATTACAGAATCAAATGTTTACAATGTAGTTTTAACGAGTGATACTCAAGGCTTATCTGAAGTTGTTGTAACTGCAAATGCGATTAAAAGAGAAAAAAGAACTTTAGGTTATTCTGCACCAACGCTGAATAATACTGAATTAACTGCAGGACAAAATCCAAGTGTAATCAACTCTTTAGGTGGTAAAATTGCGGGAGTTAACATTACTTCTTCTTCTAATACACCTGGTAGCTCATCCAGAGTAGTTCTTCGTGGGGGTTCTTCAATTTCAGGAAATAACCAGGCCCTTATCGTTATTGATGGAGTGCCGATAGATAACTCAAGTGTGATCGGCGGTAGCTCTAGTTTAGCAAGTGTGGATTTTGGTAACCGTGGTAACGATATCAATCCAGATGATGTTGCTTCAGTTACGGTGCTTAAAGGCCCGGCAGCTGCAGCCTTGTACGGTTCACGTGCATCAAACGGAGCATTAATTATTACCACTAAAACAGGTGCTAAAGGTGCTAAACCACAAATTACGTTTAGTACTTCAAATACCTTCTCTTCAGTTCTTAAGTTGCCAGATTTGCAAAATGGATATGGACAGGGCTATTATGATGAAGTAGGAACTAATGATTTCAACACTACTTATGTTAATGATCCTAAAGAAAACTGGAGCTGGGGAGCGCCGTTTACTGGTGAAATTCAGGAGTATGGACAGTCAATAGGTGGTGTACGCTTAACTAAGCCTTATTTGGCACAGAAAAACAGTCTTCGTGACTTCTTTGATACCGGCTTTGCTACAGATAACAACTTAGGTTTTTCTGGTGGTGGCGATAAAACAACTTTCTATCTTGGATTAAACTCGTTGAACTCAAATTCAACTTTTCCAGGCAACAAAGATGTTTATAACAGGTATAATGTTAGATTCAATGGTAGCGCAGAATTAAGCGAAAAGTTTACTGCAGCAGTTTCATTTAATTACAATAAGTCAAATTCGAAACAACCTAATGGTGGTCAGGATGACGGCGGTATATATAATAATGTGTTGCAAACTCCTAGAGATATGCCACTCACAGACTTTAAAGACTTAAATAATCCATATTACGGGTATGGCATTGGTACCCCAGATACTTATGGTTACTACGGTGCGTATAGTAGGAATCCATATTGGTTAATTGATAATTATGAAAATCAAAGCGATGTAAATCGTCTGACAGGTAACTTCACCTTAAACTACAAGCCCGCAAGCTGGTTGAATATTACAGAGCGTCTAGGATTGGATACTTATACAGATAGAAGATTAGAGAAAAAACCGAAGTTCTCTTTTGCACCAGCAGATGATGCGGGTAATTACACCGCTGGTAGTAACTCACAAGTAAGTAATGGCCTTTACCAAGTTAGCCAATACAACGTAAACGAAGTGGTTAATGACTTAATGGTAACAGCTTCAAAAAAAATAAATGATGATTTTGATGTGTCCTTAATGGTGGGTAACAACATCAGAATGAGAAATACTTCTACCAATGTTACAGCTACAAATGAAAGTGGTGGTCTGGTTGTTCCAGGATGGTATAATCTGGCAAACAGTAATGGCCCGGTTGATGTAGTTACAGATTACATCAGCAATAGAAGATTATTTGGTCTTTATGCAGATTTGAATGTATCTTATAAAAATATGTTGTTTTTAGAGGCCACAGCGAGAAATGACTGGTCATCTACATTGCCGGTAGCTAATAACTCTTTCTTCTACCCAAGCATCAGTGGCTCGTTCCTATTTTCTGAGGTGTTGAAAAAGTCATCAGGATTTGAATTCCTGGATTATGGTAAACTGCGTACAAGTTACGCTCAGGTTGGAAATGACACTGATCCTTACCAATTGTTCACTACTTTCTCAAGAGGAGAGATTTTGGGTGGTTTCGGTAGTACAACATTTCCTTTTGGAAATGTAACTGCATTGATGGCGGGTTCGACACTGGGAAATGCCAATCTTAAGCCAGAAAGAACAAGCTCATTCGAAATTGGTACAGAATTAGGTTTCTTGAAAAACAGACTTTCTGTTGATTTTAGTTACTATATAAATAATTCAAAAGATCAGATTTTAAGTATTCCCATTCCGAATTCAACAGGATATGGATTTAGTGTAACCAATGCTGGTGAAATTCAAAACAAAGGTATTGAGTTAAGTTTAAGAGGTACACCTATTAAAACCAGTTCTGGTTTAAGCGTTGAGCTTTACGGAACATTTACACAAAATAGAAGTAAAGTTGTTTCGCTAAGAGATGGTTTAGAACAAATCAGTGTAGGTGGCTATTCTGGAATGGCTATCGTTGCTGCAGTTGGTAAAGCCTATGGTGAATTCTATGGTATTACAGAGGCCAAAGATGCTGCAGGAAGTACTATTGTAGACGAAGAAACCGGTATTCCGATAAATACAACAGCTGCCCAGTATTTAGGAAGTTATAACCCTAAATATCAAGCATCATTAGGAACCAATATCAATTTTAAAAACTTCTCTTTAGGCGTTTTATTTGATACTAAGCATGGTGGTGTATTCTATTCAAGAACAAGAGATATCATGGCATTCACTGGTACTTCAGCTGAAACAGGCGGTGCAAGAATTAACACGGTATTCCCTAATTCAGTATTTCTTGATGCAAATGGAAATAGTGTTGTAAATACAAAGGGTTATAATAAACAAGATTATTATCCAAACCGTGCAGACGGTGCAAATATCGTAGATGCAACGTTTGTTAAATTACGTACGCTTTCTCTTGGTTATACTTTTACCAAAGAACAATTGAAAACCAGTAAAATCAGCGCATTAACTGTTGGATTTTTCGGTAATAACTTGTTCATCTGGACACCAGAATCTAACCAGTATGCTGATCCCGAAGTTAACTCGGCCGGTGCTGGAAATGCACAGGGTTTTGACTTTTCAGCAACGCCTTCTGTTAGAAACTACGGCGTTAACTTAAAAGTTTCATTCTAATCTTAAATAATATGAAAATGAAAAATATATTTAGCACAAAGAATTTTCTATTTCTTTTGCTTGCCAGTACAGTTGGTTTTACCGGCTGTAAGAAGTTCCTTGATGTTAATGAGAATCCTAACAATCCTGATACTGCAACACCAACTTTACTATTACCTACTGTTGAAGCATCATTAGGACAATTAATGGGTAATAGCTTTCAGGTTTTTGGCGGGATATGGGCTCAATATTGGACTCAAAGTCCAGTAGCATCTCAGTACAGAAATTTCGATAGATATAGTGTAACAAATACAGCGTTCGATAGAAGTTGGACAACTATTTACCGTAATGCTTTGGTGAATGCAGACCTTATTATTAAAAGTGAAACACCTAACAGTGATAATGTTAAAGGTATCGCATATATCTTAAAAGCTTATACTTTTCAGGCAGCTACTGATGCCTTTGGCGATGTTCCGCTTGCTGATGCTCTTGATGCCGTTAAATCTTCAAGCCCGAAATACGATGCGCAAGCCGCTGTTTATGACAGTGTTTTCACCTACATTGATAAAGGTGTTGCTTTGCTTAAATCTACCGCTACAACTTCCTTAGGGGAGCAAGATATTGTTTTTCAAGGTAATTCAGCTAAATGGACAGCTTTTGGAAATACATTAAAATTACGTGCTTATTTAAGAATCTCAGGTGTTGACGCTCAAAAAGCACAAGCCGGTATCGCTGCTTTATATGCAACGAACCCTACTTTCTTAACTGAAGATGCACAGATCAAATATTCTACTACTGGTGGAAATCAAAATCCGCTTTATAATGAAATGGTAGGTTTAAATTTCACACAAAATCTAGGTGCAAGTGCAACTGCGGTTAATGGTTTTAAGAAAAATAATGACCCGAGGGCATTTAAACTTTATGATGTAATTGCACCAGCTGATACCATTTCTTACATTTTAAACGGCGCAAGTAGCCTGAGCTCGAATTCAGGAAAAACGATCTCATCTCCTTCTGCATTAGTTGGCGGACGGGCAAATAATCCGGCTTCTGCTACAGCTCCAGTTAAATTGATGTCTTCAGCTGAAAGTGCATTCCTTCAGGCAGAAGCAGTGGCAAGAGGTTGGGCTGCAGGTAGCGTTAGCACTTTGTTTCAAAACGGTATTCAGGCTAGCTTTACTGCAACTAGTTTAACCCCGGCGCAGGCTGCGGCTTATATTGCTACTGCTGCTGATGCGCAGTTAGGTACAAGTACTGCTACACAAATTAAGGCAATTATCACACAGAAGTATTTTGCAATGTGTGGAACACAAGGATTTGAAGCGTGGACGGAGTATAGAAGAACCGGCTATCCTAACTTTTTAATTACTTCAGTTACATCTGTTTTAGGAGGAGATAGAACGCCGCTTAGGTTGTTATACCCTAACAGTGAAGCAGTATCCAATGGTAACTATCCAGGAACGGTTGTATTATTTCAGCCAGTTTGGTGGGATGTGCCTACAACTGTGCTTCCAAATTAATTTAAATACAAGTTATAACGAAAGGTGCTTATCGAAAGATAAGCACCTTTTTTATTTAACCTTTTTTTGTAAATGGTAAATTAGTATGTGGTTAATAATAAGATCTAAGAAAAAAGTAATGATGTTTTTTTAATTCCTAGTTGTAAAATAAAATCTAAACTTCATCAAATTTATCTTTTTGCATTTTAATCGCTACAACACACATTCAAAATTGTTTTCCTGTATTATCATTTCTGTGTCAAATTGTATCTGTTCATTTATGCTAAAAGGGTAAAGTAGTTTGCACCCCCTTGTATCTTGTTTTTCTATTATTAAATTGCAGATTAATTCAATAAATCAAACAAACTAATTTAAATTCATGAAAAAACTTTTACAAAGTTTGTTCGTGCTTTTGTTTGTCGCATTTAGTGCTGCAGCTCAAGAACGAACAATTAGTGGAACAGTAACGTCTGCAGATGATCGACTGCCACTTCCGGGTGTTAGCGTTAAAGCATTAGGTAGCCAAAACGTTGCTGTTACAGGTACTGATGGTAAGTACTCAATTAGAACATCATCTTCACAAAGCCTGCAATTCTCTTATTTAGGATTTGTGACAAAAACTGTTAAAGTAACCTCATCTTCCGTTATCAATGCTTCTTTAGCTAGTGATTCTCAAGCCTTATCTGATGTGGTCGTAGTTGCTTACGGTACGCAAAAGAAAGAGGCAATAACTGGATCTGTATCTACTTTAGGCGCTAAAGATTTAGAAAGCAGGACAGTAACTAATATTACAGCCGCCCTGCAAGGCTCGGCGCCAGGTATAAATGTGGCCGCTTCTAATGGTCAGCCAGGAAGTTCTGCAGGGATAAGAATTCGTGGTTTTGGTTCATTTTCCGCTTCAAATACTCCCCTTTATGTATTAGATGGATCTGTATATGACGGAAGTATTGGTGACATTAACCAGAACGATATCGAAAGCATTTCAGTTTTGAAAGATGCATCATCTTCTGCGCTATATGGCTCTAGAGGTGCTAATGGTGTAGTAATTATTACCACCAAAAGAGGTAAGTCGTCACAGCCAACTATCAATGCAAGTATCGTTCAGGGTTTCTCTGAAAGAGGAATTCCAGAATACGAACGTGTAAATGCAGAAGAGTATTATCCATTAGTGTGGCAAGGGATAAAAAATAACCTGATGTATAATGCATCGCCCGCATTATCAGAATCAGCAGCGGCTACCAGAGCTTCAGCTGATGTTTTTACAAATCTTGTTTATAATCCATTTAATGTTCCTGGAGGTCAGATTGTAGGTACAGATGGTAAGCTTAATCCAAATGCATCATTATTATATAATGATTTCGATTGGTATGATGCGATGGCAAGGTTAGGAAAGAGAACAGATGCAAATCTAAGCTTTTCAGGTAAAAGTGAAAAATCAGATTTCTTTGTATCAATGGGTTACCTAAATGATCAGGGTTTTGTGATCGGATCTGATTATCAAAGGTTCAATGCGCGTGTTAATGTTAATACGCAAGTTAAGCCTTGGTTAAAAACAGGTTTAAATGTTTCAGGATCCATGACTACAACAAATACCGCAAATGATTCTGGCACAGGTAATGGTGCAAGCTTTATAAATGCTTTCTCATTTACAAGAGGAATTGGTCCAATTTATCCAGTTAGGGCTTACAATGCTGCGGGTGAGCCAATAATGAACAACTTAACAGGCGAACAATGGTACGATTATGGGAACCAACCAGGTGCGCTAGCTCGTCCTCAGGGAGCTTCACCTGGTAGACATGTTGTTTATGAAACCTTATTAAATGAGTATTTAACGAGAAGAAATCAGGTAAGTGCAAGAACTTATGTGGAGATTAAATTTTTAAAGGATTTTACATTCACTCCTACATTTAGTATCGATTTAAGAAATAATAATGGCAGTACTTACCAGAATTCAATTGTTGGAGATGGTGTAACCCAAAATGGCTCTAAATCACAAACCACTAGCACAGTTAGATCATTTACCCTTAATCAGATTTTCAATTATAACAAAACAATTGGAGACCATACCATCTCCGCACTTATTGGCCACGAAAACTATGATTTTAACTATCGTGGTTTTAATGCAGCTAGAACTGGTCAGATTGTACAGGGAAATAGAGAATTTGCAAATTTTGTAACTTCTAATAGTTCTGGCGGACAGGCAGACAACGATAGAATTGAATCTTATTTCTCTAAAGCGAGCTATAGTTATAAAGATAAATATTTCTTCGATGCATCCTTAAGACGTGATGGTTCATCAAGATTTGCACAAGAATCCAGATGGGGTACCTTCTTTTCATTAGGCGGATCATGGTCAATTAATAAAGACTTTTTAAAAGAGGTAAATTGGTTAGATGATTTGAGACTGAAAGTGTCTTATGGTCAGGTTGGAAATAACGCTTTATTAAGCGGAACTAACACGCTATTAGATGGTAATAACAATAGTTTATACTACGCAGACCGTGCCTTTTATGATCTAGGTTCAAATAATGGTACAGAGCCAGGTGCGCTGTTATCATCAGTGGCCAACCCAGCATTAAGGTGGGAGTCGCAGAACACATTCAATACAGGATTAACTTTTTCAGTATTTAAAAGAAGAGTCTATGGTGAAGTTGAGTATTTCAAAAAATCAGTAGACAATTTATTATTCAATGTTCCACAGCCTTTATCAGATCCTGTTGCCTCAATAAACAGAAATATTGGTTCAATGTACAACTCAGGCGTGGAGTTAATGCTGGGTGCTGACGTGGTTAGAACAGATAACTTCAATTGGAACCTGGTTACTAACTGGACAGTATTGAAGAATAGGGTAACTAAACTTCCTGCGGAAACACCACAAATAGTAAGTGGCACAAAGCGAAGAGAAGTTGGTTATGATTACTACCAATTTTGGTTAAGGCAATTTGCTGGTGTAGACCCATCAGATGGAGCTGCATTATATCTTCCTGATCCTGCTCAAACAATTGCAGCAGCCAATAAAAGAACTGTAAATGGAGTGGAATATACTACAAATCAATCAAATGCTGTATTTGATCGTTCAGGATCTGCTATTCCAGACTTGATGGGTTCTTTCACGAATACGTTCAGTTATAAAAACCTGTCGTTATCGGTACTGGTAAATTATCAGATTGGCGGTAAATTTTTTGATAGCAATTATCAGGGGTTAATGACCACAACCTCTTTTGGTTCCGCGCTGCACAAAGACTTATTAAGTGCCTGGACACAAACAAACACTACAAGTTCTATTCCGCGTGCAGATTATGGTAATTCAGCAAACATTAATGCAACATCAACAAGGTGGTTAATAGACGCATCTTATTTGGCTATTCGTAATATTAATCTTTCCTACAATTTACCTAAAAATTGGTTAAGCAAGATCGATGTCAACAATGCGAGGTTATTTGTTACTGCTGAGAACTTGCACTTATTCTCTAAAAGAAAAGGTTTGAATCCTTCGGAGTCATTTGATGGTACTAACGCAAATGTTTATCCACAAGCGAGAATTTTAAGCGTGGGTTTAAATGCTTCTTTTTAATTTTTAATTATATAATATCAAACAGATATGAAAAAGATATTTTACTCAGCCATTTTAGCCAGTATGATTTTAGGCGGAGCGGGCTGTAAAAAAGATTATCTTCAAACAACACCAACCGATAAAATTGATAGCAAGGATATATTTTCGTCTACAGCTAATGCAAGTGTTGCTTTGAATGGGATATACCGCTACATGTTCGAAAGAACTACAACCACAACAAGCAATGCGCAAGGAAAACCAGGTGTTGCCGGAATCCTGTTGGGTATAGATTTTATGGGTGAAGATTTGCACCAGGCAGCAGCTACATGGTTTACCTCTACAGGTGAGGGTAACTATATCGCGGCCCGGACAGATAATGCCGCTAGTAATTTATATTATTATCGCACGTTTTTCAGGATGATTGGTAATGCCAATTATATTATTGAAAATATTGATGCTGCAGAGGGTTTAGCCGCTGATAAGTCAAGGATAAAAGCTGAGGCGCTTACTTTACGAGCCTATGCTTATTCTTACCTGGTTCAGTTTTATGGTACTAGATACAATCCCAATGCGAAACCCAATAATCAGTTGGCAGTTCCATTGCCATTGAAATCTTCAGACACAAAGATGCCAAGAGTAAGCGTTGAAACGGTTTATGCTTCAATCACTGCTGATTTGGATGCTGCTATCGCCCTAAATGCGATAACAGTTCCAAATAAAACACATGCCGGCGTTTGGGTTTCTAAAGGCTTAAGAGCTCGTGTAGCTTTAACAATGGGCGACTATCCAAATGCAATCAGATATGCTAAAGAAGTAATTGATGGCAATGTTTTTCCGTTAATGAGTCAGGCAGATTATTTAACAGGTTTCAATAATATAAATTTATCAGAATACATGTGGGGAGCTAACCCTACCACAGAACAGGGTGATTCTTTTGGGTCTTTTTATGCCCAAATCGCATATAATGCCAATTCGAGTTATCAGCGCTCAACACCAAAAATGATCAATCAAAATTTGTATAACCTCATTTCTTTAACAGATATAAGAAAGAGAATGTGGGAGCCTGCGCCTACGGCAGCAAATTTCCCGTTGCCTTTAACCACATTTGTGAGAAGAAGTTATATGACCAGGAAGTTCTCTGTTAAAGCAGTAGGAGATCCATCATTAGGAGATGTGCCTTGGATGAGAAGCGCAGAAATGCATTTAATTCTTGCCGAGGCTTACGCAAGAAGCGGACAAGACGCATTAGCACAAACTGCGTTATTTACCCTAGTTGCCAAAAGAGATTTAAGTGCTGTGAAGACCACAAAAACTGGAACTGCTTTGGTTGATGAGATAATGGTGAACCGGAGAGTAGAACTTTGGGGAGAAGGTTTTAGATACCTTGATCTTAAACGCTTGAATCAACCATTAGACAGAACAACTGCAAATGTTGGTAATTTTGTTCCCGGTTCTGTTGGAAATGTATTGCAGATTCCAGCTGGCGATCCGAGATTCTTATTTTTGATCCCTCGTGATGAGCTAAATGCAAATCCAAATATCGGTCCGCAAAACCCATAATTTTATATTTTAAATGCATACTAAAAAGAGGCTGTTTCTAACAGTCTCTTTTTTTTGTTTAAAAATTATCTGGTTGTTTCTGATTAATCTTCACTGTCGCATTGTTAATTGTAAATAATGTAGGCTTTCAATGATCATTCGTCTGGTCCCCTTTAATTGTTGTCAATTTGATCTTACCTCATAGTTAAAATGATTTCTTATTTGATTTTAATGTAATTGTATCTTTTTAGTTAAAAAAACACATTAATCTTTGCAGAATTTAGGCTAAAAACCCTTAGAGCACTATTTTTTTAATGATTATAGGTCACAAGGCTACCTTAATTTAGAAAACTACAGCATTATAAACGAATTAAAATTTATTTGTAAAATTTGCTTTACAGATTTCAACTCATATATTAGTGGAAATTATAACTAAACTAAACTTAATTTATGAAAAAACTTTTACAAAGTTTGTTCATATTCTTGTTCATGGCGGGTACTGCTATGGCTCAGGAAAGAACAATTACTGGAACAGTTACGGGAAAGGAAGATGGTTTGCCACTTCCAGGAGTAAGTGTAAAAATCAAAGGAGCAGCCGGTGGGGCCACAACCGGTTCAAATGGTCAGTATTCAATCCGTGTTGCTGTTGGAGCAACAAGTCTGGAATTTTCTTACATTGGATACTCAACACAATCAAGGTCAATTGGCGGAGCCACAACAATCAATGTTGCTTTAGTTAGTGATTCTAAAACATTATCAGATGTGGTGGTTACGGGCTATGGTGTAACTAAAAAAAGAGACTTTACTGGTTCTGCTGCAAGTGTTAAAGGCGATGACCTTAAAGATAAGCCTGTACAAAGTTTTGTGCAAGGTTTAACAGGACAAGCAGCCGGGGTGAGTATTATTCAGCCAAACGGACTATTAAACAATCCGCCGGTAATCAGGGTGAGGGGTGTTAGTTCCATCTCATTAAGTTCATTTCCTTTGGTTGTTGTAGATGGTATTCCATTTCCAACCACAGATGCTTCCGCTAACTCTGCAACCAACAATCCACTTGGTGATATCAACCCAGCTGATATTGAAACCATCGACATCTTGAAAGATGCCGCATCAACAGCACTTTATGGATCAAGAGCAGCAGCAGGTGTTTTGGTAATCACCACTAAAAAAGGTAAAAGCGGTGATGCTAAACTTACTTATGATGGATGGTTTGGAATAAACAATGCTGTGCGCTTGCCAGAATTGTTGAATGCACAGCAATACATCGATAGTAAAAATACGGCAATCGCCAATGCACTACAATTTAATGCAAATGCGGTGCCCGCTACACAAAGAGACGCAAATAATAAAAGTTTCTTTCCAAGCTATAACGCAGATGGTTCCCTTGTAGATACGAAATGGTATGATGAGGTTTATAGAACAGCTCAATCGCAGAATCATAATGTTACCTTAAGTGGCGGAACGGCAAGAACCACCTATTATCTTTCCGGTGGCATCTCAGATCAGGATGGTTTCTTAAAGAACAATACTTTCAAAAGATACTCTGCCCGTTTAAATGCTACGCACAAAGCCACAGATTGGTTAAGTTTAACCATGAATGTGAACTATAACAATAGCATTAACCGTGCCCCTAACAGTGGGTCGGCTCCTGGTGCCGCATTCAATTCGTCAGGTTTGGGCCGTATTGCAATTGCAATCGCGCCGAATGTACCAGTTTACAACGCTGCAGGTGGGTATAACATTTCTGCAAATAATGTTGGCAATGGTGCAAATTTGATTACTAGCACATGGGCGCATCCAACAGTTTTGGTAGATAAAGATGTAAACAGTTCTGAAAACAATAGGTTTTTAACCAATTTAGGCGCAGATTTTAAAATTCTTGAAGGCTTAAACTTTAGATCTAACTTCTCTTGGGAACGCTCAAACACAGAGAATATTCAGTTCTGGAATCCGCTTCAGGGCGATGGCTATTCTTTTAATGGTTATGCTTACAACAATAACGCCAGAAGAAATAACTGGAACTGGATCAATACCTTACAATATGTGAAAACTTTCGATGGAGTTCACAATTTAAACTTAACTGTTGGCAACGATGTTCAGAACACCAGAACTGTAAACTGGGGTGCTGTTCGCCAGGGATTAGGTGACCCTACTTTTTTTAATCAGTTTCAGGGAACCTTTACAACCAATGTACCAGGAGGAAACTCAATCAATGAAATTGCATTCCAGGCTTATTTGGCTAGTGCAAGCTACAATTACAAAGGAAAATATTACCTAAGCGGTAACTTTAGGAGAGATGGTAACTCAGCACTGTCATCAGAGAACAAATGGGGTAATTTTGGCGGAGGATCAATAGGCTGGACGCTTTCTGAAGAAGAGTTCTTCAAAAACTCCAGCCTTGCAAAAACTGTAAACTCACTTAGATTTAGGGCGAGTTATGGTAGAGTAGGTAATGCAAATGTGCCTGCTTACAGCGAGTTCACTACCTATAGTCCAGGTTTGTATGGTGTAACACCATTTGCATGGATTTTTGGTCAGGCAGGGAATAAAGAGTTGAGATGGGAGACCAGTAATCAATTGGATTTTGGTTTAAACCTGGCCATGTTTAACAACAGGTTAACTTTCGAGGCCGATTATTTCAAAAAAGATATCAAAAGCTTATTGTTAAATGTACCACAGGCTTTATCAAAAGGTATCCCTAACGATCCGGCAAGTACTATCCTTGCAAACGTAGGTTCGATGTATAATAAAGGTTTTGAATTTGCACTAGGTGGAACACCTGTTAAAACAGATAAATTCTCGTGGACAGCTAACCTAAATTTCACAACAATTAAAAACGAGGTTACGGCATTAGATCCTAACGTTTCTCAGATTATCGGTACAACAGGAGGATTAGAATCTGCCAGTGTAACCAGAGTAGGTGAGTCAATCGGAAGCATCTATGCTGTAAGAACAAATGGCGTAAACCCTGCAAATGGAAGAAGAATCTTCATCAACGCTGCTGGCCGTGAAGTTCAATACCAGCATTTTGGAGGGGCAAATCAATGGACTTATCTAGATGGTACACCTGCACCATCTGCAGCTGGTGATGCACAAGTAATTGGTGGAACTTTACCGAAATGGTACGGTGGTTTCAACAATACCTTAAATTATGGTAATTTCGATTTAAACCTGATGTTTACATTCTCTGGCGGTAACTACATTTACAATGGCTCTCGTGCTGGGTTGTTGGATCAGCGTGTTTGGAATAACTCAACAGAAGTGTTAAATGCATGGACAACACCAGGACAACAAACAAATATCCCAAGAGTAATCTACGGAGATAACGTTTCTAACGGATCGTCATTTGCCATAGATGCGAACGTTGAAAAAGGAGATTTCCTACGCCTTCAGGCTGCAACTTTTGGCTATAGAATTCCGAAATCCGTATTTGGTAAATCAGGTATTAGTAGTGCAAGGGTTTATGCATCTGTAAATAACGCATTCTTAATTACAAATTACACCGGTGTCGATCCTGAAATCTCGACAAACGGTAATAACAACTTATCTAGCGGTGTAGAACGCAACTCTATTCCACAAGGTAGATCATTTACTTTCGGTGTTAGTTTAGGTTTATAATATTAATAATAAGATTCATGAAACTATTTCATACAAAAACATATAAATTGAAGATAGCTGCCGTTGCTATATTTGCCATTCCATTAGTTGGAAGTATTTCTTCATGCAAAAAAGAGTTCCTGGAAAAAGCACCTGAGCTAACGCTTCCTGATCAGGATGCCTTTGCCAATGCAACCAGAATTCTTGGGCAGGTAAACGGCCTTTATTCATCATCAAAAAACGGATCCCTGTTTGGAGGGCGTTATTTAATTTATAACGATATCAGGGCAGAAGAATTTGTCAATAGAACTGGTAATAGTGTAACAGGTTATGATGTTTATCAGGCCACTAACAACTCCACTAATACCTACATTGCAAGTTTTTTCTCTCAAGCTTATTTAACAATCAACAGAACAAACCTATTTCTTGCAGGTTTAGCTGAAAACAGTTCTGTGTTAACACCAGCAATTAATGCAAATTATGCCGGTGAAGCAAAGTTTATCCGGGCGCTAAACTATTTTGCACTTATTCAGATTTTTGCAAAACCTTACGTATCAGATAACGGTGCTTCCAGAGGTTTGCCTCTACGTTTAACACCTGAGACTTCGTTGGCAAATAACGCATTGAAAAGCAGTTCGGTGGCCGCAATCTACGCGCAGATTTTAAAAGATTTGGATGAGGCAGAAGCCGGTTTACCGGATACTTATACTACACCGCTATTACGCACTACCCGTGCGCATAAAAACTCTGCCATTGCCTTAAAAACCCGTGTTTACCTGGCAATGGGTAATTACGCAAAAGTGCTGGAAGAAGGAAACAAAATTGTTCCACAAGCTGCCCCTTTTACCAACTCAGCAAGAACTGCTCATGCCCTGCAGGCAAGTGTGGTAAGTGTTTTTTCAGCACCTTTCACAACTTCAGAGTCGATTTTCTCCTTCCCTATGGCAGATACAAATGCACCAGGTACACAAAACCAATTAGGTTATTATTATAGTTGGGCTAACAATGGTAACTTGGAGTTCTCGTTAAATAAAACCGGTGCAGGTATCTATGTAGATCCAGCCTGGCCTACAACTGATGCAAGAAAATCTCTTCTAACACAAGATGCAACTATCTCAGGTGTACTCCATTCGTATCCAATTAAATATAGTGCAGTATCTCCCTTTATCGATTTCGTGCCTATTATAAGATATGCTGAAGTACTTTTAAATGTTGCAGAAGCTGAAGCATTGGCACCAGGCGGAAATTTGGTTCGCTCGAGAGCATTGCTTCAAGCTGTACGCACGCGTTCTGATGCAAGCTATGTTTACGGTGCGCTTACCACGCCAGCGACACTAGAGGCTGCTATTTTAAAAGAAAGAAGAATTGAGCTTTTAGCTGAAGGATTTAGATATAACGATTTAGCTAGAAAAGCAGCTCCTATACCATCTTTTGGTGCTGGTGCTAATATTCCCGTTACAGATCAGCGTTATACTTTCCCAATTCCAATTGGCGAACTGAATACCAACCCATTGGTTAATTCACTTTAGTTAACATTAGCATCAAAAAAGGGATTGGAACCATGTTTCAATCCCTTTTTTGATTCGAATTAAGCATACAGTCCATTTGATTGGCAAACCATAAACAGATCATTTTAAATCCGTTGCCTCAAGCAACAAACTTGCGCTAGGAGATATAAGCTGTTTTTATCCCTAAGCAATTAAACACAACCAGGTCTGATATCACTTCGTATTAGGTTTTGAAGGCTAAACTCAGCTTTGCCACTTTAGCGAGTCTTATTTCTTATCCACACTATATTTCCCGGGCCCTGTAAAAATTAAACCCAGAAATACAATGCCTAACTCTATCGCATGACTCGCGCCACCCAAACCATCTCCTTTACCAAAATGAACCAAAGCAGCAATAATCATGGTGAAAACAAGGGAAATACAGGCTGGCCTAAAAAATAAACCAACAATCAAAAGAAAGCCTCCAAAAGTTTCGGCTACGGCAGCCATAAATCCCCAAAATATAGGGAAAAAGCTTACGCCTACTACCTTCATGCTCCCACCCAGTTGTTCCCAGCCAGCAGGGCCACCGGCAAGTTTCGGAAAGCCGTGAACAATGAACATAATGCCAATGCCGATCCGCATCAATAGCAAACCCGTGTTGCGGTATTTGCCTAAATTGTCAAAAATTGCCATGTTATAAATATTTAAATTGAACGTTATTGATTCCTATTTTCAAAGATACAGCTGCGCCTAAAACCATACTCAGGTTATTGTCAATATGCCCAGTCGGAAAATTGAAACAAACCGGGTAATCGTATTCTTTCACAATATCCCAGATTACCTCATCTGCAGTTTGTCCGAAAGGTATTTGCTCTGCTTCAATTTCGTTAAAAGCACCAATAATCAGGCCGTTCAAATTAGCCAGTTTGCCAGCCCTTTTTAACATCCTCAACATCCTGTCTATACTGTATTCGTGTTCGCCAACATCTTCCAGAAAAAGAATTTTATTGTTAAAATCCATTTCAGAAGCAGACCCTTGTAACATGGTAAGCAAGGTTAAATTTCCGCCAACCAATATGCCTTCGGTGTCACCCACGCGATTAGTAAATTTACTTTCGTAAGTATAAACCTGTTTCGCGCCAAATAAAGCGTTTCTCAAAGAGGCTAAAGCTTCTGGTGTACTTTCTTCAAAGGTATAAGGCATCTGGCCATGGATGCATTGTATCTCGTGCTGCGCAATAATGTGAGCCAATAGAACCGTAATGTCGCTAAAACCAACCACCCATTTCGGTTGCAAATTAAATTGCGTAAAGTCGAGCATATCGATAATGCGAATAGTTCCATACCCCCCTCTTCCGGCAATAATGGCTTTAATAGAAGCATCATCCAGAAAATGTTGAATGTCAGCGGCCCTCAACGCATCCGTTCCGGCAAACTGGTCATGGCTTGCATAAACGCTTTCACCAACAACTACCTCCAGTCCCCATTCCGTTAAAAGCGCTATGGCTTTATCAATGGACTTTGGTAATTTCTTCGCCGGGCAAACCAATGCAATCTTATCTCCTTTTTTTAAATATGGGGGCTGTTTAATCATCTTCAAAACACTTATCTTTGCCAAATTAATAAAAAATGTTTTGGATAATAGTAAAATAAAAAGATATACCGTAACGGCAGCACTTCCCTATACCAATGGGCCTGTGCACATTGGGCACCTTGCTGGTGTGTACATCCCCGCAGATATTTATGCCCGTTACCTGCGGTCCAACAAGCGCGACGTAAAGTTCATCTGCGGATCAGACGAGAATGGTGTTCCCATTACGTTAAAAGCCAAACGAGAAGGCATTACGCCACAAGAAGTAGTAGATAAATACCATAAAATTATTGGCGATTCATTTAAAGAATTCGGTGTTTCTTTTGATATCTACCACCGTACTTCTTCGCAAACGCATCACCAAACCGCATCCGATTTTTTTACAACCCTGCATAATAAAGGTGTATTTACAGAAGAAGTTACCGAACAATATTATGATCCCTCAGCAAAACAGTTTCTTGCCGATCGATACATCACCGGTACCTGTCCAAAGTGCGGAAACGAAAATGCTTATGGCGATCAGTGCGAAAATTGTGGTTCAACGCTAAACGCTACAGACCTGATTAATCCAAAATCTACCCTTTCCGGAGATCAGCCAATCCTAAAGGAAACTAAAAACTGGTTTCTCCCATTAGATCAATATGAGGAGAGATTAAGAGCGTATATTGAAAGCCATAAAGAATGGAGACCAAATGTTTATGGCCAATGCCAAAGCTGGTTAAATGCAGGCTTACAGCCTCGTGCAATGACAAGGGATTTAGATTGGGGAGTACGCGTGCCCCTTCGAGATGCAGAAGGTAAGGTGCTATATGTTTGGTTTGATGCACCAATTGGCTACATTTCCGCCACAAAAGAACTTTGCAATTATGCCAAGTTAGATGTATGGAACCCAAAGGCAGAAGAATATTATATTAATAACTACGAAAGCGATAAATGCGGTTGGGAAGAGTATTGGAAAAGCGATGAAACCAAACTGGTGCATTTTATCGGTAAAGACAATATTGTTTTCCATTGCATCATCTTCCCTGCCATGTTAATGGCACATGGCGACTATACACTGGCAGATAACGTTCCGGCAAATGAGTTTTTAAACCTCGAAGGACAGAAAATATCCACTTCAAAAAACTGGGCCGTTTGGTTAAACGAATACCTGCGCGAGTTTGAAGGTAAGCAAGATGTGTTACGCTACGTGCTTACAGCAACCGCTCCAGAAACCAAAGACAACGATTTTACCTGGAAAGATTTTCAAGCCAGAAACAACAATGAGCTCGTAGCCATCTTAGGCAATTTCGTAAACCGGGTGCTGGTGCTTACCCATAAATATTTCAATGGCTTGGTGCCTACCTGTATGGAGATCACGCCGGTAGATCAGGCTGTAATAGATGAGCTGGCCGGTTATCCCGCTAAGGTCTCAGCTTCCATAGAAAACTATCGCTTTAGAGAAGCTTTGTCTGAAGTAATGAACGTAGCCCGTTTAGGCAATAAATACCTGGCAGAAACAGAGCCGTGGAAATTAATTAAAACAGATGAAGATCGCGTTCGCACCATTCTACACCTGTCTCTTCAAATCGCAGCCAATATTCAAATCTTAATCGAACCATTTTTACCGTTCACAGCAGAGAAATTAATGAATATGCTTAGAAATGGAGTGAACGATTGGGATGATGCAGGTGCAGTAGATCTATTAAAACGCGGTCATGAAATTGGAGCAGCTTCGCTGTTGTTCGAAAAAATTGAAGATGCTGAGATTGATTTTCAAATCGAAAAACTTAACCAAAGCAAATCAACAAATGCGGCAAACAATGCAGTGGCTATACCAGCAAAAGAAAATATCAATTTTGATGATTTTTCTGCCATGGATATCCGGGTAGCTACCATTGTCGCTGCAGAAAAAGTAGAGAAAACAAAGAAATTGTTAAAGTTAACGGTCAATACCGGGATAGATGAACGCACCGTCGTGTCTGGCATTGCCGAGCATTATAAACCTGAAGAAATTATCGGCAAACAGGTAAGCATCATCGTTAATCTGGCGCCAAGAGAAATTAAAGGCATTTTATCACAAGGAATGATTTTGATGGCTGAAAATTCAGAAGGAAAACTTACTTTTGTAGCACCTGCAGAAAAATTTGAAGCAGGTAGTGTAATAAGATGATATTGTTAATATTGCGGTTTTAGTTTTGCATTTGTAAATCTAAAATCGTAATTCTGCAAATCTAAATTACCTTGGTCCCGTAGTTCAACGGATAGAATAGAAGTTTCCTAAACTTTAGATATGAGTTCTTCTTGTGTCTAAATATCAATAACTTACATGATTAAGATTGACGTTTGAGTCATCAGCTGAGTCTTAATCATGTTTACAACACCCAAAATCTTCGTTCCTAAGAACCCCAAGGATCGTGCTTACATCGTTTATTTTTATAATGGTAAACGTCAGAGAGAATATAATGGCAATCGCCTAAATCTCAATTTAAATCCTAACTCATTTAGTAAGCCTGCTGATAAAGATAGACTATTAAAGAAACTACAGTTTGAATTTAACAAGGCGTTAAATCAAGGTTGGAATCCGCTTGCTAAGCAAACTGAAAAGCCAAAGCTTAGAGATGCTCTTGAGTTAATTCTAAGTGAAAAACTGGAATCTAATCTTTGTGATTTGTATAAACGAAATCTCAAGGCAATTCATAGAATGTTTGTAGATTTTCTCAAGCCTGCCGAATTAAATGATGTTTGTGATAGCTTAGAACTTTCGAGGGTAGAGGTGTTTCTAAATAAGTTTCAAACAAGTGAACGCAATTATATCAATCGTAGAAGATGCCTGGGTATGTTCTTTAATGAGATGGTGCGAAAAGAATTTGGAACAAAGAATGTTATTAAGAACACTAAGCCTGCTAAAGCAAAAGCATCTCTTCACGTTCCATATTCAGATAATCAATTAAAAACTGTATTAGAATATCTAAAAGTGAATCACCCTAACCTTCATCTATGTTGTTTATTAACTTATGGCTGTTTACTTCGCCCTCATCATGAAATAAGATTACTAAAACTAAGGCATATAGTTAAGGACTTTACTCAAATTCAATTATCGGGGAGTGAAAATAAAAGTAAACGTGTTAGGACGGTTCATGTCCCCGAGTATATTCAGACTGCTTTAAGAGAACGTTTAAACGACTTGAATAATTTGGATGCAAATATATTCACATTTACTAAGCAACCATTTAGCGTAGGATATTTTAATCTGATGTGGGGCAAAGCAAAGATCAAGATGCTGAAAGAAAAGATATTGGAACCTAATCAAACAATTTATTCATTTAGGCATACTGCTGTTATTAATGTCTATCAAAAAACAAAGGATTTACACATCGTACAGCAACTTTTGCAGCATTCTAATATGATTCACTTAACTATTTAAGGGGCTTAGGAGAGATGAATGATGATAAATTGAAAGATGTGCTTCCCTCATTATAGATTTAAACTATAATGATTATAAATATATAATTCATGCCTTGGACTATCTAAAGTCCAAGGCATCTTGATTTTACATCAGGCAATAGTCACTAAAACTATAATAACCATTCTCATTTATAATCAAATGATCGTGTATTTCTATCTCCAGTAACTTTGCTCCTTCTTTAAGCTTAGCTGTTAATTTCATGTCAGCATCAGATGGCTTTAAATTCCCACTTGGATGATTATGCACCAATATCAATCCACTAGCATTTGCTTTCAACGCAGCAACAAATATAATTTTCGGATCAACATAAGTTCCCGATACTCCACCCATTGAAATATCCACTATCCCTAAAACCCTGTTATTCCTGTTTAATAAGATGATTTTAAACTCTTCTAAGAAACCTATTAATCCTAAGTCCCAATGTTGCATTAGGATATCGTAGCATTGTTTAGAACTACTGATTTGAGGTCTTTCTGAAGGATTGAAATTTGGCTTGTAGGTTAATTGAACCTCGCATACTTTTAATAATTGGTTTTGTTCCATATTGATTTAATTTAATTATGGAACTAAGCAAGCTTTCAGATCAACTAAGTCAAGAAGCAACGCAATAAATAGGTGGTGCGGGTGACACAGGAGCGTTTATGGCGGAATTTCTTGAAACGTGTTGAGATGACAAGCTTAAGTTTGAGGAATTATTAATAAAACTTCATCCAACAACCCCTAAATATATTATCGTTTAACTGATTAGTTCAAAGATTTACCTCAGACGTTCTACAGGAATATCACTAAAGCCATCAATCACATCTAAATTTCCAACTTCTCCAATATCACCAATGTAACCTATATTGCCAAAATCACCAAGGGAGCCGAAAGAAATTCCATCGTATGCATAGATATCACTATAGAGTAATCTATTTGCAAAGGGAACTTGTCCTAAATAGTTCCCTCGTATGTCAATGAAGATATTTGAAGACTTAAGGAAGTGTCCAATATTTGCACCTTTAACTGAGTAAAGTTGTCCATTAATAAGAGTAGCTATATGTTTCCCTTTGTAATTATATAGAAAATCCATTTTTATTTGTTTACTAATATTAAGTTATTGATTAAAGAAGTTTTCATCAGATAAATCAGACCAAAATGATGACCGACTAGGCTTTGATGGTCTTGATTCTCTTGAACTCTTCGATGGTCGTGATGCTCTTGATGCGCGAGAGGGAGCGGAAGCTCGTGATGGTTTAGATGGCCCACCGCTTGCTCCCTTAGAGAAGAGGCTAGGTCGGCCTTGCCGATCGTAGAACCATCCATTTTGCATCCATCCTAAGTATCGGCCATTAAAAGAATAAATATATTCGCCATAACAATATCCTACTGGCTTACCATTGTACAAATAGATATATTCGTTATCGTATATGTATGCTGTCGCCACTCCTTCATTATTGTAGTACGGTGCTATTTCCATAAAATGTGTTGTTAGATTAATGTCTTAAATTAATTGAATCAAATTAAAAATGAGCAACATCGTCAGGTAAAATAGATGAATTATTTTAGGTAGCCATTTACAGACAAGTGGTTGTACTAGTCATCATAAATCTCTAGCCAACTTTTACCATATCATTGCGGTGTTTCTAACTTTGAAAACTGCTTAATTATCTCAAAATAGTCTGCCCAATATTCAGGATGGGATTGTGGGTTGGTTATATCCTTATAAAAGAAAATACTGACTATTTCACCGTTGTCGTTTCGTTTAATAGCATCTGGATCTTTGACAATCTTTAAGATTGCATTATCAGTTAACCCTTTGTATTTTGTGTAAATGGGATAGTCTGGATAAGGATTATCTTCATGTATGCTAATTGCCTTATCCTGAGAGTTCCAGCCTAATGGAGCGTATTCTCTATTAAATGCGAACCATTTGCCAGAGGAGTTTTTCCTCATTCCATATGGAAGATTTATTCGAAAGAAATCTGTTATTGACATAGTATATCTTTTAATTATGTATCGTTTTGTTGTCCTATCTTAGAAATTAAAGGTTGTTCAGCAATTTATCTATGTCGTCAATTAACTTTTCATTATAAGCTTTAATTAGAACATCTTGTATTTGCCTGAAGTTAAAGCTATCCACGCGTTCTTCTTCAACATAAACGCCTTTTATTTTTAAAATTGACGAAGAGCCAGTAAAGTATAACTCAACGTCCCCAATGTCTTTAATCTTAACTATTGTCCAGAGATATTCACGTAGGTTTTCTTTACCAGGATAGTATGGTATACGCCGAATCATATTGTTTGAAGCAAGTTCGCTTGCGTTAACTTCTAAATATCTACGAAGTTTGGCTAAATGCTCGTCTGTAAATGATTTCATTGGCAATCTAGTTTATTATTTAAATCTTTAATAGTAAGCTCTAGGAAGTACCACTTATCGATTTTCTCCCACATAAACGTGTATGTATTTCGGAGGTTAACAACTATATTCTCCCTACCCTTACTTGAAGAAACGATCTCTTTATTTAACTGTGTAATGTATCCATTATGAGTTGGGAATATGGTGCCTACCCCTTTCTTTGATGGATTGATATATGGGGCACTATCAGTAATTGTATAGAATTTGCCGATATTAAAAGCATCAAAGCAGACGAGTTCTAAAGCTTCAATGTCTGTGTATATGTCAATTCTTCCATGATCTTGAGCTCCTTGACTGTCTTTCTTGTATTTTAATTCTATAGCGCATTTTACTTGGTTAACAAATTCGCAAGTAACATCAATATATTTAGTTTTCCCTTTTATATTCTTACACTGTGTTTCAAGATCTACTAAAAACATATCTTCTCTAAGCAAGCAATGTAAATTCCCGACTTGCCTAATAATATTGGCAAAATGATGTTGGAATGGGGCTTCTTTTGATATATGATGCCTCTCATTTATAAATTGAGACTTAAATATCTTCCAAGAAAGTGACATCAAACTATTTACTCTTTCAAGGTAATCTAGAGGGATTAAATTAGGATTGGTCATTTGACTAAACCAAATTGAACAGTGCAGTTGCATCTATTCCGTTTACGATTCTGTCATTTTCTCTCCCTGTGGAGGTAGTCTTATCGTGCCAGAAATGATTTGCATAATTGTTGACGGCTGCTTCTATTTTAGGATTAGTTCTACAGGCACAGACAGCTATATCACAACCTTTCAACTCCAATTCTTTAAGTAATTTTGATAATGCTATTGCTCCAATTTGATAATCGCCTGCACCAATTACCCCAATCGTTTGAGCCCCTTTTTGCAGAATATCTATGATATCCTCGTAGGCGGGATTGCCTAAAATCCGGAAGTGAGTTGGGACTTGTACCCAACCGTCTTGAAGTAGGAATTGATATACAATATTTATAACGTGAGACTTTCCAGTACTAACGTCCCCTCTTAGTGCAATAACTTTCATATTATGATTGATTAATTAGATTTTTAATAACGTTTAGGAGGGATTCGTGCTGAATGATTAAATCATTTTGATTTGTTATCTGCTGGCGATAATTATCCATCGATAAAGTCATGTCCTGTAATTCAAGCTTTTTTAAGAAGTACTCGTAATATAATTTTGCCTCTTTAACTGTATCACAATTATCATCGATTTCAACAAATAAGTCCCATAATAACTGTATGCTTTTAAAAGGAGTTGAGCTATCAAAATGAAATTCAAACTCCTCATTTGAGTTTGATATTAACTTAAAAGTTGCACTTTCGATAAAGCTGACTTGGAACATTTTGAAATCTGTTAATATCCATTTAGATTTATAAATGCCATTTATCAGATCTCCATTTGAATTAATATAACCGAATATTTTAGCGTCTTTACGCCTACCAAAGTATTCGTAGTTATGAACGGTATGGCCAATAATATATTTCGGGTTGCCTGTGATCGCCCGTAAAACTGTATCTGAGCCAGTTATGCTATTATCCTCATAAATAGAGATGTAATATGATGTGATGCTGCGATTGACATCCCCGTTTTGTCTCTCCTCTCGGGCTATATTGAATAGGTTTCTTAGTTGTTGAGCAGTTAGCATTTGTTTAATTTAACATATTAGGTTACCGTTTTCAATTATGTGTTATTATATATTCAGATAGAATCCTAAGCCTCTCTTTGATATTGGAAACATCGTTTGTACCATGTTGAGACAATCTATCGAACTCTAACAAGTCATAATCTGCGTTTGCGTAGTCTATTTCTGCATTCTCCCGATTAACTTTTACTGTGTCGTTAAACTCTAGAAGCTTGGAACGCTTGATATCTAATTTATTCTCTTCTGCCCATTTGAATAATAGATAATAAACTACTATGGCGCCCTGAGCCTTAAGTAAAACGTCCTTCTCAGAGAAACAATTACTCATTTTAGTTAGGCTGCGTGTTATTGTTCTCTCGAATTGATTTATCAATTCACCAAAACCAGACTTATATTGCTTGGCCATGTGATCGAGATATACTTTCTTTGTATCAATTAACTTGTTGTTTTCATGCGAGGCGACTTCGATTAGCAACAATTTTGCGGCTGATTCGTAATGTTGATAGCGGTTGTTCGGAAATTTAACATTGTTGGAGAAGAAAGAATGTTTAGATATTTGACGGATTTGATTTACCATATCACCACCGAATGCGTTCCGTTTTTCCGCAGAATTTAAAGGTACTGCTTCATTTAATCTTGAAAACATATCCTCGATAAGATCGAGATCATCAGTTTGAACTCCTATAATAGGTAAGACAAATGAATCAAATTTAATTCTAACCTTAGGATACTCTTTTGCGAGATCGTCATAGCTAAGTCCGGCGAGATTTAAATTTGGATTATCTTGATATTCAAAGTCATTGGATAGACAAAATTTGCCATCAATAAATGCCCATATTGTTTCGATCCTTTGCTTTCCATCTATAATTGCATAGGTTTTCTGCTTATCCTGTCTTTCTTCTCGACTGAATTGATGAAAGTATATCTTGGGTATATCATAATTATTGAGGATGGAGTCAATAAGCAACTGTTTTTTTTCTGGAGTCCAAACCCCACCATTTCTTTGATATTCAGGATCGACGATAATTTCTTCTTTATCAGAATATATCCTTATTATGGTTGCGTGTTGTATTGGGTAAGTTTCTATATAGCTCATATCTGTTTACTCTTTAGCATCTCTCCAATGCTAGACAGCTCTGGAAATAAGGTGAATTTTGTTATTCCTAATAATGATAGTTCGTTTCTTATTACAGTTTTATATTTTTTTGGCACCTTGTACGCTACAGTTTCATTAAGAGTGCAAAATTCCTCAATCGGCCTGTGATCTAAATGATGAATCGTAAAGACACCTAATTGGGCTTGAATTCGCGTGTTATTTCTGGTTGCGATTGTAGCAAGTGGAGTTAGTTTGGTTCTAGGATTAGATCTTAATGAAGAAATAGTATAATTTATCAGTTCATCATCATCAAAACATAAGATAAAGTCTTTCTCTCCATCAACGTCTATTCCTGCTAATTTATTTAACTCTGTAGGTTTTAACTGCCATAGAACTCCATCCTCATTCTCTTGAGTCGCGTCAGATGTTGCAAAATAAAGAGCAGTTAGCGCACTTTCTGTCCAATCTAAAAGTCTAGTTGGAGCTCCATAATGCTGCATTAAAAACATCCAATCAAAATCATCTTTGGGGTGTCGGTCGAGTAACATAGCAGCTGATTGTTTAAATCTAGACAATAAACTTGATTCACTTTTTCCACCAGCTATCCGAAGTTGACCGGGGAGAAGTTTCCAGTTAATATTAGCATGGCCTCTAAACCAGATGTCTCCCTCATAATCTATATTGTCAGATTTAAGTATATCAATTAAATCTTTGATCGTGGTAATCTCTTTCATTTACCTATTCAATATTTAAAAGTCGTTTAAATAATATTAGATTAGCTTCAGTTGCTTCACCTAAAAGCCTTTGTTTCACTTCAGGTTTTAATTCACTTCCCTGCACCGTTTCTGATAAATCGGATCCTCCCGGATAAATATGTCTATCAAATTCATGAAGAACTTCGCCATCTTCATAAAGAGTATAGTTATCATCTAAGCCATTACGACAACTATTTGAAATTGCTATTATATTCTTTTCCATTCTGGTATATATTAAGGGGAATTATAAATGTAAATGGATAGCTATCCGTTGCTGTCCAATATTCAAGAATCATGGTTATTGCATCACGCAGAATTCTGCTTTGTTGCTTCAATCCCACGTTTTACTCTATTAGGTAAAACAAATAATAGGTCTGCAAGTGTCTTGGTAAATTCAATTGATTGCTTTGCATCTTGTATGTTTGGTAGTTCAGTATTTGCATCCGCATGTCGTTCATTATTTGCATCAAGACGAACCTCATGTGCCCAGGTTTCCATGTCTTTGGTTAAAAGTCCATCAACGGTGGCCGAGGTAATCCTTTTATAAAGTGAGCCAGTAGAATAGCCTTTTTCCTTCAACATTGCATCCACACTGCTTGCGCAAAGCATTACTGATCCTGAAGGAGCAAAAACGCTATCAATCGCCTGTTGCAAATAAGCCTTTACCTTTTGAGGAATATTGCATCCAATGAGTCTGATTTTGGGTACATTTCAAATACTACTCCCCCTTGTTGATTGGAAGATGCAATAATAACTCCTCCGCATCTTTTGCACTTATATGTTACCCAAATTCGCAGATTTTGTTCATCATCAGATTTTGTGAGAAAGGCATTCGTAACGGTTTCTAAATTCGGGTTGTCGATTGAACAATAAGGACATCTGTCTATCTTGAGATAGTGATCTAAATTGGGCATGTTGAGATTGTTAATTTGTAAATATAATATTCTAATCTGAAAAGTAATAATGCGAACCGCCTGCGAACTGAGAAAATGTGTGAGAACTGGTAATTGCGTAGCAATGAGGTTCGATCTATGTTTTAACACAAGCGACTGGCGAGATATTTGAACAAATATCGTGACGGTCGTGCAGCATTTTCGATTGCGCAGGTGAGCTGAAAAGTGGAGCCTGACTAGATTTATCCAGGATCAAGCGAAGCAAATCATAGATAAAGATAGAGAGAAGGCTCACGGAGCCATCCGCTTTGCCAAACTTAAAACCATGACAGAATGCAATGAGGGCGTGTGTTTTAAGAGGCATTAGACATGGCGTAGTACCGATCTTCCTAATCGAGTTTGCAATGGCCCTACCAAAGTACTACTGCAATAAAAGTAACTTACCAAACAGTTGTAAATGGCTGTAATTTGCCCTACCACTAAAATAAAGACTAAACCTTTCCATATCCTTAGGTAAGCCACCGAATGAGGGTATGGAATGGTTTTAGGATGAATAAATAAATACTTTTATTATTGCTCAATTCTTTATTGAACAGGAATATCTAAAAGTTTGTAGCCAGCCAAATAGTCTGCTTGGTAGTTTTTCAAGTAACAACATATTGCACTCTTCACAATATTACCTCTGACAATAGGAATACTGAATTCATCATTATCTGGCATGTCAGCAAAATCGCTGATAGTTGCCACTAGGAAATCTGTTAACTCTAATTTGTCAATAAGATTAAAAAAAGACGATATATCCGAATTGAAGGCAATATGTTCTTCTACGGATAATAAATCATCAGTGTCACTGCCACTTAAAAACATCTGATGTGCCTCTTCTATGCTGCTATTCATCAAAAACAGATAAAGCACGTAACCAAAGTTTGTTATATCAAACATTTCTAGTTCAACGTATCCATCGAATTTAGTTAGATTTACGTTATCTGGAATTAGGTTAGTATCTATATTTTGCTTCGTTATTATATTAAATTCTTTGCTCATGACTTAGCTTGTCTAAATATACCCTTCAAAGGGAAAAGACTAATATAAGTATAAATCAATGACCAACTGGCTTAATTCTTCCTTTTTGAAGAAAGGCTTGGCTAAGCAAATAATTGCTTAAAAAGTTTAATAGCAGTTCATAAATGTAGTGTAATGCATGCTATTGTTAATATTCTTTGCAACTTTTCAACATTATTGCCGCAAATAGAAGTACGCTGATTATTATTAGTAAATTTGACTTATAAACAGAAAAGGAGCATATCTCTATGCTCCTCTATCAAGTTTTGGAGAAATGTTGATCATGCAAGAACAACAGTATCCGAGTAAAAGTTAAATCGCAAGTTTAACTGTAATCAAGAACCTCGAAGCTGTCACTTCGGGGTTTCTTTGTTTAACAATAACACAAATTTATGTTAATATAAATCACATAACAACTTTGTGTCTATATAAATTAATCAACAGCTTTATCAACAATCATTGTCGACATATTTTGTGGTTCTAGTATATCCCGACTCAACTCAGATTGGAATCAAAGTTTAAATTGAAGTGAAACTGTATATCATGTTTTTCCATATCAACCATACCACAAGTGCTTAATATGCACTTACCAGTTCCATCTTTGAATTCAAAACCAAAATATGAATCACCAGTTTGTTCGCTAATTTTCACTCTTTTGATATTAACTGGGTTGATACCAAATTCTTTGAGGAGTGAGATGGAGCCAATTTTAGACATATCAACATGATAGACCGTAAAATCATAGTCTATAAATTCAATGTCAATGATTGTGAACTGTTTAAGTAGTCGATATATCATCTCAAACTTCGTGTTCTTTAATGATTGGTAAAAACCATAATCGTCTTTACTGTAGTTCTCATCCCGCCTTTTTATAATTCCATCGATGTTCTGTCTTAAATAAAAATGTTGATCTGCTGATTGTTGGTCTTTGAAAAAGCAATCACGAACTCTCTTGAATTCCAACCCATCGAAATAATCTATGGAATACTTACATGAAGATGTGAGAGTAGTAACTGATGATAATTCTATCAATCTATGAATAACTCCGAGTCTGTTAGTAAAGGTTTTTAGGGCTTTGTCTGCCATTACATTAATCTTTTGATTAACAATCAGTCCCGAATTGTCTAAAACGCGAAAGCGTAGGGAACTGTACCAATCTGCACTCAGAAGCTCCTAGGAGGGCTTATTGCAACAGACGGTCAGCACCTACGCTTTTGCGCAGGCGTGAACCACTTCTGTTCTTGTTGCAATGTGAATTTTCCTAGGATTCCTGATATGCAAGAACTGATAGCTACGCTAAAATTCTTAATATGTAAATGTTATTCTCTCTCTATAATGTCATTATTATATTGGTAAAGATAATAACGGATTTTAATAATGGCGTATTCCTACGCCATTATTCTTTAGTTTACTTCTACTGACTTTTCAATAGTATGAAGTGAAACGTAGCCTGTTTCCCCCTCTGCAATCCTGCGATAAAAAAAGTTATGCAGTTGATCAGCAGGTACGAATGTGACTCGTAAAGCGTATTCAATTCCATCTGTATTATCTTGAGATTCAGTTACTTGGTAAGCATAACGGAGTAATTGATTTGTTAAGTTGCTGCCAAACTTGTTTAAAGATTCTAATCCCAAGTCAATAAACATAAATGATCTACCATCTTTAGGGCTGATTGAGAGCGTTATGTTCCAATGAAATGAAAGATGTTCCATTACCAAATTAGTGTTATGCTCGTTTAATGTGTGATCTATTTCAGCGTACATTCTGAATTTAGGTAGATCAAATCGATCCATCAGCGAAATAGCTTTACTTACTATTAACGTGTAAGCTTTCTCCACCTCGTTGTTAGTTAAGAGTAATTCTGAATCAACTAAGACGTAGTTGGTTTTCTGTTGTTGTTGTCTTGTTTGTGTTTTCATTGCTTTAAAGATTAAATGGTTAAAAATTGGTGTAAATGAAAAAAGCATCCTTCTGGGATGCTTGGTTGTTAGAATTCGATAAGATTTACTGGTAAGCCTTTTATTTTATTGGCGTTTATTCTTTTGGTAAAGGTTGAAATGCAGTTTGTTTTTTATAGGTTGGCTCTTGTTATATAGAAAGATTGTCTGGTAAAGCACTTTATCTCAGTAAAGCGATGGGGTGTTGTAGTGATAGAGGCCGGGGTCGTTCTTTACAAACGAGATTGAGAATTTTAAAAAATTAAAAATTGTTTTAACAGGAATGCCTAGCTGAATAGCCAGGCATTCAATATTGAATCGCAAACTATATCTGTAGTCTTTTTACTGACAGGGAGATTTTCTTGACAGTTACTATAATAGATAATATTGATAAATAAATCTCCCTACCTTTTGAAATCAGATGAGAGTTTATATTTAGCCTTATATAGAATATAATATGTTCGATAAACTCCATTAACTTTTTTTTTCCCATTGTACCGCTTATTGTCGAAGTATAACTCGATATCATTTCCTTTTGGTTTAACAATCTTTCCGTATTTGTCTCTATAGTTAAATCTCAAGTAGATTTCATTTAATATAGCTTCAATTTTATCAATATAAATCACTTCGTTTAACCTGAAACTAGAGATAATCTCATCAATCATTTGCAAATTGTTGACTGATTCCTTTTTATTATATTCATAAATAGCGTGGCGAATTGCCTTCCTATTATATTTTAAGATCGCCACCTCAGTTGGTCCAATGGTATAATAGGCTTCATAAATAAGTGGATCTTCTTTCTGCAATAAGTATAAATGGTTATGGTATATATCCTGTTCATTACTAATATTAAATCTACCATAATGAATTACTAAGGAGTGAATTTGTGTTAAAACCTCAATGCCTTTTCTTCTACCTGTTGCCTTTTTTAATTTATTAATATCTTCATATGTATATGCTTTATAGACGACTGAATAGTTTACATTGAAGAAATCACCTCTTTTGTATTCGTTTATAATTGAATCTACCGATGTGTAAATGTTTTCAGTTAATTTAGACATTAAATAATTATCTCTATAGTAGGAATTAACTGTATCATCGTTGTTAAATACCACATTTCCTTGGTTTATCTCTTGCATATCTTTTATAAAATTCCTGTGTTGTTTGGTAAGAACTTTACTACCAATCTTCCTTAATTCATTTAAATGATAAATCTCCTTATCTATATGGCGCACGATGGTTTCTTCGTCAGAATGAGGAATTCCTTTATATGTTGTTGTTATGTGGGTAATTGAACTTACACCTGCTCTACATCTACCGAAGATTTGCACTGCTGTTATACTTGGATGGATTATTGAATGAGCAGTTTGAGTTATATTAGATATCATTATAATATGAGGCTTTATATTATCGGGCAGGAGAATGTCAACTCCAGAAAAGAATCTTGATGTTAGGAAATTGAACTTTGCAAATGATTGATCAGATATGGATGTGTAAACTTGGGTTATTCCCTGCTCGATAAAAAAATCATTCTTTAGGTTCTCAGCACAAAAGATTTTATAATCATCTTTGATATGAGAAAGCCTGGCTAAGTACGCAATTGTTCTCTTACAATTAGTAAAGATAAAAATAGGATTGTTATCCCTCTTATTGCAATAATCTATAATATCCCTCGCTGAAGAGTTAATATTGTTGGTGATAACCAAGTTCAACTCATTGTCAATCTTAAAATCAGGTTCAAGTTTTAATTGTTTAAATCCATGTTCAGCAAAACGAGGATCTGTTGGAATGATAGGAGTAGCTGAGATAAATGCATGATTCTTAAATGAAAAGAAATCTGGTAATATCTCTAGCATCCTTGGCCTGAAGATAGCATCTGAAACCAAAACATCACATTCATCAAACAACATAAAGAAATTATCATTAAAGTTCTTATCCTTTATAAATAAGGCCTTCTTCACTTTATAAAATGACTCTGGTGTTGTCATAATCTTCTTAAATGGAATTTCATCATTATTGAGGTAACTTAAAAGATTTGTGGCTACATCATCAATATCGTATTCGCCATAAACAGTGAATAATTTATCACCATATCCAGCCTCTTTTACCTCGATAATTGCAGTAAATGGAGCTATGATAATGCTATTCCTTTCTGACTCAAGCTCATTAGTGGTACAGCCAAGTCCTGGGATTCTTTTATTAATTATAAACTTATTTGGAATTACTCCTTTAAATCCATGAAAATCCATTATCTCTTTGAAGGGCATGCCTTTAACGGGAATTCTCTTAATTATAGTCTCCATATTACTGTTATTAAATACTGTTTATTAATTATTCTGAATCAGAACTATTTTCATCTTGCCTATTAATTTTATCAATCAATATCCCATCACTTTCTGTTTCTGGATTTTGATAGTAATCTAATAATGCTTCATTTTCTATCGTTAGCATCATATTCTCGTCACTTTCATAGCATGTTAAGGCTAATTCGTTTTCGAGATACTTAGAATATAATTGATCTTCATCTAGTGTAAGTTTTAGTATAACATCTTCATGACAAATAACTTCCCACACAACCTTATAGCTTTTCCCAGGCATACCATATTTGTTGATATTTGATATAAGCTCAATCGATTTTATTTGAATCACCATATCTAACAGTTGCTCATAGGTAAGAGATTTTGGACCTTCAGATATGGAACTCTTCAATGAGTTGAGTTTAACTTGAAATTCCATACATGTATTAAATAGATAATCCTCACTCCAAACCGCTTTTGCAATTATATCTTGACTGTATTTTCCTTCTACGATTTCTATGTTTTGGATAGCATAGAAACCAACTCTCGGAGTTAGGTTACTACCTTGTGGGAGTTTTAATGATAAGTACTTAAAGATGATGTTGTTATTGTTCATGACTATTTTATTTATTAATTAATGCTAAGATGTTCTTTAATGTCGCTTCTTAACATACCGACTCACTTCGTGCAGAGCTTTGTCTACTTGTGAATTATTCTTTGTTCCCTTTCGACATTACAAAGGTGCAGATACAAGAAAGCCCCATCGGAGTACCCGATGAGGCTAAAAAAAGAAATATGGTAACCCTATAGTTATTGAGTTTTGGCTAAGTGCTTTCTGTGATTTTTCAAAACTCTTTTGAGGTAGGTAATCTTACTTATATTGTTTAAGTTCTCTGGTTTGAAGTCAGTTGTTAACTCGAAAAACTCTGTTTCTTTATCATCTGCTAAATGAAAAACGGCATTGATTAATAATAGATCAGAGATAAAAAGGTATTGTTTTCTTGATAATTCTCCTGCCATATTAGTATTAAAATAATCTAATAAATCTTCTGTTACCTCTGCTATAAAATAGTGTTTTGCATGATCAATTAAATACCTTGTATCGTTTACGAGTTTTGTTAAAATCTCTAATGGAGGTATATCTTCATGATCTATTAACAAGTGTTTAAGTGAAAAGTCATATCTCTTTTTAAACAACTGGTATATGGCATTTACCACAAAATCTGTGTTGCCAAGGGTTATCGGTGCATCATCTTTGTAGTTAGGTAGTTTAATCTCAAGATAACGACTTGCTAGTTTAGTTGTTCTTACAGATTCATTCTTTGATTTAGTAACTATTTGATTCGTCTGTAATTGGTAGGAATGGAGAAACTTTAACGGTTCATAGCACTCTAATGCATCAGTTTTCTTTTCTCTTATAATTTGATAAAGGAATAAATGTTGGCCAATTATATACAAGAGGTTTGGTAAATGTATCAACGCGACGTTGTACCGTCTAAGTAAAGATTCAAGTTCAGCAAAGTGTGGTTCTCTGTATTCAGATGGTACTAAGGTGTAAGCTTTTGTATCTAAGAAAGTTGGTGATGTACTGTCATATTTTCTATACTTAGCTACTTTATCAGGATCAATCTCAACTTCTATTAATTCAAACATTATAAAGCGAAGCAGTTGTTGTTGCTACTTCGCTCTAAAGATATTAACTGTAAGCGATATCCAAAGTTTTTGATTCATCAGGTGAGTCAGATTGGTATAAATACTATTATGGCATTCTCGTTTTCTTCAATAATCAAGCTTGATATTGAGGCTAAATTTGAGTCACCAGATGAGTCACGAAGTGTGTAAAATTGGTAAAAACTTCTATTCTCTAGCAAAGAAATTTGATTATATTTGCGCAAATAATTTAATGTTTAACAAGGCTTAAACGCAGGGTTAATCTTGTTTAATTTATTGATTATCAGCTTCGTCGTTTTAATAAGCCTGCTGATAAGGATAACAAACGGTCCCGTAGTTCAACGGATAGAATAGAAGTTTCCTAAACTTTAGATATGAGTTCGATTCTCGTCGGGACCACAACCTTTCGCAACAAAATCGGTCAAAAAGCTGTAAATGAGTAATTTACGGCTTTTTGTTTTTTCGGAAAAACCCCGTTTTTGCCCCCTTTTTAGCCCATTCTGGTGAGCAAATTGCTGACCAAATCGGAAAAATCAAAGGTGCTCACCAGAAGTGGATTAACAAATTGACTATCAACATGTTCTAAAATCGAACATCTTGTGTTTTTAGGCCTCCAAAGGTATTTTTGTCTAACGTTTTAAATCAATTTTGGTGAGCAATTATGAAAACGAAATTTAGTCTGCTGTTTTATCTTAAGAAGAGGAACAACTATCAATCGGGAAATGTGCCTGTTTATCTGCGGATTACGGTGCAAGGTGAGCGAAGTGAAGTCGGCATTAGCAGGAGCATCGACCCTTTAAATTGGGATTTGAGAAAGGAAAGAGCAAGGGGAAACAAAGATGAGGCAATCGAACTCAACCGCCATATCGAAAGCATTTCGACCAAGCTGAAGGGCATCCAGAGCCGTTTGGAAAAAGAAGAAATCCCTTATACAGCAGAAGAACTCAAGGACGAATTTCTCGGCAGGGGCAGCAGTGCGAAACTTTTATTGGAAGTTCTTAGGGAACACAACGAGGAAATGGAGAACGAGATCGGCAAAGAAAACGGTTTCAGTGCCAATACATTGAAAACTTGGAAGAGCACCCACTCACATCTAAAGCAGTTTATCGCCCAGAAGTACAAAATGGAAGACATCCAGATCCGAAAGGTCGATGTTAACTTCATCAACGAGTATAGAAAGTTTTTGAGGAATACTAGAAAGTGCATTCCCATTTCTGCCGACAAATACACTAAGCATCTGAAAAAGATTATTCTTTTGGCATTGTCCAGAAAGTGGATCATTGAAAATCCGTTCCTTTTTGTAAAGCTTACCGCAAAGCCATCACCTCGGGAGTTTCTGACTTCTCACGAACTCGAAACGATAAGAACAAAGGAATTTGTCATCGACCGCGTGGCACAGGTTCGGGATATCTTTGTTTTCTGCTGTTATACTGGACTTTCTTATGCAGATGTGAGGAAACTTAACAAGGATGACATCGGGATAGGAGAAGATGGCAAGCAATGGATTTTTATCAAACGCCAAAAGACCGATACACCATCACGCATCCCTTTGCTAAATGAAGCATTGGAAATACTGGAAATTTATAAAGGTCATCCCGCATGTGCGTTTCGTTCTCTTCTATTGCCAGTATCAACAAACCAGAAGATGAACAGTTATTTAAAAGAAATCGCTGATACTTGCGGCATTTCCAAAACACTCACTTTTCACATGGCTCGACATACTTTCGCTACAACGGTAACACTGACTAATGGGGTACCGATAGAAACCGTTTCGAAAATGCTCGGGCATAGGAGCATTGTCACCACGCAACATTATGCAAAAATACTAGATGTGAAAGTTGCGGAGGACATGAGTCAGTTGCAGGAGAAGTTGGATGAGAAAGCAAAAAAGGAATGGAGAAATAGGGAAGATACTAAAGTAATCAAGCTCTATAGCTAATTGGGCGAAGCAGTATTATATACCTATTGATTATATTTGTCAAAGCCACAGCAAATTTATAGTTTTTCGCACCGAAAAATATTTCAAGAGGCCAACATATTTTTAGCATGACGATAGAGCAATTAAAAAATCTTAAAGAAAGTGAAGATAAAGTCGAATTTAAAAGGGCTGAAAACACTTATAAGTATAATGGTGAGCGTAGAAGTATTTTGGGCTATGTAGTAGCTTTATCCAATGAGGGAGGTGGCTACCTTGTATTTGGAATGGAAGACAAGCATCCACATCAGGTTTGTGGCTCTAAAGTTTATGAGGGGAGAGAGGGCGATTTGGAAGCTCGTATTTATAATGAGTTGGGTATCCGAATAACATCGGAAGTTTTAAGAGAAGATGGCAAGAGGGTGTTTGTTGTTAGAGTACCAAAAAGACCCATCGGCAAGCCACTTTATTTCGAAGATGTTCCACTGATGAGAGTTGGAGAAGAATTGAAGAAGATGTCGGAAGATAAATTTCTAAGTATTATTAATGAGTTGGAGCCAGATTTTTCTGCTATAATTTGTGAGGGTCTTGCATTAACTGATTTGGATCCTCTTGCTATAATTAAAATGAAAGAATCTTATTCTAGAAAACAGAATAATCCATCTTTCGTACAGCAGACCGATGAACAAGTACTTAACGACCTGAAGTTATTAGTTGATGGAAAAATCAACCATGCAGGGCTCATTTTACTTGGGAAAAAGGAAGTGATAGAAAAGAAATTACCCCAAAGTAAAACGATATGGGAATTTCGAAATACCGATGACCAAATTCATCATGATGCTCGCGAGGAAATTCAAGAGCCATTATTTATTGCTATTGATCAGATATGGAAATTAATCAATCAACCTACATTGAATAGAAAACATCCCGTACAAACAGGGGCCTATATTTTCGATTTATTTGATTTTAACGAAACAGTCATTAGAGAGGCTATCTTAAATGCTGAAGCACATCGTGATTATACTATTACAAGTGAGGTTGTAATTAAACAGTATCCAAGTAAAATTATAATTAATAATCCTGGTGGCTTTCCGAAAGGGGTTAATATTGAAAATATTCTTACCGTAAGTAGTACCCCAAGAAGTAGGTTGATGACAGAAATACTGGAAAAAACGGGATTAGTAGAAAGGAGCGGTCAAGGGGTAGATAAAATTTTTTCCATAACTTTATCGGAAGGTAAGCACGAGCCAGATTATTCAAATTCAGATTTACAACAAGTATCCTTAATCTTAAAGACTGAGGTAATTGATAAGGCATTTCATATTTTTTTCAGGCAGTATCAAGATGGAGACAGACAACCCAAACTTGGTGTTGAGCAAATTATCACCCTTTGTAAAATACGTGAAGGAATTTTTCAAAAACTAAAACCAGGAATAGTAAGTCAACTCGAAACACAAGGCTTAATCGAACGCGTATCTGCACATACAAACAAATATATCTTATCTCAAGAATATCTTCAGCTGGTAGAAGAAAGCTCAAAAATTGGCAAACGTTATCTTATCAAAGAAGTTGAAAGTATTGTGATGGCCTTACAAAATGGTAGCCTCAAAATTGGTGAATTAGAGTCTAATTTAGCTTCATCTCTAAATAGAAATCAAATTAAATATTTAACGGGAAAATTAAAAGAAGATTCCATACTTGAGACAAAAGGCTCAGCTAGCGGTACTAAATATTATATCCACCCCAAGTATGAGGATTTAAGGGGGCGGCTTTTAGTCGCAACTATTACAGCAGATCTGCGTAAGGATTATGAGGCCTCCTAATCTTTCCTGTCCTTTAATATGTTTTGATTCTCCAGAATTCTTTTTGCTTTCTTCAAGTCTAGTTCCTTTATTTCCCTTAGTCTGTTTGCGTTGTTAGTCTCCTGTTCTTCGTGTTTCTCTGATTCTCTAGGATCCTTTGTGTTTTCTCCAAGATTGTTTTCTTTTTCCACCTCTGTCTGTTTGCCTTGTTAATCTTCCTGTTCTTCGTGGTTCTCTGATTCTCTAG